>Ga0256404_1002793_pt1 | contig 37410 bp, 39 predicted proteins | sample RumenRJG_01DNA_FD_185990 | JGI IMG/M metagenome (GOLD analysis project Ga0256404, IMG submission 185990) | Bovine rumen microbial communities from Lethbridge, Alberta, Canada - RJG_01 | ecosystem: Host-associated > Mammals > Digestive system > Stomach > Rumen | place: Canada: Alberta | collected...
GAACAAGTTATCCCTTTTCGTCCGCTTCGGAGATGAAGGCGGATTCCCCTGGATTTACACACCTTGTTTGCATCGGTTCTCCCCTGGCGAATCTTTTGTAGGAACCGCCTCTTGTGATAAACTGGACAAAACCGTACTCATTTTGGATTTAAGGGGCTTGTGCATGGATAGGAAAATTGGACTGGTCTTGGCATCGATTCACGCCGGACTCTCCCGAAGGGTGTGGCGGCAGATTGCCGCAATCGCCCAGAGCCAAGGAGATACGTTGTTGGTCTTCCCGGGGGGAAGGCTTTCGAGTCCGGAGAACTACGAGTATCTGCGCCAGATCGTCTATCCGCTTGCCTCGTCCACCAACATCCAGGGCTTGATCAGCTGGAGCTCGACCCTTGGAGGTTTCGTACCCCTTGCCGAGGTGGTTTCCTTCCACCGGTCTTTCGATGTCCCGTTTGTCACGTTCGGCCTTGAAGTGCCAGGCCACCCCTATGTGGGGTTTGATTCCTATCATGGGGTCATGGGGGGAGTGGAGCACTGCATCAAGGTCCACGGGGCGAAGCATATCGCTTTCATCCGCGGACCCCAGAACCATCCGGGGGCGCAGGAGCGCTACGACGGCTTTGTCCAATGTTTGAAGGACAACGGCATCTCCTTTGAGGAGCGTCTGGTCTCCTCGCCCCATTCCTGGTCCGAGGGAAAGCAGGCGATCCTGGAGCTGCTGGATGCCCGCCATCTGGTCCCGGGCAAGGATTTCGACACGCTGGTCTCTTCGAGCGACATGATGAGCTTCGAGGCGGGAAAGGTGCTTGAGGAACGTGGGTACCGTATTCCTCAGGATGTCCACATGGTGGGCTTCAACGACACCGCCGAGAGCCTGTTCCTCCGTTGCCCCTTGACCACCGTCCATATGCCGGTCGAAGCAATCTGCACGTATGCGACGGAGGATATCACCCGCCTGATGGATGGCGCTCCGGTGGAGAAACAGCATGTCGTGCTCCCCATGCCCTTGGTCATCCGCCACTCCTGCGGATGCCAGCATCCCTTTGGGGAAGATGCCGGACGTCTTGCCCGCAACCTGCCCGCTTTTCAGTCGTGGCTAGGGGAGCGGTTCCCCCGAGAGCTGGTCGACCGCTTGGTGAAGGACCTGCAGGCGGGAGAGGATGCCGAGGATGTGCTGTACACTTACTTGAAGGATCATGAGGGAGATAGCCTGTTCGTCGAGGAATCGATTTCCCTCTATGACCAGCTCTATCAGGATTCCAAGACTGTCCGTACGCTCGAGGTGGCGCTCCTGCGGGCCAAGGTCCGCCTGGACAACGAGGACCGGTACGAGAACCAGCAGCGCAGCGAGCAGTTGAACATGTTGAAGAACCGCCTGCTCTGCAGTCGTTCCTTAGGGGAAATCATGCCTATTTGCCAGCGGACGCTGCCGGCCTTGGGTGTCCCTGGCATGTACCTGGTGCTCCGCGACAACTCCGACAGCCTGTTCATCGGCGGTTTCGAGCGTGGCGTCCTCTACGACCAGCAGGAACACTTTCCATCGGAACGGGTGCTTCCCGAGGCGATGGGGGCCACCCTTTCCAAAGGCACCTATATCGTCGAGCCGCTTTTCATGGAGAACCAGCCGCTCGGCTATGCGGTATTGAAGGTTGAGGCCAACCGGTGCGAAGGGGTTTTCCTTGAGGAGTTGCGCACCGCGCTTTCCTCGGCGGTCAAGGGAACTCTCCTGTTTGAGGAGGCACGTACGGCGAAGGACAACGCGGAACGGAGCGAGCGGCTACGTGGCGAGTTCCTTGCCAATGTCAACGACAACATCAGCGGGCCTTTCTTCGAGCTGATCCAAAGCGCCACCGACCCGGAGCAGAAGCGCAAAATGCGCAAGATCATGCACCTGTTCGAGCTGACGCTGACCCACGTGGATGTGGACGAGATGAACTACCTGCTGACCAGCTATGATTCCTTGCCGCCGGTCTTCGTCGACGAGGAGACGACAAAGCGGATGCTGGATACGCTGGAAGAGTGCATGCCAGGCAAGGTGATGGCAAAAAGCTATCGGGCTACCCTGGATGGTATGGAAATGACGGTGGGAACCACCGATGGCACGTGGAACCCGGACGAGTGGAAGGGGGAGCTCGCCATGGGCCTGGTCGAGCGTCTCTGCCTGAACCAAGCGGGGTCGCTGAGCTTGCACGAGCACACCGTCACCATCTTGTTTCCCTGGCCGACGTTGCGGGCAACTTCGCCGATGGTCGCCCCTCATCGTAAAGGGGGGGTCTGGTATCTGGGAGAGGATGGGGACAAGCTTCCCGGCCTGCTCAAAGGGGAGCGCTTTGTCAACGTGAAGGATTTTGGCGCGGTCCTGCCGATGGTCGGGGAATGCGCGGCAGTGGAGATTGATGCGGACAAGCATTCCTACGAATACCTGCTTGCCATCCATCTGCTGGAGAAACAGCCTTCGGCCGACAAGCTTCCGGTGCTTTGCCTGCACTATCCTTCGGGGTGCAAGACGATTCTTGACGCGTTGAAGGAGGGAGATTCCATGGCAGACGGCCAGGCGATCGCCGTGCTCGGGGCTTTGCCTTCCGGATTGGAGAAACTTGCCATTCCCAGCGATTTCCACCAGTTCCAGGATATCGCCTCGTTCGAGAGCCTCGAGACCAAGGCGAAGCCGGCCCTTTGCGTGATGGACCGGATCGACAAGGATCTGGTTTCCGCCATCAGGCGCAGGAGCCAGGTGCCGATTTTGGTCTTGCAGGAGAAATTCAGCGACGGGGAGGTCGAGGCCCTTTCCTCGGTTCCAGGCCTTTCAATCGCCAACACCTGTATCGCCCAGAGCGACGATTTCCTGCATCGTTTGCAGGAAATCATCAGCGGGGCGGAGATGCTCGCCCCACTGACCGGGGTGCTGGTCAAGCGAGGGGTCGTCTTCCTGAATGATCATGCCACCGAGGCGATCAGCCGCTGGCAACTTGCCGAGGCGATCAACGTCAGCGAGGATTACCTGACCAGAATCTTCCGCAAGGACCTTGGTCTTTCCCCATGGGACTATCTGACCAGGCTCCGCATCGACATCGCCAAGAAGCTGTTGCGCCAGACCACCTTGACGGTGGGCGAGGTCGCCAGCCGTTCCGGCTTCCAGGACCAGGCCTATTTCTGCCGCGTCTTCAAGAAGGCGACAGGAGTGAATCCCGGCAAGCTCAGGCAACGATGAGTGTCGATTGACGAAACGGAAAGGAATACGTATCTTTGCAGTAGGTTAGGCTTTTCTAACCATTGGAGTTGCCTATGGGAACCGCGGTTGTGCTTCTCGTTCTATTGCTGGTGGTGCTGTTTGCCGTTCGGGGCACGGTGAGAAAGATGCTCTATGGTGGGGGTTGCTGTGGAGAAAAGGACCGGGTCAAGCGTCTCAAGGTTGACGACCAGGATTCCGCCCACTATCCCTACCATTACGTCTTGTCCATCGAAGGCATGACCTGCTCGAACTGCAAGCGCCACGTCGAGAACGCGCTGAACAGGATGGACGGTGTCTGGGCCAGGGTCGACCTTGGCAAACGTAGCGCCGATGTCCGGACCAAGCAGCCCCAGCATGAGCAGGCTTTCCGCAAGGCTGTCTGGGAAGCCGGATACCAGATGACGGGTTGCGAACAGCAAAAGGCGTAATCCGCTACATTGTTCTGCCAAATCAAACATCTTGGCATAACGGAAATAGAAGTACGGAAAAGAACAAACGGATCAAAAAATCCCTAACTTGTTGTGAAAAACTGATGTACACTGCAAGAACAGGTACATCACAGATATGAAGAGCAGGCGTCGGCCGCCCGTCAACGTTTGAATGGACGCGACTATGTGTTGGGCTTAGTTATCGTTCTTTGATATGATTACACACCACTCCCATAAGGGTACACGGTGTAAGCAAATGGACGAGCATGGCTACAGGAAAAGGGGACGGTGACGTCCCTTTTTCTGTCTTTGGATATCTGTTTTTCCCTGTCTATGGTATGATGTGGGCGAGGATTTTGCTATGGAACAATTGATGACTAAGCTGAAGGCTTCCGCCGAGGCTATCCGTGCGCGTATTGGTGACCAGCCGGTTGAGATTGGTATCGTCCTGGGCAGCGGGCTTGGCGAACTTGGGGATGAGATTGATGACGCGGTGGTTATTCCGTACCGGACCATTCCCCATTTCCCTATTTCCACCGTGCCTGGCCACAAAGGCCAGTTCGTATTCGGGAAACTGCAAGGACGGCGTGTCGCCTGCATGCAGGGGCGTTTTCACTTTTACGAGGGCTATGGCATGGACCAGGTCGTCTATCCGATCCAGACCATGAAAATGCTTGGCATCAACAATCTGCTGCTGACCAATGCGGCGGGATGCGTGAACACCGGATGGAAGCCAGGGGACCTGATGCTGATCAAGGACCAGATCAAGCTGATTCCCGATAGTCCGTTGCGTGGACCCAATCCTGATGAGCTGGGGGAGCGCTTTTTCGACATGTCCAATGCCTACGACAAGCACCTTCGCGCCTATGCCAGACAGTGTGCGGAAAAGCTCGGGATTCCCCTCCATGAAGGAGTATACCAGTTGTTTACCGGACCGAACTTCGAGACCCCCGCCGAGGTACGCGTGGCACGCTTGCTTGGAGCCGATGCGGTGGGTATGTCTACCGTTCCCGAGGCAATTGCCGCAAGCCACATGCAGATGCGCACCTTGGGCATCTCCTGTCTGACCAACATGGCGGCCGGTATCCTCGACCAACCCTTGAACCATCAGGAAGTGCTGGAGACCGGCGAGCGGGTGAAGAAAAGCTTCCAGCTCTTGGTGAAGGAAATTGTCCACGGATGGCCGATGTGACAATCACGCGCCTGATCGACCGGCTCGGTCTTGAGCCGCTCAAGGAGGGGGGGATGGGAGTGAAGGTCTATACGCACCGTTCTGGCTCATCCCTGCTCGGCACTACCAGCTACGTCTTGGTGACGGATTCTTGCCGTCAAGTGCTGCACCGGCTTTCCTCCGAACAGACATGGTGCTATCTTGAGGGCAGTGATGCCCGCCAGTTGGTGTTGCTGCCCGATGGTGGATGGCGCCACTACGACCTTGGGTTGGCGTCCGAGGGAAAGAAGGCAATCTCCATCGTCCCCGCTGGATGCTGGCAGGCGGTGGAGAGCGACGGATGGGCGCTTTTCTCAGTGCTCAGCGTTCCTCCTGCCAGGCTGGAGGAAACCCAGTTGTGGGATAAGACGCTTGCCCCAGGTTGGGATTGCAAGGAGCTTGCTGGTTTTGGGGGGTGAGAAATGAAAATCCTTTGTATTTCCGACCAGGTGGATCCCCTCGTCTATTCCAAGTACATCAAGCAGGAATACAAGGATGTCGACCTCGTCATCTCGGCCGGCGACCTCCCCTTGAAATACTATGAGTACATCATCTCCACCTTGAACAAGGAGCTCGTCTTTGTCTTCGGCAACCACAATCTCGAGCGGCTAAGCCAGTTCGTCAATGACGGACGCTCGCTCCTTCCTGGGTATGCGCCCGTGACGTTGCTTCCCGAGTATGACGGGGAGTGCCTGGAGGGGAAGATCTTCTACGACAAGAAACACGACCTGATCATCGGAGGACTCGGGGGATGCAAGCGGTACAACCTTGGCAGACACCAGTACACGGAGCGGGAAATGCGGTGGAGGATATTCCGCATGCTTCCCAGGCTCTACTGGAACAAACTGGTCCACGGTCGCTATATCGACATTCTGGTCACCCACGCCGCTCCCTTCGGGATCAACGACGAATCCGACCCCTGCCACGAAGGGTTTCATGCCCTTCTCGATTTCATGCACAAGTTCAAACCTGCGTACCTTTTGCATGGCCATATCCATTTGACTGATTTCAATGCCCCTCGGGCCGCGACATTTGAACAGACAAGGGTGATCAATGTCTATCAGAAATACTTGCTCGAGGATGACAAGCTTGGAGGGAAACGGTGAACCAGTTTTTCAACTTGGCCAACGACGATTTTGAAAAGGCGAAACGGCGTGGCCAGATGCAGGCGCTCCTGTCCGGCCTCCGCTGGAAAAATACCAACCTGCTCTCGTTGTATGACGTGACCCGGCTGATCAAACCCAAAGGGGAGACCTATCGGGGCATGCAGACCATCCCCGTCAAGAACATCATCGGCAGCGAGGGCCGCTACCATGACTTTTCCCTTGCTTTCTATCCGAAGAAGGAGATGTTGCGTGCCCGTTGGCGTTCGATTGACGAGCTGAACCGGGAGGACGTGATCCTTCCCCCGATTTCCGTCTACAAGGTGGGAGACAACTATTTCGTGCGTGACGGGAACCACCGTGTCTCGGTGGCGAAGATGATGGGTATCGACTATATCGACGCCGAGGTGGTCGAGCTGGACAGCGAGATCAAGCTGAAGCCCGGCATGACCCTGAAGGAACTGCAGGCCGAGGTCTGCGCCTACGAACGGAACCGGTTCATCTCCCAGTACAAGGCCGACACCTTCCTGCCGATGGACAGGATCACCAGCAACTCCCCTGGCTTTTACGCCGAGCTGGTCAACCATATCCAGGTCCACAAGTACTTCATCAACCAGGGCGTGGAAGGGGAGATCAGCTTCGCCGACGCAGCGAGAAGCTGGTACCAGCACGTCTATGAGCCGATTGTCGAGGAAATCCGCAAAGAGCACATCCTCTCCAAGTTTCCGGGCAAGACAGAAGGGGACCTCTACATGTGGATTGTCCGCCACTGGGACGAGATGAAACGCCAGGAGGGGCAGAACGTCACCATCGCCGAAGCTGCCAGCGACTACAAGAAGCGCTTCAGCAAGGGCTGGTTCTGGCGCTTGCGGGAACGTGTCAAAGTGTTGGTCGGACGGAGCTGATTATTCCTGCAGGTAGGATGCGAGCGTATCCGCGTAACAGCTCATCAGCTCTCCAAGCTGCTGGCTGGGGCGGAACACGCCATCCAGACCACCGAGATGGACAATGCCGCTGGCGGGCTGGTTCTCCAGGTTGCTGGGACTGACATGGATTCCGAACGGGATGTGGATCATCCCTTGGGACTGGGCCCAATAGACCATGTTGTCAAGCGCGTGGATTCCTTCGTTGGTCGAATGCAGACAGCTGGTGAAACAGGCGAACAGCTTGCCGGCAAGCTGCTGGCTTTCTCCCATCTCGAACGAGGTGTCAAGAAACGCCTTCATTTCCGCCGTCACGTTTCCGAAACGGGTCGGACAACCGAGGATGACCATGTCGCTTTTGTGGAGCGTCTCCAGACCAGCCTCGGGCAGGGCAAGGATTTCCTCGTAGTACTCGTTGGTCGTGTCCAGCCGTTCCGCCCAGATATGCAGGTCGTCGTCCTTGACCCGGTACAGCCGCGCGTCGACACCACGGTCCTTGAGCAATTCCTGGAAGTAGGAACCCAGAATGTAACAATTTCCGCCGATGGAATGCATGATGATGGAACACCTCTTCATCGCTTTTCCTCCAGTTACCTTTAGCTTACCTCTGAAATTCCTCTTTGTAATGGACAAAAACAGACAAGAATGGCGCCATCGCTGGCGCCACAGGTGTACGGGTGTTTCGTCCTTTCCGTTACAGGTCGAGTTTCTCGATCTTGTCCTTGATGTTGGTCAGGTTGACCAGCGTAAGGGCTACGGCGAGGTCGGTCTGTCCGTGCTCTTCGGCCTCGACCAGATAGTTGTACTCGTTGACCTTCTTCTTCATCTCGGTGAAAGTCTCGGTGGTCTTGTCCAAAACAGAATAGAGCTGCGGGGCCAGATTCTCATAGATGGAGTTGAGGATCATGTTGTCGTTCGACTTGATCAGCGTGGAGTGGAAGTCGAAGTCGGCCTGCTTGAACTGCTGGAGCGCCTCGGCGTTCATCCCGTCCTCGAGCAGAGGCAGCAGTTCCTGAAGGCGGCTGGTGCACTTGGCCAGCTGACGGACGACCGACATGCGGTTCGGGTCTCTGGAGAGCTCACGGCTCGCGGAAACCTCGATGGTGGTACGGACCTGGAGCAGATCGCTGATCAGCTTCTTGTCCGGCGCCTGTTTGCTGATCATGGAAATGGACAAGGATTCGACGAACTGGTCGAGGTTGTTGCTCTTGACCACCGCCTTGCGGCCCTGGCTGACCTGGATCAGCCCCTTGGCCTCCAGATTCTTGAACGCCTCGCGCACCGAGCGGGAAGAAGCGTTGAACTGGAGCGCCAGTTCCTTCTGGCTGGGCAAAAGCTCGCCAGCCTTGAACTGTTTGGAAAGGATCATCTCTTCCAGCTTGTTGGCGATGGTGGTGGATTTGGTCTCTGTACTCAAAGGACTAAACATGCGGCCCCTCCCTCAAGGGTTTCTCAACTCTGTCCATCATACCATCAAACGCTTGGTCTTGCATAGGTATCTTCTTACAAAATGTACGAAGTGTCGTGAATATGTTTGCAAAAAAGACATATTTATACCGAGGTGTTCCCTGGAAAACGGCTGATAAAATAGGTGTATCACAAGGTATGGCAAGAGTTTGATGGGTGATGTTCCCGTTTTTCGTTCTTTTTCGTAGGTAGTTATTTCTTTTATACTCAATAGTTGCTCATTGACACAAAGATGGGTTGTGCATATATTTGAACAGGAACTTTGGACATAGGAGCTTGCACATGAAACGATTGGCATGCCTTGGGATCATCGGGCTGCTTTCCCTTTTGCCGGCCACGGCTGAGACGGTACTGTCGGGTACGCCGTATCTGTATCTCGACGCGTCAGTTTCCGGCTATTTGCTGCACGGTTTTCTGAACGATACCAAGACTGCGCTGCGCGACACCTATTCGGTGGATGACGCGCTCGGCGTTGACGGCGTCGATCTTCCCTACACGATTGAGACGAACAAGAAGGCAAGCCTGACGGTCTATGCGGTCGTCACTCCATTCGTCCAGCAGAATGTCGCCAACCCCTCTTCGATCGCGGTTGCCAGCCTGCAGGTCGACGGCAAGGAAATCTATCCGGAAACCAGCCGCATGATGACCAACAGCAACGCTGCCAGCGACGAGGTCAATACCGTCGTCAGAAGGGACTACGGTACCGAGTCCATCTATTCCCTGTTCTCTTTGGATACTGTCCTTGGCAAGACCCAATACGACTACACGATTCATGTGACCGCCAACCAGAACGACGTCGCGACGGCTCCCGCCGGACACTACGTCTCGTCAGTGACCCTGTCGATCGAGACAAGGAACTAAGGAGGGCGCTATGAGAAAACTTCTGATTGTGCCGATGTTGCTGATTCCCCTTGCCCTGCATGCGGCGGTGACCAGCTCCGATCTTCCGGATGCGGTGACCGCCCGCCTGAACGGCACCATCGCCGAGGACGATATCTCCATCGCTTTCACCGATGAGTCTGGAATCACCGAGAAAGGCAATGACATCAACCTGGTCTTCGATTTTCCCGTCGACCAGGATGCCTGGGAAATCACCCACACGCTGCTCTTGAGCTGCTCGGGGAACCTGATGAACGCCAAGAGCGCCCGGGTCTCCTTCGACGTTTCCCCGCTGAAACACGATGACGACAACGTGGTGGACACTTCCATCTCGCTTACCAGCGAGGGCGACAATATTTCAGTGGACGGGGACTCGTTCGTGCTCGATGTTCCCGCCGGTTACCAGAACAGCGTCAATTTCGGGATGCTCAGCATCACGGTCAAGAAAGGGGAAGGCCAAAAGTTGGCCGCCGGTTCCTACAATGGTTCCGTGGTGGTGAACATGAACGCCACGTGAGTGCACAAAAGAAGATAGGAAAAAATCCATTTGACAGAAGGCAAAAACGTGAAATAATAAATACCGTCGTTGTTTTTTCGTTTTGCCTAAGTGATTTTTCCAGCACTTAAGCCTAGGAGGTTGCCGCTATTCTCTTCGTGGGGAGTAGCGGTTTTCTTATGTCCGGAACCGTGCCAGCAGGGATTGCCGGAAAATGTAGCGGTCGAGAGCAACGGCGACCGGGCCCATCTGCCTCGCCTTATCACCGAGCGGGGATCGGACGATTTCCGCTTCCTGCAGGAACGGGGGCAGGGAGCTCCGCATGGCGAGCGTGACCCGCTCCACCAGGGAAGGTAGCAGCGTGGGGATGTTGCCGGAAAGGACGACCTTCTTCTGTCCGGTGATGGCCACGGCTTGGGCGATTTCCATGCCAAGGGCGAGGGCTGCGGTATCCATGGCCCTGTCGAAGCCGGCCGGTCTTGCTTGGGCAAGTTCCCGCAACGACTTCCCTCCGAAGTTCCTCTCGACCGCCCAGCCGGCGCTGACTGTTTCCAGACAGCCGGTCCCTCCGCAGACGCAGGAGCCCTCATTGGCGATCCGCGCGTGGCCGAGGTCGCTCCTGTCCTCCTGGCTGCCACGGACCGAAGTGGCTCCGATATGCTCGCCCCAATTGACATAGAGGAAGGAGTCGGGGCGCTCTTTCGCCAGAAGGCGCTCGGCGCTGACCATAGCCTCGGTTTCGTCGACCAGAGAGCAGACGCAGCCCATGTTGTTGGTGAAGGGAAGTGTGAGATGGACATCCTTCCATCCCCATTCGGATAGCTCCTCCACGGAGGTGTTGTTTTCGGAAATCCGGCCGCTCAGGCTGACCACGCAGCCGGCAAGCTTCTTTTCGCCTCCGTGATACATGTGGAGGAAATCCTTCAGGAGCAGGATGCAGAGCTCCTTCGGAGTTGGATGTTGGGGAGTGGGGACCTGCTTGTAGCCGAGCACGTTTCCTTCCAGGTCGCTGATGGCGATCGAACAGAGTCGGAGCCCGATTGAGATTCCGACGACCAGATGTCCGTTCTTGGCGATCATCAGCGGGGTGGGCCGGCGGCCGCTTGCCGTCTCGGTCTTCTCCCCCTCGGTGACGAGGCCTTCTCCGATAAGGTCGTTGACAATCTCCGAGCAGGAGGGCTTGTTGAGCCCCAGCTCCTTGGAGATGTCGGCACGGGAAAGACCACGTTGCGAGCGGATCAGGTTGAGGACGCGGAGACGGTTGATGGTGCGGATGTCTGAAGGTTGGTGTAACAGCATGTCCTTAGCATACCCTTGCGGCCGGCTCTTTGGAAGTTGCCGTTTTGCAAATTCATGTCTATCTTAGGCACGAGTCGGAGGTATTTTCATGGCAGAAATGCAATTCAAGACAGAGGTCAACGACCTGCTGCATTTGATTATTCATTCTCTTTATTCGAATAAGGAGATTTTCCTCAGGGAGTTGATTTCCAACGCGAGCGACGCGCTCGACAAACTCAAGTATCTGACGCTCACCGACGAGAAGCTGAAAGGTCTGGCGTTCGATCCCCGGATCGATATCAGTTTCACCGAGGGTGACAAGCGCACCCTTGTCATTACGGATAATGGTATCGGCATGAACGAGGACGACCTGAACACCAACCTCGGCACGATCGCCTCTTCGGGCACCAAGCGATTCCTCGCCTCGCTGACCGACGAGCAGAAGAAGGATTCCAACCTGATCGGCCAATTCGGTGTCGGGTTCTACTCGGCCTTCATGGTCGCCGACCGGATCGAGGTAGTCAGCCGCAAGGCGGGAGAGAAGCAGGCATACAAGTGGTCCAGTGACGGCAAAGGGTCCTATTCGATCGACCCGGCGGAACGTGATGGGCAGGGAACCACGATCACCCTGTATCTGAACGAGGATGGCGGGGACTATGCCAACCGCTGGGAACTGGAACAGCTGGTCAAGAAGTACAGCGACAACATTTCCTTCCCGATTTTCCTTGCCTACGACGATGTCACCTATGACGACAAGGAAAAGGACAAGGATGGCAACGCGAAGAAAGTGGTCACCCATAAAGTGGAGCAGATCAACAGCTGCCAGGCGCTGTGGAAGCGTTCGAAGAGCGAGCTGAAACCGGAAGACTACCAGAACTTCTACAAGAACACGTTCCATGATACGGATGACGCGATGTTCTACCTGCACACCAAGGCGGAAGGTTCGATCGAGTACACCACCTTGTTCTATGTGCCCAAGACGGCGCCGTTCGACATGTATTATGCCGATTACAAGCCGGGTGTCCGTTTGTACGTGAAGCGTGTCTTCATCACCGATGACGACAAGCAGTTGCTTCCCACCTATCTGCGCTTCGTGCGTGGCATCATCGACAGCGAGGACCTCCCGCTGAACGTCAGCCGTGAGATCCTGCAGCAGAACAGGATCATGAGCTCGATCCGCAGCAATTCCGTGAAGAAGCTGCTTGCCGAGTTCAAGCGGATCAGCGAGCAGGAACCGGAGAAGTATATCGAGTTCATCAAACAGTACAACCGCCCGTTGAAGGAGGGTCTGTACAGCGACTGGGAGAATCGTGACGAGTTGATGGAGCTGGTACGCTTCAAGAGTTCGAAGGTGGACGGCTACGTCAGCTTGAAGGACTACAAGAGCCGCATGCCCAAGGACCAGAAGAGCATCTATTACATCTCCGGCGGCAAGGAAGAGACCCTGAAGGCCAGTCCGCTGATCGAGGCCTATACCAAGAAGGGCTACGAGGTGCTGGTCCTGGACGAGGAGATCGACGAGTTCGTCGCCAGTTCGATTGGCTCCTACCAGAGTCTCCCGCTCAAGGCGATCAACAAGAGCGGCAGCATGGATGACCTGAAGGACGAGGCGTCCAAGCAGAAGGAAGAGGCGGGCAAGGGCGTGGTCGAGAAAATCAAGGCCAGCCTGAAGGACCAGGTCAAGGATGTCGTGGTCTCCAGCCGCCTTACCGATACTCCTGCCGTCATCGTCGTCGACGATTCCGCCCCCACGGTCCAGATGCAGCAGATCCTGAAGCAGATGGGCCAGCCAGTGGTGGAGTCCAAGCCGATTCTCGAGATCAACGCGGACGACCCGATGATCAAGAAGATCGGGTCGGAGAGCGACCAGAAACTGGTCGACACCTGGTGTGGTGTGCTTCTGGACCAGGCGTTGCTTGCCCAGGGAGTGATGCCGAAGGATCCGGTGGCCTTCACCAGACGCCTTCACGAGCTGCTTTCCAGGTAACAGCCTTGATATCGGAAGGCAAGGGGTGGACGCCCCTTGCCTTTCCGCTGTCTGCCTGATACTTTCAATGGCGGGTTCGAGGAAAGAACCTGCACAACAACGAAAGAGGAATTACGAATGATGTTCTTTGATGCCGAAGTCTCTCCTGATGAGGTGGAGAGCTTCTCCCAGCAACTGATGAATGGGGTGATGTCCTTCTCCAAGCTGAACTGGTCTACCATCTGTGCCAAGTTGCTTTCAGGTCTGATTGGTGTTTTGGTCATGTACTGCCTGGTCAAATGGCTCGACATGCTGATTGGGAGGGCGCTGAACCGGAACAATCGCATGGGTCTGCTTGGCAACTTCCTGCGCAAGCTGGTACGATGGCTCTGCTTTGTCTGCATCGGTATCTGGTTTGTCAGCCATCTTGGCCTGGACATGAAGCCGTTGCTCGCCGGCATCGGAGTCACTGGTGTCGTCTTGGGCTTCGCGTTGCAGGAGACGATTGGCAACTTCTTCAGCGGCCTGATGATCATCATCAACCATCCGTTCAATATCGGCGACTATATCGAGAGCGGTTCCTTCAGCGGTACCGTCACCGACATGGATATGAACCGTGTCGAGCTGCTTACCCCGGACAACAAGCGCATCACCATGAGCAACAAGCTCGTGTGGGGCAACCCGGTGGTCAACTATTCCGCCATGGACAAGAGACGAGTCGACATGACCGCTTCTGCCGCCTATGGCAGCGACATCTCCAAGGCGAAGAAGATTCTTTCCGACTTGGTCTTGAGCTATCCTGAGGTGCTTCCGACGCCGGCTCCGACGGTGGAAGTCGGTTCATTGGGTGACAGCGAGATCAATTTCATCGTCCGCCCGTGGGTCAAGCCTTCCGACTACTGGAAAGTCCTTTGGAGATTCCAGGGAGAGTGGTATGACGCTCTTACCAAGGCAGGAGTTGATGTGCCGTTCGACCAGCTCGACGTCCATATCGTCTCGCAGGACAAGGCGTGAAGAGATTCGCACGAATACTGCAAAGACCGCTCGAGAGGGCGGCCTTTGTCATTTCCAGTCATTCCTTCTTGTCCAGTCCCACAAGGTAGATCTCGAAGGAATCCTCCCGGCAGGCCTGTGGCTTGAAAGGCTTCACCTTTGCGAAGAGCTCGCGCATTTTCTGGATGATTTCCACCTGCCCGCCCCCTTGGAAGATCTTCAGGACCATGTTCCCGTGCGGCTTGAGCTGCTCGGCGGAGAGGTAGACTACCTGTTCGGCGAGCCACTCGCTGCGGCTGGTGTCCACGCTCCGGTTGCCCGTTGTCATCGGAGCCGCGTCGCTGATAATGGCGTCATAGGGACCGAGCTCGACCAGCTTTGCCCTGATTTCCTTGCTGAAGGCATCTCCGACGAAGGAGGTGACTGTCGGCGGAATGGGGGAGATGTTCAGGGGATTCAAGTCTACGGAGACGATCGACCCGTTGCCCTTGAGCAGCACACGGTCGCAGAACAACGTCCAGGAACCGGGCGCCGCCCCGACGTCCAGCACGTGGTTGCCCTGGTGGATCAGGTGGAATTTCTCCTGGAGTTCCTCGAGCTTGTAGACGCTTCGTGCCGGATATCCCTCACGGTGGGCCCGCTGGGTGTAACGGTCGGCCTTGTCCCTTCTGCTGTTGATGTTCGCCATGCCTCCATCCTAGCAGAAAGCATGCGGGGATGGTAAGATGCCCGTATGATTGATTGCCGTCTGGTGCTGAGCGACGTCGACGGGACGCTCGCCTATGAGAAGTCGTTGGTTTCCGAGGAAAACAGGAAATGGATTGCCAAGCTGGTGAACGAGAAGCACATCCCCTTCGCGTTGGTCAGCGGGAGGATGCGTAGCGGGATTGCCACCATCGCCTCCCAGATTCCCGCCCCGGTGGCGATCTGCGCCTTCAACGGCAGCTACGTCGAGGTTGACGGCAAGCCGATCCACCAGGAGCTCATGGACTACGACCTCGCCCTCGAGGTAGTCCGCATCTCCCACCGCCATGGCGTCGAATGTGTGCTTTTCGACCTGGACGAGTGGTATGCGGAGAAGGGCGGCCGCCTTTACGACATCCAAGCCTCCCTGTACGGCTTCGGCGGACATGCGGTCGACCTGGAGGAAACACTCGGTGAATGGAAGCGGACCCGCCACCCCCTGTACAAGTGCATCCCCAAGACGTTGGACCCCGAAAAGGCCACGATGCTCCGCGATGTGGTCCGAAAGGAGATGGGGGACCGGATTTCTGTCTACAATTCCTCGCCCTTCGTGATCGAGACGGTCAAGAAAGGAGTCGACAAGGCCAATGTGGTCCGGATTCTTTCCGACTACTACCATATTGCCCCAGGCCAGGTGATGGCTTTCGGGGACTATGACAACGATATCGGGATGCTCAAGGCGTCCGGCTATGGGGTGGCCATGGGCAACGGGCTCGATGCCGTGAAGCAGGTGGCCCGCTTCGTGACCGATACCAACACGAATGACGGAGTCGCAAAGGCAATCCGGAAATATCTGTTCGAGGAATAGGAATATGGACGTATGCACCTATCGGTACCCTTCTCGGAGAAATGTGGTTTTCGGCATGAACGGGATGGTCTGCACGTCGCAGCCCTTGGCAGCCCAGGCAGGGCTGGAAGTGTTGCGCAAAGGCGGGAACGCCATGGACGCGGCGGTCGCCACCGCCGCTTGCATGACAGTCCTGGAGCCGACGAGCAACGGATTGGGCAGCGACGCTTTCGCGATCATCTACAGCGCCACGGACCACAAGCTCCACGGACTGAATGCCAGCGGACCGGCACCGATGGCGCTCGACATGGAAAGGATCCGCGCATGGGGGACGATTCCCAAACGGGGCTGGATTCCGGTCACGGTACCAGGTGCTCCGGGCGCTTGGGCCGCCATCTCCTCCCGCTTCGGCCACCTGCCTTTCCAGGAACTTTTCTCCGGTGCGATCGATTACGCCAGGAATGGATATCCCTTACAGCCGGTGACCAGCCAGCTCTGGAAGGAATCCTTTGACGAATTCCAGAGAACGTTGACCGACCCCTGTTTCCAGTTCTGGTTCGAGACCTTCGCCACGGAGAGTGGAGCGCCCCGGGCGGGAAGTGTTGTCAGGCTTCCTGACCACGCACGTTCCTTATCCATGATCGCCGAAAGCAATGGCGAGTCGTTCTACCGGGGTGAACTCGCCAAGCGCATCGATGCCTTCTCCCGGGAAAGCGGCGGGTACCTCCGCTACGAGGACCTGGCGGCATACCATCCACAGTGGGTCGACCCGATTTCCGCGGATTACCGTGGCTGCAAGGTCTGGGAAATTCCGCCCAACGGCCATGGCATCGTCGCCTTGATGGCTCTACGGATGCTTTCCGGTTTCCCCTTTGGGGAGCGGGATACCGTCGATACCCTGCACTGGCAGATCGAGGCGTTGAAGCTTGCCTTCAGCGACGCCAAGCGGTATGTGGCCGATCCGCGGTACATGAAGGTGCGGGTGGAAGAGCTGCTTGGCGACGACTATATGTCCCGAAGGAGAAGACTGATCGGCCAACAGGCCCTGGATCCCAAGCCAGGCAATCCGGCCAGCGGGGATACCATCTACCTGTGCACGGCGGACGGCGAGGGCAACATGGTCAGCTACATCCAGTCCAACTACATGGGCTTCGGCAGCGGCCTGGTCGTTCCCCATACCGGCATCGCCCTGCAGAACCGTGGACACAACTTCACCCTTGATCCGGCCATGGAGAACTGCATGGCCCCCGGCAAGAGGCCCTACCACACAATCATTCCCGGTTTCCTGACCAAGAACGGGATTCCGGTGGGCCCCTTCGGGGTGATGGGGGGATTCATGCAGCCGCAGGGGCACCTGCAGGTGGTGACCAATATGGTCGACTTCGCGATGAACCCTCAGGAAGCGTTGGACGCCCCGCGCTGGCAGTGGACTGGAGGCAGACGGGTGGAGGTGGAAAAGGCTTTCCGCTCCGAAATCATCGAAGGGCTTCGCGGAAGGGGACACGACATCGTGGTCGTCCCCCATGGCAGGGAGATGGGTCGGGGCCAGATCATCATGCGCTATGGCGGGAGCCTGATGGGAGCGACCGAGCCACGGGCGGACGGAATGGTCGCGGCCTATTGAGGGATGGGCGAGGCCGGATACACAAGAACAAGCGCCGGCCCTATGGGGGAGAACCGGCGCTTGCCAGAATTTTCATTCTAAAGGAGGTTGTTGATGAAAAAACTTTTGCTTTGCTCTGACAAATACTATGCAAGAGCCGTGCCAACTTCCTTGAAAGGTACCTACAACCGGGGAAAAGGGGGTTGTGGACCAAGTTTGGAGGGAGGATCGGGCCTCCACGCCAGGCTGGAGGTGTGCAAGATATGCCTGTTTGGATGAAAATGGGTGTGCAGAAATTGCACAAACGGAAAGTTTTTCACACTCGGGGCTCGCATATCCGTATCATGTTGGTATGAAATTGTTCCTCTACAGCCTGCGGGCCTACGACGAGAAACCCATCTGTGAGGAGCTCGCCATCCGGTATGGATGGTCGGTCGGCTCCAGCAGCGAGGCGCCTTCCTTGCAGAACGCCATCCTCGCGGCGGGCTACGACGCGATCAGCTTCACCGTCAGCACGATGGACAAGACGTTGCTTGAGACTTTTGCCCGCTTGGGGGTGCGCGCCATCATCTGCCGGTCGATTGGGTACGACCATGTCGACCTGAATGCGGCTGAAGCCTTGGAACTTGCCGTCTATCACGCCGCCTACCCGCCCGAGGGAGTGGCGGACTACGCGATCATGCTGGCGATGATGGGACTGAGGAAGATGCCCTTGGTCATGAAGAAGAGCGCGGAAGGGGACTTCACCCTCCGTGGCCGCATCGGCCGGGCGCTGGGCGATGTCTCTGTCGGCGTGGTCGGCACCGGACGGATCGGATTGACCGTCCTTCGCCACCTTTCCGGCTTCGGTTCCAAGCTGTTCTATTGGAACCGGAAGCCGAATCCGGAGGCGGACAAGCTTGCCACATACCTGGCGCTCGACAAGCTGTTGGCTGCCAGCGACGTGGTGACGCTCCACCTCTCTTCCCATCCTGAGACCTTCCACCTGCTGGATGCCCGCCGCCTGGGACTGATGAAGCAAGACTCCGTCCTGGTCAATACCGCCCGGGGCCAGCTGGTCGACACCAGCGCGCTGATTGCCTCCTTGCAGGACGGCCGTCCTGGCTTTGCCCTGCTGGACGTACAGGAAGAGGAGGACGGACTCTACTACTTTGACCACAGGGGCGAAACGATTCCCTATCCGGAGTACCGGAAGCTGCAGGCGATGGAGCAGGTGCTGCTCTCTCCCCATATCGCCTTCTACACAGAAGGCGATCTCCGGGCCGAGATCCAGAGCAACTTCGACGCCGCTCTCGCCTTCAGCCGTGGGGAGGAATCTCCTTACCGGGTCCGTTCCTGATTGACCTTTCTCGGGGTGGTGCCTACCTTTAGGACATGAACTGGTTCCGAAATACTCCAAGGTCCATGAGGACCCTTCGCTACACCCAGACGGGCATGACCGAGAAACTGATTGTCGCCAACTTGGCGGTCTTTGTGCTTTGCGCGGCAATGCCCCGCTTGGAATACTACCTTGCCATGATTCCCGGCTTTGTGCTCCATGGGTGGGTCTGGCAGCTCTTCACCTACATGTTCGTCCATGGAGGAGTGTCCCACATCTTCTTCAACATGCTTTCCCTCTACATCTTCGGACGGGCGGTAGAGTACAAGCTGGGCTCGAACGAGTTCCTGCTCTTCTACTTGGCCGTCGGCCTCGGCAGCGGGATTTTCTCTTTCCTGGTCTATGTGCTGATGGGGTGGAACGTGATCCTTGTGGGCGCATCGGGGGCGATTTACGGGGTGTTGCTGCTCTTCGCGGTCTTCTATCCTTACGCCCGGATCTTTGTCTTCGGCCTGTTGCCGGTACGGGCTCCGGTGTTGGTCGTGGTCTACACGGCCATCGAGCTGTACAGCGAGGTCTTCGGGGTCCGTGGAGGAATCAGCCATCTGACCCATTTGGGCGGATTGCTGGTCGCCTACCTCTACTGTCTGGTCAGGCTCCGGATCGATCCGATTCAGGTTTTCCGCGATTCCCGATGAAGTTGTGGGGAAGAAAAAGTACTATTTTTCCCAATTTATTTGTATACTGGAATTGGCCCCTTCCGGGAGCAAGGAGAGAGAAAGATGGCTAAGAGTGTTGAGAGTCTGAACAAGGAATTGTTGAAGAAGGTTGTTTCCGCGACCAAGGGTTCTGAGATCAAGGCACTGCTGAAAGAGGGTGCCGACGTACATGCCCAGAACGAATGGGGCATGACCCCTGTCATGCTTGCCGCCCAGTACAATCCGAACGTCAGCGTGCTGAAGGCCTTGCTGGAAGCTGGCGCCGACATTTTCGAGACGGAGCCCAAGTACCGCTCCAACGCCTTGCATTTGGCGGCGAACAAATCCTCCAGTCCGAAGATCATCGATACGCTGCTCGCCGCCGGCGCCGACCTGAACGCCCGCAACTACCTTGGCGAGACCCCGTTGATCATGGCGGTCAACACCAACCCGGAGACCAGGATTGTCAGCGAGCTGATCAAGAAGGGCGCGGACATCAACGCCAGGGACTACCAGGGACACTCGGTTCTTGAATATGCCAAGAGCCAGCAGCGTACCTATATCGTCAAGGAATTGAAGAAGCTCGGGGCCAACTGAGCGTTCAACTTCACAATTTTGCATCCAGGACCAGCTGTGTATGGTCCTGGTTGTTTTGTATACTGGAAAAATGCGACACTTCCTGAAGTCCATGCTGTCCTGTTTCCTGGAAATGCTGGTACTGGCTGCGAGCGCGTTCGTCTATGCTCTGGCTTTCCCCAATTTCCTGAACGTCCAAGGATGGGGTTTCCTCGCCTTTTTTGCCTGGATTCCGGTGTTCCGGGTAATCAACCGGGCAACCTGGAAGACGGTCTGGTTCGAGGGGATGGCTTACGGCTTTGGCTTCTACCTGGTCTACAATTACTGGCTGAAGACCTTCCACCCGCTGGCGATCCTGCTCGCTCCGACGCTGGAATCCTTCCAGTACGTGCTGCTGTTCCTCGCGCTGAAGCTGGCGGGAACGGTGGGGGAGAAGCGTGGTTATCTTGTCCAGTCGTTGGTGTTCGTGGCCTACGAATACCTGACCCAGCAGGGCTTCCTCGCCTATCCGTACGGGAACATGGCCACCGCCATCTGGGCGTACCGTCCGCTGATCCAGATTGCCTCGATCGGAGGCGTGTGGGTCATCTGCTTCCTGATGATCCTGCCGCAGGCATTCCTTGCCCAGAAACACAAGGAATGGAGCGGCTGCCGGGTCGATATCGGCCTGTATCTTGCAGTGGTTTTCGCTTCGTTGCTCTTTGGTTTCGCCTCAATCGCCTATTACGATGCCAAGGTACCGAAGCGGGTAGTCCGTATCGCGGCCGTCCAGCATTCCGCCGACAGCTGGAAGGGCGGGTACGAGACCTACAAGGAGAACTACGAGACACTGCGTGGATTCAGCCTGGAGGCGATGGCGGGAAATCCCAAGCCCGACATGGTTCTCTGGAGCGAGACCGCCTTCGTGCCCAGCGTCAGCTGGCACCTTGCCCATCCGACCGACTGGCGGACCCGTGCCCTGGTCGACGACTTCGTCAACTTCGGCAAGACGCTTGGCGTTCCTCTGATCACTGGCAATCCCGAGGGGTTGGTCAAGGACGAGACGCTACCTGCAGTTCTCCGCGACGGGACTTGGAACTGGAAGACCTACAACACCGTCATCCTTTTCGGCCAGGGACGGATCCTTGGCACCTACCGCAAGCAGCACCTGGTTCCCTTCACCGAGTACTTTCCCTACGAGAAGCAGTTCCCCAGGCTCTACAACCTGCTTGTTGCCAACGACTACAAATGGTGGGAGCCGGGGACCGAGGCGACTGTCTTCCGGTATGACGGAATCGATTTCTCCACCCCGATCTGCTTCGAGGATATCTTCGGCTACCTGTCGGCCGGTTTTGTCAAGAACGGAGCCGACATGCTGGTCAACCTGACCAACGACAGCTGGTCGGGGAGCGTGTGCGCCGAGATGCAGCACATGAGCCAGGCAGTTTTCCGGGCCATCGAGAACCGCCGTCCGCTGATCCGCGGTACCAACAGCGGCATGACCACGATGGTGGACGTGACCGGCAGGCCCCATCAGACCATGGAGCCGTTCACCAAGGGGTGGCGTCTGTACGAAGTGCCCCTCGGACAGAAGGAAGGGACGACCTTCTATACCTTGCTGCCCGATTTCTTCGGCAAGCTCCTGCTTGTCCTCGCCGTCTGCGCATTGGCCGGCTACGGACGGTCCTTTTTCCTGGTCTGGCGCGAGCGTCGCAGGTGCTGGAAACGTTGGGGCCACCTGTTCGATGCTTTGGACGAGGAGATGTACGAGTAGAAGTGGATGCGCCCCATGTCGAAGCAGTCTTGGGAAAGATGGCTCTCGGCGGGATAGCCGATGGCGGGCGGGGCAAGAGGTCTGAGTTCCTGCGGTCCAAGCACCTGCGCGACCTTGTCGATTCTTTCCTTGGCCTTCTCGCAGGGGACGATCACCAGCGGGGCCTTGGCGGCCCTGAGCGGTTTGGTGACGAGTGCCTTGCTGACAGGCTCTGCCCTGAATTTCCGGATACTGGTGCGATGATAGATGGGCAGTATCCACGTTTTTCGAGAAAAACGCATGCAGCTCACTCGTGGAATGTGGTACAACCGAGCCATGGATATTCGTTTGGCGAGACTGATGGAAGCGATGGTCGTCTACGACAGGGGCGACGCGCGCAGGATCGAGCACTTCGTGAAAGTGCACGACTTCGCCGCGACAATCGGGACTCTCGAGGGCCTTCCCGCCCATGACGTGGCCGTCCTTGAGGAAGCTGCAATCCTCCATGACGTCGGCATCCACGTCAGCGAGCGCGAGCACGGCGGCAACAACGGGAAGCATCAAGAGCTGTACGGTCCCGACGAGGCCGAGAAGGTCATGCGGTCGGTGGGCTGCTTCAGTCAGGATGAGATCGAGCAGGTCCGCTTCCTGATTGCCCACCACCATACCTATACCCATATCTCCACGCTCTCTTGGCAGATCCTTGTCGAGGCGGACTTTCTCGTGAACCTCTATGAGGATGGCGCGCCGGAGGAGGAGATCCGTGCGGTACGTCAGAAGATGGTCAAGACCTCCACCGGACAGCGTCTGTTCGACGCGATCTTCCAGGATACCCGGACGCAAAAGCTCCAAGGCCTGCAGTTTACTTCTCAGGACGGCTATATCAGACGGCCTCGGTAAGTTTTCCAGCCAGTGTCGAACCAAGGACGATGACTGCTCCGATGCATTGGGTGGCGGTCATGGGCTCTTGTAAGACCAGTGCGCCGAGCATAAGGGTAGTGATTGGGTCGATATAGCTGAGGATGGCGACCATGGGGGCCGACAGATTCTGCTTGTCTTGGCGCAAGGCAAGCTGCCGGCGGCCGACACCACTGACTGGGGATTTCTCGGTGGAGTTGTGAGTATTTTTATGTCAAGAGTGACATGATTATTGCTTTTTATCTCTTTTTATTATTCAGAATCATTACAAATATATGTATTTATCTATGGGATAAATCGTAACCTATGGAATAAGTTGTCTCATGGAGAAATGATGAAGAATTTGGAATGTAATTCCAATTATTACGTGAGTTATATAGTTTTTTAGAAGACGCTTTCGTTTTCTTTTTTCGGAAGTATTGAGTTTTTTGCAAATGATATGACATATGTCTTGTAACACTCGTGCATTTTTTCTATATTGGAGCTGGGATACGAGATACGAGTGCCCATTTGGAGTTGAGATGAGCATACGCTTGCACCTGTTTTCTGTTCGATGTCTGGGATGGCTTCTCCTGCTGGCCTTGCCTTTGCCGGCACTAGGGGCATTGGACAATACCGCCATCTCGCTTGGCTGGAACTACCAGCAGAAAGGACTGTCCGAGTGGAGGATCATGGATGTCTCCGGTGCCTCCGTGCTCACCGAGGCGGCGGTCGAGCTGAAGAATTCCACACAGGAAGTCGCCCATATGGTCGCCTTCATGAACGAGACCAAGACGCACAATTTCCATTTCTCCTACACTCCGCTTGAGCAGTACGATACCGATAGCGGGACAGTGCTCGATGCTATCGACTACACCCTGATCATCGGCTACAAGACTTCCCGTGGTGACGCTACGACGACATTACCAGAAGGGAGGGAGAGCGATGCGATTCCCATTTATTTCAACCGGGAGCAGTCCGGCAGCCAAGTCTGTACCTTCTATGTGCGGGTAGGGGATAGCTCGGCAGCCTGCGCAGGCACCTACGTCTCGACGGTCCAGATTACGGAGAGTGCCACATGAAACACCTTCTTTTCCATTCTCTCGTCCTCGCGTTGGTGTTCGTTGCGTCCCCATTGTGTGCCGACCCCATTGTCTCCACCCAAAGCTATGAGATTGAAGGCAGCAACAAGCGTGGGTCGGACACACTCTCCTTCACCGGCTACATCGCCGAGAAGATCAGCGCGCTCGACAGCTTCGGCGCCTATTGGCAGGGAAGCGTGGCGGCAAGCAACGGGAGCACCTACTCCATCGCCAACCTGGGTACCATGGACGAGGTGAAGGGAACGCTGCTTACCTGGTCCGCAACGGGTACCCTCGGCAACTCCAAAAGCTCATCGTTGCATCTGCATTTCAGTCTTTCCATCTCCCCGCTGGTGGGCGAGGATGCCGAAACCTACGTGCCTGGTTCCGTCACGTTTACCCGGGAGAATACCGTCTATACCCGGAAAGGGGCGACGCTCTCCCACTCGGTGGAGGGCAACACCACCGTCTTCTCGTCCGGCAAGAACAAGAAAGAGATTGTCAGCGAGACAGTCACAGAGACCAAATCCGGCAACCTGGATTTCTCCTCTTTGGAGGATACCAAGGTCTGGGCTCTCGACTATACCGTCAACACGCTGGAAGGCGGCGGGGACTCCTGCACTTGGAAGTGGGGAGGCTCGGTCGATATCGCTATGCAAACCGCCGGCCTACCAGCCCAGAACTACAGCGGGACGATCATCCTCAGTGTGGCAACCAAATGAAGTACCTTTCTTGCATACGCGTATGGATGATGGTGCTTTTGGCCTCCAGGAGCCTTGGTGCCGTCAATGTCTACGGGAACGAGAGTGTCGACTTGTATGGTTTCCTTGACCCGAAGACGACACTGATCATCGGCCGGACCGCGGCGGCGTCCTCTTTTGACCTGACGGACAGCAGCGTGGCACCGAAGGACCAGATTGTCGGCCTGCAGATCGGCGCTTGGACGCTGATGACCAACGCCTTGGTCAACGTCAAGGTGACCACCAAGCCGATGGTGAAGAGTTCGGACTCCCAGTCCGCCATCTCCTACCAGATCGGTATCCAATACCCGACAAATGCCGAGTCACCTTCTTCGACCAAGATCGCTTATATCAACAATACCGGCTCCGACGCCGATTGGAATCTTGGCAGCGGGGGCGTCTACACGCTGGGCAGCACGGACCGGATCATGACCTACACGGACAATCCCATCTATTTTCGCCTGTACCAGAAAGACGCGTCATCGTACGGATCGGGCTATTATACCGGTTCGATCCTGTTCACCCTGACCAACGGGGAATGAGGAGGCATCGCATGTTCCGCAAGTGTTCCATCCTGTTGTCGCTGTTCTCCTGGCTCCTTCTCGCGCCCCTTTTTGCAGAGCATGAGTTCTGGGTCGAGTTCATGTCCCAGACAGCAAGCAGCATCGATTTGACCGACCCCGAGTACAAATACCATGACTTTTCCACCAACTTGGCATGGGTTGGCACCACGACTCCGAACAACGGAAGGACCGCGTACAATGACTCGATGGGGTATTATGACGACACGATGATCGGCGTCTTCGGCGCCCTCGGAGTCTCAGGGACCACGACGGTCACCTTCTCGGGGGACTTTCAGTTCACCTCCCAGACCGACCATAGCAAGTACAAGAAGTATAAGATTGCCGTCAACGGCCGTCGCAGCACCAGCGGGAGTGGTGCAAACAAGAACGACACCACCATGACCAGCGATGCCACCAAGTACGGCAATTCCTCCTCATCGTTCTACGTGACCACCAATCCCGGCCAGTCCTATTCGTTTGTCATGCAGCCGAGCGACCGGACCGCGTCGGACCGAGCGAATGACCGTTGGGCCGATTTCATCATCATCCTCGAGGGGACCGACGAAGATCTGGCATAGTACCATGATTACCGGAGCGACCTGCACATCACCATGACCACGACCGACCCCTCCGTCTCTCCCCAGACCCAGAGCTTCGATATGACCCTGTGGGGGTATGTCGGAGGCGAGAAACCCGACAAGGGCTCCAATTTCAGCTTCTTCGTGAACGCTACCGACGCTGCCAAGCAACTGGATATCGCTTCCCTCACGGCAAGCGCGGCGAACAATGGGGTGAAGATCGCCGATATCCAGGCGACCAACTACACGGTCTACCGGAGCAAGCCGGCGGCCACAAGCCTGACTCCCTACAAGCTCTATATCTCTGCCCAGCCCAATACGATCACCAACACGGAGAGCGTCTTCAAGCTCAGGAAGGTGGGAACGACGTACGAGAACGCCTACAATTCGATTCCCTTCACCATAACCTACAAGGGGAATGCGGCCGCCTCGTCGACCACCTTCGCCAGCTATGCCGACTATGCCTCGACGCAGGTGACCCATGTGTTCAAAGGCGACAATGCCGACTACCTCGTCGTTCCCTGCGCGGTGACGGACAAATCCAACAACGGATACTTTGCCCTGTACCGGCTCGAGGGGGACCTTGACTTCAGCTTCGAGGACATTGACGACGCCAACAGCTTGACCGCCGGTTGGTACAGCTCCTCGATCTACCTCAACCTCGTCGCCGACTAACGGTTTTGATGGGTGGACTGATAGAGTTCCTTGAAGGTCCGGATAAACTCCCGCTCGGCATTGGAGAGGTAGTAGTCCCTCCGGTGGGCGACTGTCAGCATCCACTCGTACCGGTGTCCGGCGGTGAAGAACACCACCTTCTGGGAGGGAACCACATAGGATTGGGGTACGAAACCCACGGCGATACCGTTTTCCACCACGCTGATGATGGTCTTGCTGGATGATGTCTCGAAGAGCACGTCCGGCTTGAGCCCTGCCTGCCGGTAGAGGTCGTCCACCATGTCCCGCATCAGCGTCTCTTGGGAGTTCAAGACGATTTTCTCTCCCGCGAGCCAAGCGGGGTCGAGCAGCGGCAGCCCCGGTCCTTTCGCCTCGTCGGCTTTTTCTGCCAGCGGGTTGCCGCGTGGGACTGCCAGCACCATCTGCTCGCTGTCGATCCACTCATAGTCGAAGGCGGGCTGGGGTTGGCAGCCACAAGACCGCTTCCCTCAAGCCTGCGACTTCAGTCGCGGGTAGTTGACTACCTTGCAGAAAGCCTATCTGGACGATATCGGCGACGTGAAGCACGCCATGCGTCAGACGTATCTGGATTCCTTGAGGAAGGTGAGGGACGAGAAGGTGGAGCTCTTCCTTGCCAACCACTGCATCAACAACGATACGCTGGGTAGGATGGAGCGGCTTCAGAAAGATCCTTCGCGCAACCCCTTCCTGGACGACAAGCTCTGGGGCGAATACCTGGACTTCAAGCGGGATGAGTTGCTGAAACTGATGGCGGATCCGGCCCAGGACTGATCAAGACCTCTCCAAATCCGCTTTTTTTCGGTATACTAGCGGTAGGAGAACGGAATGTTGAAGGACCGAGTCGGAGCCTATTATCTGGAGAAAAACTACAACTGCGCAGAGACGTTGATCCACGCCATCAACGACGAATACCATCTTGCTCTCGGCGAAGAGGAGATGAAACTTGCCGGTGGCTTTGGCGGAGGCATGGGCTGTGGTCTCACCTGTGGTGCCTTGTCCGCCGCGATCGCCGCCTTGGGGAAGCTGTTCATCGGGACGAAAGCCCATGAGACGGCCGGCTTCAAGGAGCTTTGCGCGGACTACGTGGATGCCTTCCGCAAGCGGGAGGGAGCAGTGGACTGCTCGGCATTGAAACCGAAATACTTCGTCCCCGGGGTACGCTGTCTGCAGACGGTCGAGCTTGCCGCCGACCTGTTCGATGAGTTTGTGAAAGAGCATCAACTGGTATAGCCATCAACTCCTCCCATTGTGCCATGGCTATATCTTTGTTATTCTAAGAACAGCTTTACCACAAAGGGAGGTAACTGATGAAAAAATTCAGGAATGTATTGCTGGTACTGCTTGTCGCTCTTGGTTCCCTGTTCGCGCAGCCGATCACCGAGAAGCAGAACAGCGTCGTGGTGTTGTACACCAACGATGTGCACTGCGCGATTCGTTCCTCGCTCGGGTACGAGTCGCTGGTGGCCCTGAAACAGGAGGTGTTGAAAAAAACACCGTATGTGGTCTTGGTGGATAATGGCGATTCCATCCAAGGCGAGGCGATGGGGACCATTTCCAAGGGCGAGTACCCGGTGGAAATCATGAACAAGGTCGGATATGACTATGCCGCCATCGGCAACCATGAGTTCGACTATGGCATGGACCGTCTTTCCCAACTGATCGGCAAGGCCGATTGCCAGTATCTGGCCTGTAATATCAAGTACACGGGAAGCAAGGGAAACCTGCTCGGAGACGTGAAGCCCTACGAGGTTGCGACCTATGGCGCCCTCAAGGTGGGTTTCGTTGGCGTTTCTACTCCGGAGAGCATCGCCAAGTCCACTCCGACCTATTTCAAGGAAGGGAATGAGTTCGCCTACGATTTTTATGGTGACGACCCTCAGGCTTTTTATAGCGTCGTCCAGGAGAATGTCGACAAGGCCCGTTCCGAGGGGGCCCAGTATGTCGTCGTGCTTGCCCACCTGGGTACTGACGAGTCTTCCGCCCCGTTCCGCTCCACCGACCTGATTGCCAATACGACCGGTATCGATGTGGTGCTTGACGGCCATTCCCACAGTGTCATTCCCTGCGAAGTGGTCGCCGCCAAGGATGGCGGGAAAGTCCTGCTTTCCTCGACCGGGACGAAGTTCGCCAACATCGGCATGCTTCTGATTGGTCCGGACGGGGTGATGGAGACGGGATTGATCGGAACATATCCTGACAAGGATCCCGATATCGCAGCGTTCGTCGACTCGATCGAGGCGAAGTACAAGGAGAGCCTTGCGGAGGTCATCGGCAAGACCGATGTCGACCTGACGATTGCCGATACGAACGGCGTGCGTCTGGTCCGTACCCGTGAGACCAACCTTGGCGACCTGTGCGCTGATGCCTACCGCACGGTTGCCGACGCTGATATCGCCTTCGTCAATGGTGGCGGCATCCGCGCTCCCCTGAAGAAGGGACCGATCACCTATGGAGACCTGATCAAAGTCCATCCGTACGGCAACACGCTGACCATGGTCAAGGCCACCGGGCAGCAGATTCTTGACGCTCTGGAACTGGCAAGCCGCTCCACCCAGAAGCACACCAGTGACGGCAAGAACGCCACCGGAGAGTGTGGCGGGTTCCTGCAGGTTTCCGGCTTGAAGTACACCATCGACACCAGCATCCCGACCTCGGTCGAGCTGGACGGCAAGAACATGTTCGTCGCCGTCAAGGGCGAGCGCAGGATCAAGGATGTCGTGGTGGAAAAAGCGGGTCAGTGGACGCCGATCGACCCTGATGCCACCTACAAGCTGGCCAGCCACAACTACATGCTCAAGGACGCTGGTGACGGCTTCACGATGTTCCAGAACGACGAGCTGTTGATCAACGAAGGCATGCTGGACAACCAGGTGCTGATGACCTACGTGATCGAGAAACTTGGCAACGAGGTCACCGCCGAATACGCGGAACCTCAAGGACGCATCACGATTCTCTGAGAGCAGGAACATGCACATGAGCCGTCTCGGTTTTCGGGACGGCTTTCTTATGGGGAAATTAGAGGAAATTAGAGGAAATTTCCCCTAATTTGATTGCCTGCTCGGAGATGTAATGGTATCATGCCCACATGATGGAAAAACCTCCTCGCGCAGCAGGGCAATCTGCAGTGCAGATTCTCTCAGACCCCGCATATGCATCGGTGATTGACAAGATCAACGACGAGTATCTGTATTGGGACAAGGTCAAATACCATGTGCCGGAAGGTCTGGATGCGGCGGATTTCTGGAATGCGGTGAAACTGTCAAGGAAGATCGGGAGCGTGAAGTGTTCCTTTTGTTCCGGTACCTTCACCTACAAGGAAACACGGCGCATGCAGGAAATCCTCCATGGATTCGATACGCTTTCTTTCCAGAGCCCGCAAAAGTATCTCGCAACTTCCCTCATGGAAGAAGCAATCGCATCGAGTCGGATGGAGGGCGCAGCCACCACGAGAGTCGTCGCCAAGGAGATGTTGCTCCGACAGGCAAAACCAAAAGATACAAGCCAGCAGATGATTGTGAACAATTACCAGACCATCCGCTTCCTCGTATCCCATACCCATGAGGATTTTTCCCCGGAGTTGTTGCTTGAAATCCATAAACGGATTACCGAGAAGACCTTGGATGACCCTCGGGATGAAGGCAGGTTCCGGACAGACAACACAATTCATGTGGTGGATGGAATCAGTGGGGAAATCTTCCATGAACCTCCCCCCTGTTCCATGATTCCCGAAGCGGTCGCCCAGCTCGGGACCTTCATCAATTCGGATTCCGGCCCTTTCATGCATCCCATCATCAAGGCCATCCTCGTTCATTTCATGGTTTCCTATCTCCATCCCTTCGTAGATGGAAACGGGCGGACCGCACGCGCGCTTTTCTATTGGTACATGCTGAAACAAGGATATTGGATGACGCAATACCTCTCCATCTCCCGTATCATCTATCGGAGCAAGAGCATGTACGAGAAAGCATTTCTCGCGACCGAGAACGATGAGCTTGATGTAGGATATTTCATCCAGTATCACCTGCAAGTACTCTGGCAGGCGCTTGAAGCATTCCAGGACTATCTGGAGCGAAAGGCCCAGGAAACGAATGCATGCTTGGAATACCGGATACCCGGGTTGAATGAAAGGCAGGCAGAACTCATACGTCTCTATGCCGAACAACCTTCCGCTCTTTTTTCCAGCAAGGAACTGGTGACGAGATTCGCCGTCTCCGTGAAGACCATCCGCTCCGACCTGGAAACACTCGTAAGGAAAGGCCTGCTGGAACCCGTGCCCCTCAACAAGCGACTTGTCGGGTATGCCCGCAGCAAGGAATTCTCCTCTATCCTGGCAACCTTGAGAGCGTAGGATACAAGAAAGACGCCGGAGGGTTGCTCCGGCGTCCTTCATGGTGGTGGGAAACGGTCAATTCACGTTCTTGATCCAGGTTTTGTCCTGGATCTTGTCGTAGACCCTCTTGGTCATCTTGGCGACCAGGTCCTTGACCTCGCCGGTCAGGTTGTCCAGGTCGAACATCATCGTCTCGTCCAGGTTGTCTCTGGTCTTGACTTCGGCCTTGCCCTCCTTCAGGGAGCGGTTGCCGACGGTGATGCGTACCGGGATGCCGATCAGGTCCGCGTCAGCGAACTTGACTCCCGCCGTCTCCTTGCGGTCGTCGTAGAGCACCTCGATGCCGCTCTTGGTGAGCTCGTCGTAGAGTTTCTCGCCGACTTCCGGATCTTTGACAAGACTGACCAGCTCGACCTGGTAGGGGGCGACGGTGATGGGGAGCTTCAGGCCCTTGTCGTCGTGGTATTCCTCGGCCAGACAGGCCAGCAGGCGGCCGACACCGATGCCATAGGAGCCCATGATGACCGGCTTGCGGACACCGCTCTCATCCTGGAAGGCCAGATTCATGGCCTCGGAGTAGCGGGTTCCCAGCTGGAAGATGTTGCCGGCCTCGATACCTTTGTCGGAGTGCATCGGCTTTCCGCACTTCGGACAGAGATACCCTTCCTGCGCGCTGGCGATGTCGGCTACCAAGCCGTCATAGTCGCGGCCGTAGTTGGTATTCAGATAGTGGTAGCCTTCCTCGTTGGCACCCGCGACGAAGTTGTTGCTCTTGGCGACGCTGTCGTCGATGACCTTGACGACTCCTTCCTTGGCGCCGATCGGACTGCCGAAGCCAGGAACCATACCGCCGGCAAGGATTTCTTCCTCTCTGGCGGGACGCAGGCTGTTGGCCTTCACGGCGTTCTGCAGCTTGCTTTCCTCGACATCCATGTCGCCACGGATGATCGCGACAATCAGCTTGTCCTCTTCCTTGCCGTTCTTGTCGTTGATGAAGGCGCCGACCATGAAGACCGCCTTGGCAGTCCGTTTCGCATCAATCTTCAGGAATGCGCACAGCTCCTCGATTGTCTTGCAGTCGGGAGTTTTGACCTTTTCCAGTGGCTTCGGCTCCTCGGGCAGGTACTCCTTCTGGAACTTGGCGACCTGGCGGTTGGCGGTGTAGCCGCACGCGTCGCAGTGGATGATCGTGTCTTCGCCAATCGGAGAGAGGTACATGTACTCGTGGCTGATCTTGCCGCCCATCATGCCGCTGTCGGCGCCGACAGCGATGACGGGGAGCCCACAACGACCGTAGATGCGGAAATAGGCCTTGTAGTGGTCGCCATAGACTTTGTCCAGGCCCTCTTGGTCCTTGTCGAAACTGTAGGAGTCGAGCATGGTGAACTCGCGTACGCGGATCAGGCCTGCGCGCGGACGGGGGTCGTCCCTCCACTTGGTCTGGATCTGGTAGACCAGGACAGGAAGTTTCTTGTAGGAATCAAGCTCGTCCAACGCGGCGTCGGTGACTGCCTCTTCATGGGTCATGGCAAGCACCATGTCGCGTCCGACACGGTCCTGGAAGCGGGTCATCTCCTTGTCGATCGAGTAGAAACGTCCTGTCTTCTTCCAGATGTCTGCGGTGTTGACTACCGGCATCTGCATTTCCTGGGCTCCGATGGCATCCATTTCTTCACGGATGATCGTCTCGATCTTCGTGTTGGAACGGAAGCCGAGAGGAAGCAGGCTGAAGAGCCCGGCTCCCATCTGATTGATGAATCCCGCCCGCAGAAGATACTCATATCCCTTGGAGTCTGCGCCGCTGGGTGCCTCACGAAGGGTCTTGGAAAACAGTTTGGACATTCGCATGATTGCCTCTCCTTAGAACCATGGACATTGTAGCGATTTGTCTCGTTTGGGAAAAGATTCCCTTACGATGCACGTTCACAGTTTCCTATGGTATACTCCGTACTATGGAAGATGCATTGGCGCAAGCGCGCTCAAAGGTGGCCGAGACAATGGCGCGTCTGTATCGGCGCGGCCTGACCACCAGTTTGGGTGGGAATGTCAGCGTACGGGTGGACGGGAACAGCTTTCTGATCACTCCGAGCGGGCTGGACAAGAGTTCACTTTCGGGCGACCAGATCGCCCAGGTGACGATGGAGGGGGAGAACCTATCCTCATGGAAGCTTTCCATCGAGACCGGGATGCACCGCCTGATCTATATGGCCAGGCCGGATGTGCGGGCCATCGTGCACGCCCATCCAATCTATGTCTCTGCCTTCAGCGCCTTGGAGGAGTGCCCGGTTGACACCCGACTGACCGCCGAGGCCTGGTGGCAACTGGGAGAGGTCGCCATCGTGCCGTATGCGAGGATGGGAACGGAGGAGCTGGCGCGGAAAGTAGCGGAAAAGTCCTTGCGTTCCGATGTGCTGGTGATGGAGAATCATGGCGTGACCTGCTTGGGCAGGAGCCTGCTTGAGGCCTTCGAGAAAATCGACGTGCTCGAGAGGTGCTGCCAGATGACGGTCATCGCATGGCAAGCAACACAGAAGGGAATTGCGGTACGGGACCTGGACCAGGCCCGGTGCGATGCCCTGAGAACATAGGGAGGAACAACGTATGCTGGAAGATCTCCAGACTTTGAAACTGAAAGCGTTGGAGATCCGGAAACTGACAATCGAGGAGATTGGGAATTTTGGTTCCGGACATATCGGAGGAAGCATGTCGATCGTCGAGATGCTGACCTATCTGTACTATCATGAGATGCATGTCGACCCGAAGAACCCTCAGAAGGAGGACCGCGACCGCTTTGTCTGCTCCAAGGGCCACGCCGGCCCGGCGGTCTATGCTACTCTGGCCAGCAAAGGATACTTCCCCGTCGAGATGCTGATGACGCTCAACCAAGGCGGCACCAAGCTGCCCAGCCACTGCGACATGACCAAGACTCCGGGCGTCGACTTTACCGGCGGGTCGCTTGGACAGGGCTTCAGCGCCGCCGTGGGCATCGCGCTCGGACAGAAGATCCGCCATTTCGACCAGAGCCGCACGTTCGCCGTCATCGGCGACGGCGAGAGCCAGGAGGGCGAAATCTGGGAGGCTGCCGAGACGGCTGCCATGTGGAAGCTGGACAACCTGATCGCCTTTACCGATTTCAACCGCCTGCAACTGGATGGCAGGACCGAGGACATCATCTGCATGGATGGAATCGAGACCCGCTGGCAGGGTTTCGGGTGGCACGTGCAGAGAATCTGCGGCCATAACTTCGAAATGATCGATGATGCCGTGCAGAGGGCCAAGAAGACACCGGGACGTCCCCACATGATCATCATGGACACGCAGAAATCCCATGGCTTCATCCCGGGCGAGAAGACCGAAAAGAACCACAGCATGGCATTCAACCTTGAGCAGGCGAAGGAAGCCGTCAAGGAGCTGTACGAGCGCGAGGGGGTGCAGGCATGAGAGACACCAAAGATTTCAAATTCATGAGAGACGTGATGATGGCGGCGATCAACGACTTGGCCGCCATCCATGAGGATGTCGTCTACCTTGATGCGGACCTTTCCTCCTGCATCGGGGCTGGATCTTTCCAGAAGCTCTATCCAGACCGCTTCTACAACTGCGGTATCGCCGAGGGCAACATGGTCGCTGTCGCCGCAGGTCTTTCTTCGGCCGGCCTGACCCCGTTCGCCCACAGTTTTGGCGTCTTCGCCAGCCGCAGGGCGTATGACCAGGCGTTCCTCAGTGTCGGTTACGCCAAACGCTGCGTGCATCTGCTCGGCTCCGATCCCGGTGTCAACGCCACCTATAACGGCGGCACCCATATGCCGTTCGAGGACATCGCCCTGATGCGCCAGATTCCGGGCATGATCGTGATCGAGCCCAGCGACGCGCAGAGCCTGTACGAGCTGACCCTGCAGGTCTATGACAGCGGAAAGGCCAGCTATACCCGCTTCCCGCGCAAGACCATCGCCCACCGCTATCCGCTCGGCACCAAGATCGAGCTGGGCAAGGGCGTCGAGCTCGCCGATGGCGGTGACTTGGCGATTGTCGCGACCGGCCAGGTGATGGTGGACGCGGCGACCAAAGCGGTCGAGCTGCTTGCCCAAAAGGGAATCAAGGCGACGTTGGTCGACCTGCACACAATCCGTCCGCTGGACACTGCCTTGATCGACAAGGTGGCCAAGCGGACCGGGCACGTCCTGGTCTGTGAGAACGGCCGCTATGCCGGCGGCGTGGGCGAGATGGTTGCCGGATACCTTGCCAAGACCAACCCGGTCAAGATGGATTTTGTCAATGTCGGCGAACGCTTCGGCGAGGTCGGCAACCTGGACTATCTGACAAAGGCGTTCGGTTTCACTCCAGAGCATATCGCCGAGGTGGGCGAAGCACTGGCGAAACGCTGAACGGAGAACCAGACAAGATTTCCTTGGGGGGACCGCACCACGGTCCCCTTTGCTTTGTCCGGGAAAGAGTGCGATACTTGCCCAAAGGGGGTACGTACCATGCGCGTTCAGCTGGATACCATTGCCGTGTGGGACGCCATCAAGTCCGGAGGGGAGTGTTTCCTCTGCAGCCTGAAGAAGCAAGCCGAGACCCGGTCGGTCAAGTTCTACCTCGGCCCATCGGTCATGAACCCTGAGACGCGGGTCAAGGTCAACCAATCATGGTTCTGCCATGACCATGTACAGCAATTGCTCGCGGCAGGGAAGGTCCAGGGAATGGCGCTGATGAGCGACACCTACCTGCACGAGACCCGCGAGAGCCTGGAAAAGGCGATGAAAGGGATTCTTGACGCCAAGGCGGGACGAAAAGTCGACAAGGCGGTCGCCGCTTTCCAGCAGGCGGTCGAGAAACGCCAACCCCAGTGTCTGGTCTGCCGGCAGGTGGAGGAACACGATATCCGCTATACCTACACGACAGCCTTCCTCTATGGCCATGATCCCGATTTCCAGAAAGCGTTGAAGGAGGGCAAGGGCTTCTGCCTCCCCCATTACCAGATGCTCCTTGTGTGGAGCAAAGAGGCTCTCGACGCCGAGAACCGCAAGCGTTTCGTGACCGACCTTACCGAGGTGGAACTGCGAAACCTGGAACGGTTGCAGGATGACGTCCTCTGGCAGACCCAGAAGTTCAAGGCAGAGAACTTCGACAAGCCATGGAACGGCTGCGAAGATGCCCAGAAACGGGTGGTGGGAAAGCTGGGTGGTTTCTGACCCTGCCTTCTTGACTTGCCGGCGAAGTCGTCCGACCATGGGGCGTGAAGGAGCAGCATATGAGTATCATTGATTCCCTTGAGAAGCGCAGAAGCATCTATCAGATCGACAAGCATCTCCCCGTCCCCCAAGAACAGGTGGTCTCCATGGTGGAGCAGGCTACGGCGCTAGTGCCGGATGCCTTCAACATGAAGAGCGCCCGGGTGGTGGTTGCCCTGGGAGCCCAGCAGGACAGGCTCTGGGATACCATCTACGAAGTGTTCGGGGGCAAGGTTCCCCGGGAAAAGGTCAATGGGTTCAAGAACGGCGCGGGAACCATCCTGTATTTCATCGACATGGCGGTGGTGGAGGGAATGCAGAAGCAATTTCCCCTCTATGCCGCCAACTTCCCCATCTGGGCCCAGCAGGCGAACGGCATGCTCCAGCTTTCCATCTGGTCGGCGTTGCGCGACATGGACATCGGCGCCAACCTGCAGCACTATAACCCTGTCATCGACCAGAAGGTAAAGGAACTCTTCAAGGTGCCGGAACACTACCAGCTGGTCGCCCAGATGCCGTTTGGAGGCATCGTCGCCTTGCCCGACGCGAAACCTGCCGAGGACATTGCCCTCAGGGTCTCGGTGAAAGCATAGGAGGTTGCTCTCCTGTTCTCGCCGCGTGCGTTTCCAACATCTTCTGAAGCCTGCGGAAACAGTGCAGGACGGCGGGAATCAGGAAGCAGTCGGCCAAAATCCAGGCGAACGGGCTTGCGAAGCATGCAGCCACATAGCCCCAGAGGGGGACCAGGACGATACCGTCAAAGGCCCTTGCCACCATCTCGAAGACTCCGGAGAGAATGGCGAAGACCCCGAAGCCCATGCCTTGGATCATGAATCTGATGATATTGACCAGGGCGAGCGGGAAATAGAAGGAACTCTGGATGGTCAGGAACAAGTGCGCGTTGCGGATCAAGGCCTCTTGGCTGGGGTCGACGAAGAGCGTGCTGAGCTTGCCGCCGAAGAGGAAAAGCACCACGAAAGCGACCACCGAGTAGCAGAGACCGATGAAGCAGCAGGAAAGAAGACCTTTCCTGAGACGGGGAATGTCTCCCGCTCCGGTATTCTGCCCGCCGTAGGTGGCCATCGTGGTTCCCATGGCGTCGTACGGGCAGCAGAAGAACATGCCGATGCGGTTGCCGGCAGTGACGCAGGCCACAGCCTCGGAGCCCAGCGTGTTGACCGAGGTCTGCAGGATGACGCTGCCAATGGCGGTGATCGAGTACTGCAACCCCATCGGGACCCCGTTGTACAGCAGCACGCTCCACTTGGACATCTGCACCTTCCGTTCCGAAGGCTGCATGCGAAGGATCGGGTAGTGGCCGATCATGTAGAACAGGCTGATGAATCCGGCAATCGCCTGGCTGATTACCGTCGCCAGCGAGGCTCCCGCGACCCCCATGGGGATTACCAGGATGAGGAAAAGGTCAAGGAAGATGTTCAGCACCGAGGAAAGCAGGAGGAAATAGACCGGCGTCTTGCTGTCGCCGAGGGCGCGGAGAATGGCGGAGACCATGTTGTAGAGGATGGTGAAAGGGATGCCCAAGAAGAGTATGCGCATGTAGGCAACTGCTCCGTCGATGATGTCCTCCGGGGTCAGCATGGCCTGGAAGATCTGTTGGCAGAAGATGGTGGTCAGCGTGGTGAAGACCGCGGCGAAGAGCAGGCAGAGAGGAATGATGTTGTAGAGGTATTGGCGCAGTCCCGACTCGTCCTTTGCGCCAAATCGTTGACTGACTGGAATGGAGAAGCCGCTGGTCAGTCCCATGCAGAACCCGATGATCAGGAAGTTGACCGACCCGGTCGCCCCTACCGCCGCCAGGGCTTGGACCCCGAGGCATTTGGCGACAATGATTGTGTCGGTCACGGT
>Ga0256404_1002795_pt1 | contig 37401 bp, 36 predicted proteins | sample RumenRJG_01DNA_FD_185990 | JGI IMG/M metagenome (GOLD analysis project Ga0256404, IMG submission 185990) | Bovine rumen microbial communities from Lethbridge, Alberta, Canada - RJG_01 | ecosystem: Host-associated > Mammals > Digestive system > Stomach > Rumen | place: Canada: Alberta | collected...
AAAGATGCATGTTGCCATCGAAGAGCACATGCACGTCGAGCAGCTTGTAGGAGCCAGACTTGCGCGTGCGCAGGCAGTGCAGGCCGCGCACCTCGGGGCACTCGCGGATGATCTCGCTGATACGCGTCTCTTCCTCCTCAGGCAGGCTCTCATCCGTAAGCTCGCGCACGGACTCATGCACCATCTTCCAGCCGGCCCGGAATATGATACCGGCCACGAACACGGCGATGATCGGGTCGAGCCATGCCCAGCCCGTCAGCTGCATGAGCACGAGGCCACCCAGGACGCCCACCGAAGTCCAAATATCGGACTGCAGATGCAGGCCATCGGCCTCCAGCGCCTGCGAACCCGTGAGCTTCGCCACATGGATCAGGCGGCGCGATACGATGAGGTTAATGACAATGGAAATGGCCATGATACCAATGCCATAGCCCAGCATCTCCGGCACCTGGCTCTCACTGAACTTCTGCACGGCCTCGTAGACGATGCCCAAGGCCGCGCCGACGATAAGCAGCGCCTCCACGGCCGCTGAGAGATTCTCGTACTTGCCGTGGCCGTAGTCATGCTCCATATCCGGCGGCGTCACGGACTTCTGCACCGCCCAGAACGCGATCAGGGCGGCCACGAGGTCGACACCGGAATGCAAAGCCTCCGAAATCAGGCTCACCGCGCCGACCATGAAGCCGACGACCAGCTTCAGCAGCACCAGCGTGGTATTCGAGATAATCGACAGCCATGCTGTATGCTTTTTTAGTATATCATGTTCTGACATAGTGGACACCCCCAAAGCGATATTTTTTTACAAAAAATATTTTATACAGCTATAGACAAGAGGCACCGGGCAGATTATAATGAGGATGTCGAGAGATCGACATACTCAAAAGCACTTATATTTTTATTCGTTATGCTTTTGGCGCCTGTTCCTGCGGGCGTCTTTTTTTTGCCCCAAAAGCGCTTTCTTTGCAAGAAAGACTACGTACCGGAGGTATCTCCAGACGTAGTCTTTTTATTTGCAGGGTACTGCCTTATTTGCCCCGATACTGAAAAATGAAATCGACCATTTCCTTCATCGGCGAAGCAACGCCGTAGGGATGCGGCGTATCCGTGATCGGGCTGTTCTCCAGCTGTGCTTTCGTATCATATTGCTGCACCACAGAGGAGTAGAGCTGATACGTACGCTGCTGCCGGTCGAAGCGTGCCGCATAGATGTAGCGGCGGTTCTGGTTCGCCTTGATGACCGCAATGCGCGCATTGGCTATGTCATCGCTCTCGAAGGAAATCGAGGCCACATCAACATAGTAACCCGTCGCGCCATTCGCATCAACGAACTCCATATCCTCCTCGGCCAAACAGGCGGAGCTCAGCAGCATGAGCAATGATACCGTTAATACGATTATTCTTCGCCAAAGCATGACGCAAATCCTCCTCTATGCCCGCCACCAATCTCTCAATCTATACGCTATAGTGGCTTCGACTCCCCATTATAAGGACTTCGCGGAACAGCGTCAAGCGGGCCGCAGCATACGGATATCCGTATATCTCAGCAAATGCGTGGCACGAGGTTGCCGAGCGGCATATCGACAATGCGGATGCCGCCGATGCCCGTGCGCAGACCGACCTGTCCCGGTGCCTCCGCCGTCGTCTCGCCGATCACGCGCGCCTCACGGCCGTAGGGATTCTTGTGCATGGCCGTAAGCAGGTCCTCCGTCTGCTCCGGCGGTACGAAGGCGATGCACTTGCCCTCGTTCGCGAGGTACAGCGGGTCAAAGCCGAGGATATCGCAGACGCCTTGCACCTCGGGATGGATGGGGATTGCATCCTCCTCGATGAGCACGCCGCATTGCGATGCCTCCGCGATCTCATTGAGCACGGCTGCCACGCCGCCGCGTGTCGGATCGCGCAGTACCGCAATATCCGGAGCGGCCTTGAGCATGGCCTGGGTGAGGCTCGCGAGAGGCGCGCAGTCCGTATGGATGTAATCCGGCAGGTCGAGGCCATGGCGCCCCGCCATAATGGCCGCCGCATGATCGCCGATGTAGCCGGAAAGCACGACCTGCATGCCCGGCTTTACGCTCTGCGGCGAAATGTGCGTGCCGGGAATGATGTCGCCAACGCCCGCCGTGTTGATGAAGATACCGTCGGCCTTGCCCTTCTCCACAACCTTCGTATCGCCCGTCACGATGCTGATGCCCGCGAGATCGGCCATCTCGCGCATCGTATGCGCAATCGTGCGCAGATCCTTGATGAGGAAACCTTCCTCGATGATCATGCCGCAGGTGATGTAGCGCGGCACCGCGCCCGTCATCGAAAGATCGTTGACCGTACCGCAGACCGCAAGCTTGCCGATATTGCCGCCCGCGAAGAAGAGTGGCTGCACCACGTAGGAGTCCGTGGTGAGCGCGATATGACCGCTCATGCCGAGCTGCGCACCATCGTGCAGCTCGTTCAGCAGCGGATTGCCGAATTCCGGCAGCAGCACCTTCTCCATGAGCTCGTGGCTCATCTTGCCGCCCGCACCATGGGCGAGCGTAACGACATCATTTGCCATACTGGAACCTCCCCTGACCATATTTATACCAGGCCGCGCAGACGCCCTCCACAGACACCATGCAGGGACCGACGGCATGCGTCGGCACGCAGGCCTTCGCGAAAAGCGGGCACTCCTTCGGCGTCACAATGCCGCGCAGCACTTCGCCGCAACGACAGCCCGGCTTGTTCTCGCCCATCGGGATGTCGAGGGGCAGCAGACGCTCGATATCGTAGGCCGCATAGGCCTCACGCATGCGCAAGCCCGAGAGAGGCACGATGCCCATGCCACGCCAGCCCGCATCTGCCGGCTCATAGACCTCGCTGGTTGCCTTTTGCGCCGCAGGACTGCCCTCAGGACGCACGACATCCTCGTACTCGTTCTCAATGCGCGCCTCCCCTTTCGTCGCCTGCTGAAGCAGGCGCACGATGGCACGCAGCAGCTGCAAGGGCTCGAAGCCCGCGACGACGCCAGGCTTATGGTACTCATCCACGAGGAACTGAAAGGCCCGCGTGCCCGTAATCACGGCCACATGGCCGGGCAGCAGGAAGCCATCCACCTTGACCTGTGGGTCGTGCAGCAGCGCGTACATGATGGGCGGCACTAGCTTCTGCGCCGAGAGCATGTAGACATTCGTGAGCCCCGCCTGCTTCGCCGCCAGCACCGTGGCCGCCGCCGTTGGTGCTGTCGTTTCGAAGCCCACGGCGAGGAAGATGACTTTCTTGTCGGGATTTTCCTTTGCCACCTGCAGTGTATCCAGCGGCGAATAGACGATGCGGATATCCGCACCCGATGCCTTTGCCTCCATGAGGCTGGACTTCGAGCCCGGCACCTTCAGCATATCACCGAAGGTCGTGATGATCGTATCGTCACGCAGCGCATAGGTAATGGCCTTGTCCATGTAGTCATCAGGCGTCACACAGACCGGGCAGCCCGGCCCCGAGACGAGCTCCACGTTCTCCGGCAGCAGCTGGCGCAGGCCGGCGCGGAAAATCGCCACCGTATGCGTGCCGCATACCTCCATGAAGCGGAAATGCTGATCCGCCCCGGCAGCAAGCCGCCGAATCTCCGCTACGAGCTCCTGCGCGAGTGCGCGTTCTTTTGCTTTATCTTCCACCGACGGTTTCCTCCAGACTCTCTACCGTGCGCGGTGCGCCGTGCATCTCCGCGAGCAGCGCATCCGTCTCATCGGCATCGCGCTCCGTCACGATCTGCATGGCAAAGCCCGCATGCACGAGCACGTAATCGCCGGGCTTCGCCTCCGGCAGAAGCATCATCGAGACGTCACGCGTGACGCCGCTTATCTCCACCTTGCCGACCGCATCCTTGATCTCCAGTACCTTCGCTGGTACGGCTAAACACATATCTATCGCCTCCGTTATTTCACGGCCTTTACTTTACTGCTTCTTCGGGTACCGTCGTGTAGTCCATTTCGTCCGCATTCTCGCGTGGCACGGGGTCGATGCCCCAGGCTTTGAGTTGTGCGAGCGCCTCGTCCGCGACTTCGGGCAGCAGGGCCTTCATGCCGTCGCTGAGCTCCACACCGGCCTCGAGATCGTACGGCTGCGCTCCGATGACGACGACATCAGGGATCTTATGCCCCGTAACTGTGAGCAGCGCCAGCACATCCTGGATACCCACCTCATGCGCACTCAGCTTATCCTGAAAATGCTCCATGATAGCCTCGTTGTGCAAGCGGAATTTCGTGCCCGGCTTCGCGTGACCGTTGATGGAATCGATGACGAGCAGTTTCTCTGTGCCCGTCACATACTGCGTAAGCTCGATGCCCAGCGTGCCACCATCGACGAGCTGCACCGTGTCCGGCCAGTCGTAATGGCTCGCGAGGTATTCCATGACGCGCACGCCGAAACCTTCATCGCGCAAAATCACGTTCCCAACGCCGAGAATCGTCACCTCGGCGCGATGCAGCACATCGTCGAGGGACGAGACCCGCGCCGAACCGTTGCCAAATACATCTGCCATAGCATTCATAGCATTTTCCTCACTTACCCTGCTTGGCGCGCACGCGCGAGAGCAGCCAGTCACACCACGCATCGACACCCTGATCCTTCGTGCAGGAGACCTCGATGACCTTCATCCCCGGATGCAGCGTATCGATATCCTCCTCGGCACTCTTTAAATCAAAGTTACAGAACGGCACGAGATCAACTTTATTGAGCAGGGCAATGGCCGACTCCTTGAAAATCAGCGGGTACTTCATCGGCTTGTCGTCACCCTCGGTAATGGAAAGCACGACGCCCTTTTCATCCTCGCCCACCGCGAACTCCGCGGGACAGACGAGGTTACCTACGTTCTCCACGACGAGCAGATCGAGCTTGTCGAGGTCGAGCTGCGGTGCCGTCTGCTGGATCATCGCGGCATCGAGGTGACAGCCGCCCGCCGTGTTGATCTGGATGACCGGCACGCCGTGCTTCTCGATGCGCTCCGCATCCTTGCTCGTGAAGAGATCGCCCTCGATGACCGCCATGTTGACCTTGTCCTTCAGGCGTTCCATGGTCTTCTCCAGCACGGACGTCTTGCCCGCCCCCGGCGAACCCATGAGGTTGATGACATAGACGTTCTTTTCCTTGAACAGAGCCTGATTCTCGGCCGCGATGCGGTCGTTCTCGCCCAGGATATTCTTCATGACCTTGATTTCCATCAGTCTACCTCCAGATATTCTACCTGCATCTCGCGCCCCGACTCGAGCTTCAGCACGCCATCCTTACACTCCGGGCACCAGAAGTTATAGTGCTCGATATGGAAGGACTTGCCGCACTTCGTGCAACGCCCCATGAGCGGCGTCTGGCGAATCGCAAGCTCTGCTCCTTCGGCGATGGTGCCCTCGGCAATCATGCGGAAGCTGAACGTCAGCGATTCTTCCACGACGCCCGACATCTCGCCGATAATCAGGCCGATTTTCGTGATTTTCTGTGCGTGATTCTTCTTCGCATAATCGAGCGCGATATCCATGACGCCCTCGGCAATCGACATTTCATGCATGGTGATACCTCTATTATACACCCTGTCCCCTAAGGGCAGGCTGTGACAAAAAAGACGCCTCTCCGCCATCATCGATAGCCGGAAAGGCGTCTTCTTTTACTATGCTATTCTGCGTATTACAGAGCGGCCTCGAGCTGGCGGTCCGTGAATACCTTCAGGATATCCGTCAGCTTCGTCTTGGACGGATTGTAGTCCACCGTCGTCTCGCCCTCATGCCAATGGATATGGACATAGAGCACGCCGGGCAGGCCCAGCAGGGTCTTCTCGACCGCTTTCGAAAGCTCTTCCGTATAACCCTTGACGAGGAACTGCAGACGCGTGTTGCCGTTCGTCTGGCCGCAGCCGCATTCTTTACACATCGTGAATCACTCCTATGGTTCTATGGTCAGTCTTGCTCAATCCCATTATACAGGCTCTGCCGCGATGCGGAAAGCCCCCATAGGGGATGTCACTTCGCGTTCGTCGGCGGCTCTACCTCGCAGGCATCCTTCGGCACATGCTCCAGGAACTTCACGCCGGAGAACATACTCGATGCCTCGCCCTCGGCCTCCATGAGGTCAGCGCGCAGCACCATGTAGACATGGCCGATGGCGAAGACGATGATGAGCCAGGCCACGATATGATGGACCCAGTGCGTCACCATCTCACCGCCGAGCAGCACATTCACCCAGCCGAAGAGCGTGCCGCCGATGTTATTCGGCTCCGTCATGTAGTACATCGCAAAGCCCGTGAGGATCTCGATGAGCACCATGACGTAGAGGCCGGCATATGAGCTGCGCGCCAGCGGGTTGCGCAGGAATGGCGCATGACTCGGCTTCAGCAGCATGTAATGCATAGCAACGTCGATGGTCTCACTGTAGAAATGGCCCTCCCAGACGCGCGGGAACAGGCGGTCGCCCTTGTTGATGATGAACCCGTAGATGCGCAGGATAAACGATGCGCAGAACAGGAACGCGAAAATAAAGTGGATATTTCTTACCCAGTCCATGGACATGGAAGTAAACGTCGGTTCGAGTGCCTGAATCGTGGCCGGCTTCGTAATCAGGATACCGGTGACGAACAGCACGACGATGGACAGGACCATGATCCAATGAAAAATCCGCAGGAACGGACTGAACAGGTAGTAGACTTTTCGTTTTTCCTCTTTCATTCTACTCTCCTTTCCCTCAGAGTCCTGAGTCCTTTACTTATCGGCCTTGTCAGCCTTATCTGCCATCTCGACATGCGTGCCGGAGTACGGGTCCGTCGTCAGCACGCCGATCTGCTCGCCCTTGGCGTTGAACATATGCGTCGCGCAGGCCATGCAGGGGTCGAAGGAACGAATGACCTTAACGATCTCGAGCGGCTTGGACGGATCCTTGACCTGCGTCTCCATCATCGCCATCTCGTAGGCGCCATGGCCGGCCTTGTCATCACGCGGGCAGGCGTTCCAGGTCGTCGGCACGACGCACTGGTAGTTGTCCGTCTTGCCATTCTTGATGACGATCCAGTGGGACAGGCCGCCGCGCGGTGCCTCGTAGAGGCCCACGCCCTTGGCCGTCTTCGGCCATGTGGACGGATCCCACTTCTCGGAGTTGGCGACCTTCGTATCGCCGGCCTTGATGTTCGCGATGAGCTTGTCGAAGAAGAACTTGTTGATCTCCGCATTCAGCTGGCAGTCGAGGCCACGGGCAGCCGTGCGGCCGACCATCGTCGGCAGCCAGACCTCCGGTGCGAGGTTCAGCACCTTCGAGACCGCATCGATCTGGTCGAGCATCATCTTCTCAGCCCAGGTCGGCTCGCCGAGCAGGCCCTTCTGTGCCTTCGTGTAGATGATGATGTAGCGGGCCAGAGGACCGACCTCAGCCAGCTTGCCATGCCATTTCGGCGTCTTCAGCCAGGAGTACTTGCCCTGCTCGTTGAGCTCCTGCCACTCCGTACCCGTACCCGTCTTCGGGCCCGTGTAGTTCGGCTTCGTCTCGCCATCCCACGGATGCAGTTCGTCGCTGTCGCTCTTCTGATACGAATACCAGGAGTGCTCGACGCTCTCAGTGAGCACGGACGAATCCGTCACGTCGTCGCCGTTGATTTCCGTGAACTTCGCATTGGCCACGCCCTGACCGAAGTTCTCAACCACACCGTTGCAGCGGATGAGCAGATTCTTGAAGAAGTCGCCGTTGCTCGTGCCGGAGAACGGCTCGATGGGATAGGAACCATAGGCGAGAACGCACTTCTTCGCCATGCCGCCGCCATCGACGCGGCCGGCCTTGACATAGGCCGTACCAATGGCCAGCAGGTCGGGGATATAGTAGTTATTGACCAGCGTGCGGCCCAGGTTGATGGCACGATCCACGATGTCGAGGCGGGCCGTGTTGACCGGCGCATTGCCATCGTTCAGCGAGATGGAGCACGGCATACCGCCGACAACATAATGCGGATGCGGGTTCTTGCCACCGAAGATGACGTGCGGCGTCACGAGCTCGCGCTGCTTGTCGAGCATCTCGAGGTAATGCGCCACGGCCATGAGGTGTACCTCAGGCGGCAGGAGCTTGTAGTCGGGGTGATCCCACCAGTTCGCCGAGAAGATGCCCAGCTGGCCGCTCTCGACGATAGCCTTGACCTTGCCCTGAATCTCAGCAAAGTACTGCGGCGTTGCCGCCGGGAATGCATGGTCGTAAGCCTCGGTGGAGGACACATCCGGCGCGCGGAACGGCAGCTTGTAGGTGTTCAGCACCGTGTTCTGCAGGTTCGCCGTGGCCACCGGATCAGCCGCGAGCGCCTCGACCGGGGATACCCAGTCCAGCGCATGCAGATGATAGAAATGCACGATATGATCCTGCACCGTCAGCGTTGCCGCCATGATGTTGCGGATATAGTTCGCGTTTTTCGGAATCGTGATGCCGAGGGCATCCTCGACCGCACGCAGGGAAGCCAGGGCATGCGCCGTCGTGCAGACGCCGCAGATACGCTGGATATAGGCCCAGGCGTCACGCGGGTCACGGTCCTTCATGACGAGCTCGAGGCCGCGCCAGGCCGTGCCGGAGGATACTGCATCGCTTACTTTGCCGCCCTCGTCGACCGTCGCCTCTACGCGGAGATGACCTTCGATACGAGTGACCGGATCTACTACGATATGTTGTGCCATTTATTCTTCACCTGACCCCTTCTCAGCCTGCTCGGCAGCAATACGTTTCTTCTTCTGCACGACGGATGCCGCCGCATGGCCGACGACGCCGACCGCCGTGACGGCCGCGAGGCCTGCGCCAATCGTATCGACATCCACGGCCGGACTGAACTGCGGCAGACGGCGCGACATCGGGCCCTCGTCCCAGAAATGCGCATTCGAGCAGCCGATGCACGGTGCACCGGACTGGATCGGATAGCTCATGCCCTGGAACCAGCGCATGTTGCCGCAGGAGTTGTAAGTCTCCGGGCCACGGCAGCCGAGCTTGTAGAGGCACCAGCCAGCCTTCGAGCCTTCGTCGTCGAAGTTCTCGGCAAACATGCCGGCATCGAAGAACGGACGGCGATAGCAGGTATCATGAATGCGATTGCCGTAGAACTGGCGCGGACGACCCTCGCTGTCGAGCGGCGGTACCGTACCAAAGAGTGCCACATGCATGACGACGCCCGTCATGACCTCCGGGATCGGCGGGCATCCCGGTACGTTGACGACCGGCTTGGAACCCGTGAAATGCGCGATGCCCGAGGAGCCCGTCGGGTTCGGGCTGGCAGCCTGGATACCGCCGGAGACCGCGCAGGTACCGTAGGCGATGATGGCTGCCGCGCCATCCGCTGCCTTCTGCAGCAGATGCGTGAAGGTATGGCCGCCAGACATGCAGTAGACGCCGTTATCCTTCGTGCAGGCAGCACCCTCTACCGCGAGGATATACTGCCCCTTGTACTTCTGGATAACCTCATCGAGGTGCGCCTCGAAAGGTGCACCGCTGGCGGCACTCAGCAGATGATCGTACTCGAGCGCGACCTCGTTCAGCACCACATCGGATGCGAGCGGTGCAGCCGAGCGGATGAAGGACTCATCGCAGCCCGTGCACTCATGACCGTGAATCCAGACCACGACCGGCAGGGGCTTCTTCTCAGCCGCCTCGGCCACCTTGGCAACCTTGTCCGAGCTGAGTCCCATCATGGCTGTCAGAGCGGCGCATCCCTTCAGGAAGCTGCGGCGGCTCATGCCTTTTCTGAGATATACATCCCACATGCTCTCCCGTTTATCCACGTTTTTACCTCCTCTTTCGTCCTTTATGGACTTGCAATAGACGCTCGGGCCGATATGACCTGCCATAATAACTCCTAGTTTCGGTCCGAAATCGTCGTGGACAGTTGGTAAATAAACCATTAACACTAATTATACACTAATGTGCGTAAAATAGCTACATATTATTTTACGCACATTTCCCACCCATATCCTCCTACTGGGGATACAGTTTTGTTTTCTATTCCTTTTCGCCATATCAAGAGCGAATTCCTGCTAAAGCGTAAAATTTTTTTATGGCAATCCCGACTATTTTCCTCTTGCAAAACAGTGTCGAAAGCGCTATAATAATTTTTGTCGTTAAGACATGGGGATGTAGCTCAGCTGGGAGAGCACCAGGTTCGCAATCTGGGGGTCGAGAGTTCAAGCCTCTTCATCTCCACCATAGTAAAATCAAGGGTTCCGAGGATTCTCCTCGGAGCTTTTTTTATGCCGTTATCCCAAAAGTTATCCCAATTCCGGGTGCTGTTTGCCCATTTCCGAAAAGTGGTCCTAAAATTTTGAAAACTACTATAAATTAAACGCTCTTTTGTAGATACTATGTTGACATTGCACATTAACCGGCAATATAATTATATCGAGGTGATAAAAATGGCAACTGCAACAGCAAACTTGAACATCCGCTTGGACAAGGATGTCAAGGATCAGTCCGAGGCTATTTTTTCTGCACTCGGCATGAATATGACGACGGCGATCAATTTGTTCCTGCGTACCAGCATCCGCGAGCACGGCATTCCGTTCCCTCTAAAGCTGGAAGTGCCGAATGCTGAAACGGCTGCAGCGATTGAAGAAGGCTGGCGCATTGCTCATGATCCAAAGGCTGAGACGTATAACAGCACGGATGAACTCAGGAAGGCTTTGGACGAATGAAGTACAAAATTCGCATGACTGCCCGCTTCAAGCGGGACTACAAACTTGCCAAGAAGCAGCACAAAGACACGGAAGCGCTCTTCACCGTTGTCGGCAAACTCGCAAACGGCGAAACCCTGGACGAGAAATATCACGACCATCCGCTGCTTGGAGGCAAGTACAAGGGCACCAGGGAATGCCACATCGAACCGGATTGGCTGCTCGTGTACCAGTTGATCGATGACATCCTCGTGCTTTCTCTCAACAGGCTCGGCTCCCACTCGGACCTGTTCTAGCATGTTCCAATATAGCAGATACAAAAAACAACCAGGGTGAGTATGCCGTGCTGAACGACGTTCCCGAGACGCTGGAACCCGTGGCATGAGTATGACTTCTATGCATAGAAAAAGAGAGGGCCCATTCGCCCTCTCCATGGCTGTATTATCAGCTGAAAAGTTGTCCCAATTTTGAGTGGGATAACCGGGATAACCCGACGGGAAAACTACATCTATCCAGCTGTACCGTTCACATATTGGATGCAGCCGAAGCAGCAGGAAGTGCCGTAATTACTAGGGTTCTCGGCACTTAACCGCAAGCTGTTGAGGACAGATATTCGTAGTTTAAAAGCAGGGAAGTACAGGTTCGCAATCTGGGGGTCGAGAGTTCAAGCCTCTTCATCTCCACCATATGAATATACGAAGGTTCCGAGGATTTCCTCGGAACCTTTTTTCCATGTCCCATGATTGTATACTTATGACAATGCGTAGACGGATGCTGTCTTTCTTTGTATAATGGAAAACGACAGGAATTATTTTATTGCGTGCATGTTTTACAAGGAAAGGGGCCTGTTACATGAATCTGTCCATCAAGATTTTCATCTCGCTCATCCTGGCGGTCATCGTCGGCGTGATTGCGGGGCCGGATTCGGTACCGTTCATCAAGTGGTGGATCGCACCGATCGGCACGATGTTCATCAACCTCATCAAGATGATGATCGTGCCCGTCGTCTTCACCTCGCTGATCGTCGGCATGACGAGCATCGGTGATACGAAGAAACTCGGCCGCATCGGCGTGAAGACCGTCGCGATCTATCTCGTGACGACGGCCATCGCCATCCTCATCGGTTTCGCCGTGGCCGGCTTCATCCATCCGGGGCTGGGCATGTCCCTGCCGACCGACGCCGCTGAGGTCAAAGTCAAGGAGGCACCGTCCATCATGCAGGTACTCGTCGCCATGATTCCGGCGAACCCGATTGCCTCCATGGCCAAGGCGGATATCCTGCCGACCATCGTCTTCTCGCTCTTCATCGGCGTCGGCATCATCCAGGTGGGCGGCCAGCGCGCGCAGACCATCATCAACTTCTTCGATGCCTGCGCCGAGGTCTGCTACAAGGTCATCGCGATGATCATGGCTTTTTCGCCCATCGGCGTGTTCTGCCTGCTGCTGCCGGTCGTCGCGGCTAACGGCCCATCCGTGCTGCTGCCGTTGCTCGCGGTTATCGCCTGCATGGCCATCGGCTGCGTCATCCACGCCGTAGGCGTCTACTCTACGCTGGCCCGCGTCTGGGGCGGCCATACACCGCTCGCCTTCTTCAAGGGTATGAGCGAGGCCATGCTGATCGCCTTTTCGACCTGCAGTTCCGCCGGCACCCTGCCGGTCAACATGAAGAACACACAGGAGAAACTCGGCGTCTCCCGCGAAGTCACTTCCTTCGTGCTGCCTCTGGGCGCGACCATCAACATGGACGGCACGGCCGTCTACATGGGCATCTGCTCGCTCTTCATCGCCAACGTCTTCGGCATCAACCTCGACTTTGGCCAAATGGCCATGATCGTGCTCACGGGTACGCTGGCCTCCATCGGCACGGCCGGTGTGCCGGGCGCAGGCCTCATCATGCTCGCCATGGTGCTGCAGTCCGTTGGCCTGCCGCTGGAGGGCCTCGCCCTCGTCGCCGGCATCGACCGTATCCTCGATATGTTCCGCACCTGCCTCAACATCACGGGCGACGCTGCCGTCGCCTGCGTGATCAACGAGACGGAAAAGAAATATCAGCAGGCTGCCTGAATCAGCCTATAGCAAAACCCAAAACGGGGCGCTCACATTTGCGTATGCGAGCGCCCCGTTCTATTTATCCCTTATACTTCGTCCTGCAACGCATCGTAACCTTCTTCTCCCGTGCGGATCTTCACGACGTTCTCGATATTGCTGACGAAGATCTTGCCATCGCCGTACTTGCCCGTGTGCAGGGCCTTCTTCGCCGCATCGATAACCTTGCGCGGCGGGATCTTGGATACGACGACCTCCACCTCGATCTTGGGCAGCAGGTTGGAGTCGATCTCCGGATTGTCGAACATCTGCCGATGTCCCTTCTCATGGCCATAGCCGAGGACGCGGCGCACGGTCATGCCCGTGATGCCGAGTGCCTCAAGTGCCTTTTTCAGGCCCTCGAACCGCGATTCGTCAGTGATGATGCGAATAGAGGTCAGTGTATATTCCGTGCTCATGGCAACGCTTCCTTTCTGCGTAAAAAGAACCTGATTCTACGAATCGGGGGCGATCACTATCCCTTACTCCAGCTGCGAGCGCTGGATTGCGGCGCTGCCCTCCTCACCGGTGCGTACGCGGACGACGTTGTCGATGTGCGAAAGGAGAATCTTGCCATCGCCGATATGTCCCGTGTAGAGCTCAACCTTCGCAGCTTCGACGAGGTCCCTGACCTGCTCTTCCTCGCAGATGACGAGCAGCAGGGTCTTCGGCAGGAGCTGCACCTCTTTGTTCTCCTCAACTTCGTATTCAAAGGTGCCCTTCTGGATGCCGCAGCCCAGTGCCTGAAAGGTCGTGACGCCCACGGCGCCAACCTGCGCAAGACGCTTGATCAGGCTGGGGACCTTGCTGCTGGCGGTGATGATTTCCATGCGGACTAAATGACTCATAGTGATTCCTCCTCAGTGGCCAGGAACGCCCTGGCCGTGGCGCGGATAAGATGCTCATTGGCAGCGAGGCTGAACAAGGTCAGGCCCGCAGGATACTCATGGTCGCGGCTGTTCTCGGGGATGGCCACGGCGGCGAGATCGAGCAGATTGCAATGATTCGTGTAGAGCCCCATCTGGCTGTTCGTGGCCACAGGGTCTGCCGCCACCTCGGCCCGCGTGAAGGTGCCGCCCGCCGTGGGCAATACGAGCACGGCGTTCCCGAGCAGTGTCGCCGCATGACGGCGGTAAAGTGCCAGCTGATGCAAATCCTCGAAGAGCTGCGCCGCCGTGAGCTCCGGGCGGCCGCCGCTGCGCAGGATTTTCTCCGTCACAGGGAAGGTCGCGCCGGGGTGGCTCTCGACGAAAGGGCCGATGTCGGCCCAGCGCTCGGCCACATAGGCGCCATCGTAGAGCAGACGAGCCGCCGCCGAGAACTCCGCCGTGCTGACTTCCCGCACGGGCAGGCCGAGCGTGCGCAGGCGCGCCACAGCGTGCTGCCATTTCGTGCGGTAGTTCTCCTCCCAGTCGCCGTAGAAAGTCGGCTCCTCCGCGGGCAGCAGGATGGTGCCCGGCAGCCGCTCTTTTTGCAAAGGAATCTTCCGCGACCAGGCACACGCCGCGTCCACGCCACGTGCCACCGCATCCACGGCCTCGGCCTCCGCCAGCGTATGCGTGAAGACCGTCACGCAGTCGAGGCTCGCACAAGCGGGCACGACGCCGCGCGTCGACCAGCTGCCCACCGGCGGCTTATATCCCACGAGCGTATTCAGCATCGCGGGCACGCGCCCCGAGCCAGCCGTATCCGTGCCCAGCGCGAAAGCCGCCTGCCCCAACGCCACGCTCACGGCGCTGCCGGAGCTGGAACCGCCGCTGATGAGCTCGCTCTGCCAGGCATTGTGCACCTCGCCGTAGGGCGAGCGCGTACCCACGAGCCCCGTCGCGAACTGGTCGAGATTCGTCTTGCCCACGGGGATCGCGCCTGCTGCGATGAGCTTTTGCACGACCGTAGCACTTTCCCTGGGCGTATAGGCATAGGCGGGGCAGGCCGCTGTCGTCGGCACGCCCGCGAGGTCGATATTGTCCTTGATGGCAAAGGGGATGCCCCAAAGCGGGTAGATGGCGAAGTCCATAGGCGGCAGCGCCGCCAGATATTTGCCGTAGACCGCCTCGCCAGGAACCGTAATCCAGATGGGATTGCCTGCCGTTTCACGGGCACGCGCCGTGATGGTGACCAGCACCTCTGCGGGGGTGAATTTTCCTTGTTGATAGCCCTGCTGCAGGGCCGGTATGGTCAGGACTTCGGGAATATTTTTCTGCATGTCATTTCCTCCCTGCTCAGGCGCGCACGCCCGCCAGCAGATCGCCCGCATTCACGGGACTGCCCGGCTCGACGAAGACGCGCGAGACCGTGCCCGCTTCACTGGCTTCGATGGGAATCTCCATCTTCATGCTTTCGAGGATGAAGAGCGTATCCCCGGCCTTGACCTGCTGTCCTGGCTCCACCTCGACCTTCCAGACGCTGCCCGGCACGTTGGCGCAGACACCGTCCTCGTCTGCTTTGAGCTCCACATCGTTCTTCGGTGGCTCCGGTGCCTCCGAGACGAAGGTATCGAGTCCCTGCTCATGCCAGCGCTGGCGCTCGGCGGCGAAGGCCGCTTCCTGATGTTCCTTGAACACCTTCGTGCTGTCGGCAATCGAGGCGAGGTACGCCTTGTATTTGCCCAGATTGAACGATGTCTCCTCGATGGTAATCTCATAATCGCCGCGCAGGAAGTCCTCGCGGTACTGCAGGATTTCCTCCGCCGAGCAGGGGAAGAAGCGAATCTGATCAAAGAAGTTCAGCAGCCAGGGCTTGCCCTCCGGGAACACCTTGGTCACCTGCAGCGGGTTCCACATCTGGATGGTACGGCCGACGAACTGATAGCCGCCAGGGCCCTCCATGCCGTAGACGCAAAGGTAGGCGCCGCCGATGCCCACGGCGTTCTCCGGCGTCCAGGGACGTGCCGGATTGTACTTCGTCGTGACGAGGCGCTGGCGCGGATCGACCGGCGTGGCCACGGGCGCGCCCAGATAGACATCGCCGAGTCCCAAAACGAGGTAATCCGCCTGGAAGACGATGTCGCGCACGTCACCAAGCGACTTCAGACCGTTGATGCGGCGGATGAACTCAGGGTTGCTCGGGCACCACGGCGCATCGGGGCGCGTCGTCTCCTGATAGCGGCGCGCCGCGAGCTGCGTCTGCGGGTCATCCCACGACAGCGGCAGATAGACCACGCGCGAGGGCACCGTGATATCATCAATATCGCCGAGGCTGCAAAGCAGGCTCTCGACCTTTTGCGCCACGGCCACAGCGTCCGTCCGACGACAGTCGAAATGCACCTGCAGGGAGCGGATGCCCGGCGTCATATCGATGAGTGGCAGCTTCGCTTCCTCCACGCGCTGCATGAGGATGTGCACGCGGAAGCGCAACGCAATGTCGAGCTTCATCTCGCCGAGCTCGACGAGGATGTTCTCCTCGCCATCGAGGCGGATGTCGTAGGGCACGCCATCGTGCTCCCCTGCGGCGAGCACCGCATCGGCCGCTGTGATCGCCGCCGGCTGTGGCAGACAGACCTCCGTGAAATCCAGCGCGATGTTGCGCTCCTGCGCCTCGCGCAGGGCTTTGGCCTGCGGCAGCGTGAGCAGCTGGAAATGCACCTTGTCGCCGGGATGAAGCTGACCGAGCTTCCACATCTCGCCCTTGGCGAGGGTCACGGGGCAGACGAAGCCGCCGAGGCTCGGGCCGTCGGGGCCTAAAAGGATGGACTGGTCGCCCGTGAGGTCAAGCGTGCCCACAGCGTAGGGGTTGTCGTGCAGGTTCGAGGGATGCAGGCCCGCCTCACCGCCATCCTCGCGCGTCCACTCCGGCACGGGGCCGTTGAGGCGCACGCCCGTGCGCGCGCTATCGTAGTTGACCGTGTATTCGGCCGTCGTGAGCGTGTGCAGGTACTCAGGTGCGAGGTACTCCTCTGTCGGCTGCGGCCCCGGCAGCACGCCCAGCGTCCACGTATCGGTGATCTGCGGCGCATAGGCCTCGGGGAATGTGCCACATTCCTCCGTGCAGCAATGCCTGGCGAGCTGCAGCACATCGCCTGTGCGCAGCGCGCGGCCATTGTGCCCGCCGAATTTGCCGTCGACAAAGGTAGACGAGCTGCCCATGACCTGCGGCACCTGGATGCCACCCGCCACGAGCAGGTATGTGCGCATGCCCGCCCTGGCCGTACCCAATTTCAGCACGTTGCCCGCTACGGCGTTCACTACGCGGTAGGGCGGCACGGGCTCGCCGTCGAGCTTCGCCTGCATATCGGCACCCGTGAGGCAGAAGGTCACGGCCGTACGGAAGCGGTAGCTGCCGCCGCGCATGGTCATCTCGATGCCCGCCGCATCCGGGTCATTGCCGAGCAGGCTGTTGCCGATGCGGAAGCTGTAGTCATCCATGGCACCGCAGGGCGGCACGCCGACCGTCCAATAGCCGAGCATGCCTTTAGCGTCCTGCACCGTGCTCTGGATGCCGCCGTCGAGCACCTCCAGTGCCGGCTCCTCGGGGTGGAAACTGTCGAGCATCTTCGTGAAGAGCCTGCCCTGCTGGTAGTCCGCCGTGGCAAAAAGCGCGGCGAGATAGGCGATGTTCGTCGTGACGCCGTAGATCTTCGTCTCCGCCAGCACCTGCTGCATGGCCGCTACGGCCGCCTCACGCGAATCCTCATGCACGATGAGTTTCGCGAGCATGGGGTCGTAGAGCGTAGAGACCGTAATATGCGGCTTGAGCCACGTCTCGACACGTGCCCGCGGCGAGAAATGACAGTCATCGATGCGGCCGCTGCTGGGGCGGAAATTGTTCGCGCAGTCCTCGGCGTAGACGCGCACCTCGATGGCGTGCCCCTGCGGCTTGCCGACCTTGCTCGCAAGATCCGTAAGCTCGCCCGCGGCCTCGCGCACCATCCACTCCACGAGGTCGACGCCCATGACCTCCTCGGTGATGCCATGCTCGACCTGCAGGCGCGTATTGACCTCCAGGAAGTAGAACCCCTCCGTCGTTTCATCGTAGAGGAATTCCACCGTGCCCGCGCTGCGATAGGATGCCGCATGCGCGAGGCTCACGGCCGCCTGATACATCTTCTGCCGCGTGGCGTCGCTCAGATGCGGTGCCGGGGACTCCTCCACGACCTTCTGACTGCGACGCTGCACGGAGCAGTCGCGCTCGCCGATGGCCACGGCCTCGCCCTGCGCATTGCCGAAGATCTGCACTTCCACGTGCCGCGCCCGCGCCACGTATTTCTCGAGAAAAACGCCCGCGTCGTTGAAGTTGCTCTCCGCGAGGTGGCGCACGTTCTCGTAGTCGCGGCGCAGGTCATCCTCGCTCTGGCAGATGCGGATGCCGATGCCGCCGCCGCCCGCCGTGCTCTTGAGCATGACGGGATAGCCGATGCGTTTGGCCTCCCGACAGGCTTCCTCCAGCCCCGAGAGCAAGCCCGTGCCCGGCAGCAGCGGCACGCCGGCCTTTTGCGCCAGCGCGCGCGCCGAGTGCTTGAGACCGAAGAGGTTGATCTGCGCCGACGTCGGGCCGATGAAGGTGATGCCGTTCTCCTCGCAGGCCCGTGCGAAGTCCGTGTTCTCGCTGAGGAAGCCGTAGCCCGGATGCACGGCTTCGGCGCCCGTCTTTTTGCAGGCCGCGATGATCTTGTCGATGACGAGGTACGTATCCTTCGCGGGGCCGTCACCGAGGCAGACGGCCTCATCAGCCTGGCTCACGTGCAGGCTGTCCCGGTCGGCCTGGGAGTAGACGGCGACACTGCCCACGTCCATGCGGCGCAGCGTGCGCTCGATGCGGGTCGCGATGGCCCCGCGGTTGGCTATCAAGACTTTTTTAAACATAATCGTTGCTCCTCTCAGGTCGACATAGTATCAGGCACTCAATCCCAGATCAGCAGGCGGATGGGCGTCGGGTTGTAGGCGTTGCAGGGGTTGTTGAGCTGTGGGCAGTTGCTGATGAGGATATAGACATCGGCGAGGGCCTGCATCTCGACGTAATTGCCCGGTGCCGAGACGCCATCGTCGAACTTCAGCCCGCCTTCCGGCGTGACCGGCACGTTCATGAAGAAGTTGATGTTCGGGGCGAGGTCGCGCTTCTTGATGCCGCTCTCCTCCTGATTCGCCAGCGCCAGCATGAAGTCGTCGCGGCAGCTCTGCATATAGCGTTTCTCGCGGGCGTAGCGCACTGTGTTGCTCTGCGAGGAGCAGGCGCCGCCCAGCGTATCGTGACGGCCTGTCTTGTCGGCCGTGATCTTCAGCAGCGGCTTGCCGGACTCGGCGCGCAGGATGCTGCCCGTGGTGAGGTAGATGTTCTTTTGTGCGACGATGGTCGGGATGGCACCGTAGTGGTCCTCCGTGTTGTGCGCATCGTAGAAGGTCGTATCGACGGCCTGGTTGCCCTCGAGGTCCACGATGCGAAAGGACTGGCCCTGCTTCAGCAGATGCAGCCAACCGAGTCCCGCGCCGATCGTCTCATCATAGATGGCATCTTCCGGCTTCAGGTTGCTTTCCTTTTCGATCAATCCGTATTTTGCTTTCATGGCGATATCCTCCTTCACGCTCGCTTATTTCAAACCCAGCAGATTGCAGTAATCCCAGGTGTTCTCAAAGGCACGGTAGTTCTCCTGACGATGCTGTACGCAGGGATCCATGAGATCTGTCGGCGGTGCCTCGTAGACATCCATCTGGATGGGTACGCTCGGATACTCCTTCGCGGGATCGAGCGGATTCGGCGTGTTCGAGGCGATGAAGAGCACATCCATCTCCGTACGCAGCGTGACCGTCGCGCCTTCCGGGCACCAGTCACTGTCGTAGTGCATGCTGCCATCCTCGTTGACATACACCTTGGAGAACAGGTTCACGCAGGGAACGAGATCGCGGGTAGAGAGACCGTTGCGCACGAGCTCGACCTTGAAGTTCTCATCGCCCGCCCGCAAGTAGTCGTTGCGGTTCTCCTGATAGGAGGTCTTGCCGTACTGCTCGTCCGTCTGGGTACGCGTCGTCCAGCCGGCGATGGAATCGTGCCAGCCGAGACTGTCCTGCACGATACTCGCGAGCACGCGGCCGTTGTCGCTCATGAGCACGTTGCCCGCCGTGAGGTGGGCCGTGAACTGCGCCTTGAGCGTATCCGGCATGTTGTAACGCTCCGTGAGATCATGGAAATTATAGAGGAGCAACGAGAGATTCGCGTTGGGGCCCAGTGCCTTGAAATGCAGGTAGCGGTGGCGGCCGATGGGGCCGGACCATTTTTCGCCAGGACGGAACTCTTTGGTAAACAACTTCTGCATAAAAAATGCCTCCCTTTTGGATTTTTGTACTTAGAATAACAACGCTCAGCTCATCGGCATCGTTTATCTGTACTATAATCCTTCAGGGAGATTCAGACTATACACCGGAAGGGGGATTTATATCGCCTCGGCGTCATCGAAGGTGGAGTCATCTGCTACTTTCGGACACTGGCCGTGCATCAAAAGGTGAAGGAGCCGCGTGCGGCTGCGCACGTGCGTCTTGACGTAGAGATTGTAGATATGCTTTTTCACCGTGGAAATGCTGATGACGAGGCGCTGACAGATCTCCTGATTGGAAAGACCGGCGGCCACGAGCTCCAGCACCTCGCATTCCCGGCTCGTCAGATGATAGCGGCGCACAAAGTCCTGCACGCGACTGCCGGCATCGAGCTGCTGCAGCGGCGCGCTGAGGTGGACGAGCATGTTCTCGATGTGTTTCTTCAATATATTGAGGATCTCGATGTCGCGCGCGGAGAAATTGCCCAGCTGCTGGCTGCGGAACAGGTTGAACACGGCGCAGACCTTGCCCTCGTGCTTGACGACGATACCACAGCCGAAGGGGATGTCGGCCTGGCGCAGGAACTGCTGGTAGAACTCCGTCTTGCGGCGCATGGATTCCTCCACGATATCCGTGTCACGGTAGACGGCCGTATCCGGCATCATCTCGCTGAAGTAATGCAGATAGTCCTTGTCGTAGTAGATGTGCAGATACGCGTCGATCTCGTGCTGGGACATGCCGAGGAAATAGCTGCTGTCCTCATCGATGCTCTCACCGCGATGCAGCAGGAGGTACCCCTTCGTGTAGGGGATGAGCATGCGCGTCACACGCAACAGCTTCTGGACGAGATCCGCGAGGTTCTCCTGCGCGTAGAGTTCCAGCAGTACGTTATTGATGGTCAGCCATTCCGTTTCTTTCAACATTTGCCTTGCCTCCATAAAAGAAAAAGGCGCTATGCAGCAGTATGCTGCACAACGCCTTTGTTGCCATTCATTGTACAATTTTATGGTTTATGCCTTTCTTTTGTAAACCATTCTATCACGGCATGGAACAAAAGTCTATCAACTATCAAAATTTAATATCGGATAAAACGTAACCGAAAGTGCCCCTTTTCTGCTACTTACGCTCCAGGCCTGCTACCTTTATAGCAGAAAGAATGACCTTTTATCCCATTGTAAAATACAGTGGTTTACAGGATAATCTACACATACCGAATCACACCGCTATCTTGTCATGCAGGAAGGATGATCCCTATGCCCAAGAAAATCAGCCTGTTCGGTGCCGTCTCGACCGGCATCGGCATGATTATCGCGACGAGCTGCTTTATCCCGCTCGCCACCGGCGCCAGCACCGTCGGCGTGACCTTCATCATCGCACTCGTGCTCGCCTGCTTCATCAACATGACCTCCTCCGCCTCCATTGCGGAGCTGAATGCGCTCATGCCGAACCTCACCGGCGGTCTCGCGCAGTACACGCTCGTAGGTCTCGGCCCCTTCATCACCATCGTCACGATGATCGGCGGCTACCTCATCAGCAACGTCTTCGCGGCCCCGGCCGAGGGCATCATGTACGCCAACGTCATGACGAGCTTCTTCGGCGACGGGCTGCCGCCCGCCTTCTACAGCGTGACGCTCACCATGGCGCTCATCGCCATCAACCTGCGCGGCGTCACGATATCCACGCGGCTGCAGATGATCATCGCGTCCTTCATGGTCGTATCGCTCTTCGCGCTGGGCCTCATCGGTGCGCTGGGTCTGGGCACGGACGAGCAGGTGGAGCAGCCCGCTGTGCTTAGTACGGACGTCGGCGACATCATGCCGCTGCTGACCACGGCCTTCTGGCTCTTCATCGGCTCGGAATTCATCGTGCCGCTCGGCAAGGATATGGAGAATCCGAAGCGCAACGTGCCGCTCGCCATGCTGCTCTCCCTCGGCATCATGTGCGTCGTGCAGTGCGTGATGGTGCTCGGCTTCGCGCGCTACACGCCCTGGGCGGAGGTCGGCGCGGCCGACTCGCCGCATCTGCTCTACGCCGTGAACCTCCTCGGTACGCCGGGCCAGCTCTGGATGACCGTGGCCGCCCTCTTCGCGGCCGTGAGTACGCAGAACTCCATCATCTGCAGCGTGGCGGAAATCTGCTGCGGCATGGCCAAGATCCGCCTGCTGCCCGCCATCTTCCAGAAGAAGAACCGTCACGGCGCACCCTACCTCAGCATCTGGCTCCTCGGCATCGCCACGATGCTCATCGAGGTCACGAACCTCAGCAGCGGCGAGGCTGTCACCTTCCTCATCCTCTGCACCTCCATTTTCTGGATGGTCACCTATATCGTCTGCCACCTCAATGTGCTCGTGCTGCGCCGCAAAATGGCTACCGTGCCGCGCAGCTTCAAGGTGCCGTTCTTCCCCCTGCTGCATGTCATCGGTATCGCCGGCACGGCCTACATGATCTACTACATCTCGACGGATCCCGCACAGCGCACGCTGATCTTCGCACTGACGCTTGTGCTCTTCGCCCTGATCGGTGCCTGGGCCGTCTACTGGATCCGCTATCATCTCCACCTGCCCCTCTTCCGCCGCCTGCCCCTGACGCAGGTCATGGCAATGGAGAACCCGGCCTGGTACCTCTCGCGCCACCCGGAGAATCATGCCAAACCCGCGCAGAGCCTGAGCTAAAGGCCTGACGGAGATACGATTATTGCCGATAAAACGCAAAGAAACGGAGCGCTCGCAGCAAGAGATGCAAGTGCTCCGTTTTTACGGTCAAAATTTTACACTGACGGTCTCAATCCGTAACGGCGGCCTGTTCCTCAGCCCGCACCTCTTGCCGCTGCGTACGGCTGGAGAGGTAATTGGCCGCGAGGGAACCGGAGATGTTATGCCAGACGCTGAACACGGCACCCGGAATAGCGGCGGCGGCACCGAAGTGCTGCAGAGCCAGCGACGTAGCCAGGCCGGAGTTCTGCATGCCGACCTCGATGGAGATGGCTTTCATCTTGGCCATGTTGAGATGCATCGCCTTCGCCACGAGAAAGCCCAGGCCATAGCCGAGCAGATTGTGCAGCATGACGACCCCCATCACGAGCAGGCCCGTGGTCATGATGCGCTGGGCACTGACGGATACCACCGCACCGACGATCAGCACGATGGCTGTGACGGAGACCAGCGGCAAGACCTTGACGGCTTTCTGCACCTGCATGCCGAAGAAATGGTTGAGCACGATACCGGCGACGATCGGCAGGATGACGACTTGCAGGATGGAGAGCATCATGCCCGTGAACGGCACATCAATCCAGGCCCCGGCCAACCACCAGGTCAAAAGCGGCGTGACCACCGGCGCGAGCACCGTCGTCGTCATCGTCATGGAGACGGACAGTGGCACATCGCCTTTGGCGAGGTATGTCATGACATTCGAGGACGTGCCGCCGGGGCAGGTACCTACGAGGATGACGCCGGCGGCAAGGTCGGCCGGCAGGCTGAAGACGCGGCAAAGCAGGTATGCCAGCAGCGGCATGATCGTGAACTGGCAGACCGCGCCGAGCAGGACATCCTTCGGACGCTGGAACACCAGCTTGAAGTCGGACAATTTCATGGTCATGCCCATGCCGAACATGACGACGCCGAGCAAAATGGTCACCCAATGAGCGGCCCATTTAAACGTCCACGGCTGAAAGAGAGCTACGGCAGCAATAATAATTACGAAAACCGCCATATACTTAGAAACAAATGTGCTGCACTTTTCGAGAACTCTCAACATGAGATTCTCCTCCTTCCTTCGATGTATACAGAATTTTAAATCCGAAATTGTTTACAATACTACACCAGCCATTCGTAAATGTCAACAATTTTTGTAAAATTTATTTTCTGTATGTATCTTTAAAGAGGACAGAAGGATTCCTTTTCACCCATGTTTTGCCGTTGGCAGCACTTCGTTCATTGCTCCCGTGCGATAGCCCTGCAGGTCGACGGTCACATACTGATAGCCGAGCTCCCGGAACCGCGCCGTAAGCTCCGCGCGCAGCGCCGGATCCAGCAGGCGGCCGATGTCCGCCGGCGGCACCTCAATGCGCGCGATGGTGCCAGCGCCATGGTCGCGCACGCGGAACTGCGTAAAGCCCTGCGCCATGAGGTACTCCTCCGCCGCATTCACCCGCGCGAGACCCGCTGGCGTCAGCTGCTCGCCGTAGGGGAAACGCGAGGCGAGGCAGGCAAAGCTCGGCTTGTTCCAGGTCGGCAGGCCGAGGGCCTGCGAGAGGTCGCGGATATCCTGCTTGCGGAAGCCCGCATCGTGCAGCGGGCTCACGATCCCCAGTTCATGCAGGGCGCGGTGGCCGGGGCGGTAGTCGCCATCATCGTCGAGATTCGAGCCATCCACGACGTACGCGATCCCCCGCGCCTCTGCCAGTTCCTTCATGCGAGCGAACAAGGCGTGCTTGCAGTAGTAGCAGCGGTCGCTGGGATTCTCCTGCACGTGCGGCACCGTGAGGATGGGGAACGGCACCACCTCATGCGGGATATGCTGCGCCGCGCAGAAGGCCACGGCATCGTCCACGTCGCGCTGCGGCACGAAGTCCGACTGCGCCGTGAAAGCCTGCATCCTGTCCCCGAGCACCTCATGTGCCACGTAGACCAAAAGCGTCGAATCGACGCCCGCCGAAAACGCCACGGCCACGCTGCCCAGTTCGCGCAGACGCTCCTGCAAAGCCTGATATTTTTTTTGCACGTCCTGATTCATGCCTGTCACCCCTATTGTATATTTATCTTATATGTTTTATTCAGCACATCCATATTAACGCAAAAAAGGGGCATCGTCAACGGATGATATCCTGTAAAATCCCATAGCATAAGTTTTATCCCATGCGAATCCTGGAACGGCAGGATTTTGCACCGCCGCGGCGAAAAGGTACAACAGAAAGAAAACATGGCCGGATAATGGACAGGCGACAAAGCCACACGCCCCTGACGGTCAACAGACAGGATGTGAGTGAAATGTTTGACTGGTACAAGCACGCCGATAAACTGGCGTATTTCTTCATCGCCGTAGCGATCTACCTGCTGCTGCGCGCCTTCACCATCGCGCATGTGGCGCCGCTGACGAATGTCCTGCTCTACGTCTCCGTGGCCATCTCCCTGCTCGCGAGCAACGTGCCGAAAGTCATCGACATCCCGCTGCACTCCGTCTACGCCGTGCGCCGCGTCGAGATTTTCGCCTTCGGCCTCGCCATCGTCTGCTTCATCGTCCTCTGCGTCCGCTACCTTCGCCTGCCGATATAGCAGATTGCCACGTTGCATAATCTTCCATAATTGGTCACACAGAACAATAGAATACAAAAATTGCAGGAGGTTACCGCATGGCTTTTGCGGTAGCCTCCTGCTTTTTAATACGCTGGAAGCCGAAATTCGTTTTCTTCCGTATCTCATCCCGCCTATCCGTGATTTTCCTTGAAATTTTCCACCTGATCCATGACCTGGCGGAAAACCTCTGGACTGTACTGCGGGGGATAGCCATTCTTGACGAGGCAAATCTTGATATCGAATTTGAGCTGGTCCCGCACGTTCTGATTATTGAGCCAGTCCGCAAAGGAAGATTTCATATCCACGATTTCCTTAATTTTCCTGGCCAGTGCCTGACACCTTTCGTTGATGGTGACGCCATTCTGCTTTTTATCTTCACCATACACAAAATTATAGGTATCGCGCATCTTGATGAGGATATCGTAAAACGCCTTTTCCTCGAATGTCAGGCCGAGCTTGCGGAAGCTGTTGCGATCAGCCTGCATATCCCGCATGATGTCCTTTGCCTGCGCCGTCGCCTCGGCGATGATGTCGGCAGCGGCCTGTTCCTGCGCGGCTCCAGCCTCCTCCTCAGACAGTTTCTTGCGCCGCTCGTGATACCTTTGAATCGTCTCCTCCAGCATCTCCTGATACTTGCGCGCAGCTACCTGATTCGTGCGCTGGTATTCCTTGATCTGGCGGCGCAGCATCTTGACGAGGGCTTCGAGGCGCGTGGCGGGCATCTTGATATCGGCCACAGCCTCGGTAAACTCCGGACCAAAGATATCCTCTTTCTCGCCCGGTGCCAGGATATTTTCTACCTTGCTATATTTCAGCGCCTCTGCGACCATATGCTCGACGTGGCGATTCATACTCTCTGTATCGAGCTCCCACTTGCCGCTCAATTTACGCACGAAACCAGCTACGGCAAAGAAACACTGTGCCAGTGCCATTTCCTGCTCACCCAGCCCGCCCGAAGGCTGGCAGACATCATAGGCAGCGCGCAGGCGCTTGACCATGGCCAGGAAATACGTTTTGAAGGAAACACGGGTCGTGCCTTTGCCGTCTTCGCGCTCCAGGGACAGCCGCCGCGTCTCCGTAAAGACATACTCCGCGGCGCGGGACAAGCATTGATAACGCAGGGCCGGGTCCGCATCCGGCTGCAAGAACACGGACAAGTCAAAATCGGTAAGGAGCCGCTGCAAAATCGCCAGCAATTCGCGGAAAATCTGCTCCGCCTGTGCCACATCATCCGGCGAAGGTGCGACCGAGCCAGTGCCACCGTAGACCTTGAGTGCCTGCCGCATGGCATCGCGGATACCGATATAGTCAATAATCATACCATACGACTTACCGGGATATTTGCGGTTCACGCGACTGATGGTCTGGATGAGCAAATGCTTTTCCAAGGGCTTGTCATTGTACAAGTAGGTAAGCGCAGGCACATCGAACCCCGTAATCCACATATCGACCACAATCGCGATACGGAAGTTGGAATGCTCCTGTTTGAACGCCGCCTCCAGCCTTTGGCTGCGCTGGTCGTTCTTCGTGCCACCCAGATAATCATACATCGCCTTTTTATCATTGCTACCCACGCTGGACACCATCGCAATGGTCGGCATCTCCACCAGCGTGCGCAGTTCCTCCTCGCTGGCTGTATAGTCCTCAGGCACGCGCCGCAGCGTGAACCACTCCGGATAGAGGGCCTGGAACTTTTCCAGCAGTGCGTAGGCAATCGGCCGCGAAGCGCAGGTAATCAGCGCTTTTTGCACGCGCTGGGGATCCGCAGCACAGGCTGCCAGATAATGGTCGTGAATATCGATAGCCAGCCGCTCCAAGCGCGAAGGTTCGCCGAGAATAATCTCCATGGAGCTCATGGCCTTCTTGCTGGCCTGCACATCCTCTGCCGAGGCTCCCTCCTCGCCGCAACGGCGATAGTATGCCTCAATCTCCTTGACCTTCTGCTCATCTAGCAGCACGCGCGCGATGCGTGGATGGTATTTGATGGGCACGGTGATGCCATCCGCTACGGCCTGATCCATCGTATAGCGCGCAATCTCCTCACCAAAGGTCTGATACGTCTCCGCTATCGGCGTACCGGTAAAGCCGACGAACGTCGCATGCGGCAGCGCCTCGCGCAGGACCTTGGCATAAGGTTTCGAGAGCATGGCCTTCATATTGGCATCGGCATCCTGGGAAAAGCGAATGGCCTTCGCGCGGGCCAGCTGCGTACGGTGTGCCTCATCCGAGAAACAGATAATATTCGCCCGCTCCGAGAGCGGGCCGAGCTTGTCCTCCTGCCGGTCGCAGAACTTCTGAATCGTCGTGATATAGAAGCCGCCACTCTCGCGGGCCTGCAACTCCTCCCGCAGCTCACGGCGCGTCAGCACGATACGCACCTCACCCAGCCCCAGGAACTCTTTGCTGCGGGTAAAGAGTTTTGCGCCCTGCTCCTGCAGCTCGTCACGGTCCACAATCAGGAGCACCGTGGGCGAACCCATGACCGGCACATCCGTGCAGCGCATGGCCAGCTGCCGCGCCAAAAAGGCCATCGCATAGGTCTTGCCGCAGCCTGTCGCGCCGAAGTAGGTACCACCCTTCCCCGACTGTGCCCTGACGGCCGTGACGATGCTCTCCCTGAGCCGTCGCACGGCGAAAAACTGCGGATAGCGGCAGACAATCTCCCGCTCCTCATCGTCAAACGAGCTATCCGCAAAATAGATATAGTCGCGGAAAATCTCAAGGAACCTGTCCGGGGCAAAAACGCCCTGCACCATCGCAGCCAGTTCATCAAAGCCGCCCGTAGAAATCGGATCCCCATCGTTCACCTGCCGCCAGGCATAGAAATGCTCATACGGTGTGCGCACCGTACCCAGGCGGGACTTCACGCCATCCGTGATGCAAGCCAGCGGCGTATAATGCAGCAGCTGCGGGATATCGCGCCAATAGCGCGTGGCGATCTGCTCCCAGGCATCCACGATGCCCACAGCGTCATTGGCCGGATTCTTCAGTTCAAAAATGCAGACGGGGATACCATTCACATAGAGCAGAATATCGGGACGGCGTTCCCACTCCTTGCCATGATCGGTGTAGGTAATGGTCAGCTGGTTCACCACGCGAAAGATGTTCTGCGCGGGACGCGCAAAATCCACGAGCGTCACCTGCTGCGCCAGCCCCTGCTCGGGCTGAAAGGAAAAGCCATCCACGAGCCAGCCGTACACCCGGTGGAGCGTGGCGAAATCACCGCCCGCATCGGCATAAAGGACCTGATCGCGCAAACGCTCGATATCCTGTAGGGAGAAATCCGGATACGTCTTGCGCAGGAACTGCGCCAAATCATCCGTATAGATGACCTCGCGCTCCGAGCTGCGCGGCAGCTGCGAACCAGCCAGATACTGCCAGCCGGCCTGCTCCAGCATACCGATGAGCGCATTTTCAAAATCGTATTCACAGAAGCGTCCGTTGTAATCCTTCAGCTTGCCCATCATCACACCTCCCCCAGCGCGCCCCGCACGAGCACCGGGCAGATATCCTGCAGCTGCTGCCGCAGCTCCGCCGCAATCCGCTGTCGCTCGATATAGCAGCGGTAAATATCCGCGACGGCCTGTTGCACCTTCACCTCAGGCAAAGGAATACGCACGTCACACAAATCCTGCCAGGCAAAAGTCTCCCGCGCCGACCCCCACGAATGAAACCGCGCATAACGGTCGAACTCAGCCCGGTGAAAAAACATCATGAGATACTCAGGTAAAAGGCTTGTTCTGTCCGTGCTGAAGACTTCGTATGCGGCTGAAACCAGGAATGTTTCATCCGTATCGTTATTGGCTATAGTCAGTTTACCACCATTACGCGAGGTAACTGGCACATAGGCAAACTGTGTGGGGCGTAAGACCTTGTATTTATCTAAATCCACATCTTTCATATCAGCTTTTGTAGGAATAAGCTTTTTCTCTATGGAGAGTCCACGCACCTGCTCTTCCCCAAGCCCGGCATCATTACGCGCATCACTATACTGCAAATACTGGCCGATACGCGTACCCGGCAGATCATGCCGCAACTTGTCAATAAAGCCATCGCAGGTTGTCTTGAGATCCTCCAGCCCCTGCTCGTAAACCGTCAAATTATCCTTTAACCCCTGATAGACCGCCACCGCCTGCCGCTGCCGTTCCAAAGGCGGCAACGTAATATGCATATCACACAAAGCTTCCCAAGAAAAGACCTCCGTGGAGGTTCCCCAAGAACGGAAGCACGCCGAACGGTCCCATTCCAAGCGATTAAAATTCATGAATAAATACTCTGGTTCGATGACGTTACGTCTGGTATCCTTGACTCTAAAGCCAATATTATTCCAGCTGATAACAAAAGTATCTTCTGAACTATTAAAGCCCATGCCTATACGCTTACCGTGTGTACGTGGGTTATAGACAAACTCTCTGGGACGGATAACCAAAAACTTTGCTAAATCCGTATCTTTAACATTAGCCTTTGTAGGTATAATTTTCTTGTCAATGGTCATGCCTCTAACATCATCAGCACCATATTTTCCCTCTGCATTTTGTTCCGTACAAAGTTCTATAAGGTCTCCTATGTTATACGTTTTATTCAATCCCATAGCCAATCCCCTCAAAGGCCGCGATGAGTTCCCGCTGGCTCTTTTGCTCGCGTACCATCAGGCCATGCATGGACTGCTGGATGCGCTGCATTTCCGCGGCGTAGTCCATCTCCAGGTCGTGATCGACGAACTCGATATAGTGCGAGGGGATGAGGCTCCAGTCGTGGGCCTGAATCTCCGCGAGGCTCACACTGCGGTAGAGCTCCGGCTCGGCGTAGTGACTGCCGTCCGTGCCCTCCTCCTGCCAGCGGTGATAGATGGCGGCCGCCCGCGCGATTTGCTCGCTGTCGAGCATAACTTTCTTCTTTTGCTCGCCCTTGACCGCATGCTCCCGCCACGTGCGCAGGTCGAGGAACAGCACCTCCCCATGACGGTCGCGCAGCTGGCGCCCATGGTAGTCGCCGCCCCGTTTATTCTGGTTCAGGATCCAGAGCGTCACGCTGATATCCGTCGTGATGAAGAGATCCCGTGGCAGGATAACGATAGCCTCCACCTTGTCATGCTCCAGCAGCTTTTGCCGGATGGCGAGGGCATCGCTGTCGTTCAGGGCACCATTTGAGAGCAGGAATCCCGCCACGCCCGTCAGTGGTTTCAAATGGGACAGGATATGCAATACCCAGGCATAGTTCGCATTGCTCTGCGGCGGCACGCCGTAGTCGACCCAGCGCGCGTCGTTCGCGAGCCCTTCCTCCCACCAGTTCTTGAGATTGAACGGCGGATTCGCCATGATATAGTCGAAATACAGCCCCTTATGCAAATCGTTTTTGAACGTGGAAATGCTCATCTCACCCAGATTGTTACTGATGCCGCGCAACGCGAGGTTCATCTTGGCCAGACGCAGGGTCGCCGCTTCCTTTTCCTGCCCGTACACGTTGATGCGGCGGATATCCCCCTTGCGCGCCTTGACGAGATCCGCACTCTGGATAAACATGCCGCCCGAGCCGCAGCACGGATCATAGAGCGTCCCGTCAAAGGGCTCAATCATCGCCGCGATCAGCTGCACCGCATCATGCGGCGTATAGAACTCGCCCTCCTCCTTCGTAGCGTTGACGGCAAACTCCTTGAGAAAATATTCGTAAACGCGTCCGATGAGGTCTTTTTCCTCACCGAACTTCTTATGGCTGATTTTATTGACCTCATCGACCAGCTGCTTGATATCGCTCGCGCCCAGTCCCCGCGAGGTAAACGTGCCTTCGTTGAAGCAGCCTCTGAGCCGCGCATCCGTCGTCGCGATGCTGTGCAAGGCCGCGTCCAGCGCCGTGTTCAGCTTTGGCGCCGGCGTGTTGATGATGGTCGACCAGCGTGCTTCCTTTTGCAAGTTATACGTGCCGTCCGTAAAGGAAGGGTCATCGAAAAATGCCGCATGAATCTCCGGTGCCTCAGGATCCAGCCCCTGCTTTCGCAGCTGCTCCGCCAGATTCGCCACGCCATCCTCGAACTTCTCCCCGATAAAGCGCAGGAATACCAGCGTCAGCATCAAATCGCGCTTCTCAAAGAACGAGCCCGAATTACTCGCCTTGCGCAAAATATCACGGCATTTGAACAACACCGCATCCAAATTCAGTGCCACTTCTTTTTTCTTCTTTGCCATAGTTCAAAAATATCCTCTTATGCGGTCCCCAACGACCATGTCTCTTACCATTCAAGCGACACCTGTACTGCCATTATGAATAAATCGGCACTCAACTGCCATATCGTGTGCCATATATACGATTCCATTTACAAAAATTCTCCATAAAATAAAAATTTCCTGCCTATATGTTCCTTAAAGGGTATCATACTTAGAAACAACCCTAAGCGGCAAAATGCTCGTTGACATTCGTATATACATTCGTATATACTAACCATAAGGAGGCGATGCAGTATGATCGCAAAGATATTTCGCAGCGGCAATAGCCAGGCTCTACGCATCCCTAAGGAATACCGCGTAGACGAATCCGAGGTCAATATTGAACAGGTTGGCAATGTGTATGTTATATCTCCCGTAGAGGACCCCTGGGCCGCACTCAAGGCCTCTTTAACCATGTTCCCCGATGATTTTATGGCGGACGGACGCAATCAGCCTAAAATGCCAAAAGATGAGGTGGAACCATTTGATTGAATATCTGCTGGATACCAATATCTGCATTTATGTCATCAATAACCGGAAACCTGAGGTCAGAAAAAAACTCTTCCAGATAAACCCGTCAAGTATAGCTGTTTCATCCGTCTGCTTATCGGAAATGCTATATGGAGCGGCTAAAAGCCACGCACCAGAAAAAGCGAGCAGAGCAGCAAAGCTGTTCTGCTCGAATTTCCAGACGTTGCCATTTGACAATGAAGATGCAGAAACATTTGGCCTGATTCGGGCTTACCTGGAAAGACGCGGGTGCCCTATTGGACCGTACGACATGCAAATTGCCGCACAGGCACTAACGAGGAATCTTATTCTTGTCACGAATAACGTCCGTGAATTCGAAAGGGTTCCCAATCTGAAAATCGAAAATTGGGTAAGCCTCGCATAACAGAGAGGAGGTATTTTTATGGGATTCTCGATTCGTTTGAATGAAGAGGAACGCATGCTGGCTGACAGCTACGCCAAATTGCATGCCATGTCCCTGGGCGAGGCGTTCAAACGGGCCTTGTTCGAAAAGATTGAGGACGAATATGATATCCGCGTGGCGGAGGAGGCCCACGCGGACTATGTGAAGAGCGGTAAAAAGAGCGAGCCCATTGAAAATCTCTGGCAGGAGCTGGATTTATGAGTTACCGCGTAGAGACTACCGCACGCTTTCGCAAGGAATTCAAGAAGCTCGACCGCTACACGCAAAGAATCCTGAAATCGTGGATGGAGAAACACCTGATTGGCTGCGAGGATCCGCGTGCAACGGGAAAAGGCCTGACGGCAAACCTCGCAGGCCTGTGGCGTTACCGCATCGGCGACTATCGCCTCATCTGCGAAATCGAAGATGAGGAACTCGTCATCCTTACTCTGACGGTCGGACACCGTAGCGAAATTTATCGCAAAGAATAACACCTGCCAGTAACAAAAAAGGGGGCTGACGTACCGCGCATGGTGCGACAGCCCCCTGTATATTTTTTGCGCGTATATGATCACTTTGCCGCGGCGTCCCAGCCGACCTGGAGCGCCTGCATGTTTTTCTCTACCGTTGCCGGTGGCACCCTGTGTGCCACCGCTTTTTTGATGGTCTCATACTCCACGATGCCCGTGAGGCGCACGAGGGCACCGAGGGCGACGATGTTCGTGAAGAGCTTGCGGCCGCACTGCTCCACGGCGAGCTGCGTGAAGGGGATGCGCACGACGTGGGGGAAGTCCGGCACCTCGGGCACGAGCTGCGTGTCGAGCACGAGCAAGCCCGCGGGATTCAGGTCGTGGTAGTATTTATCCGCCGCCTTCTGCGTCAGGGCGAGCACGAGGTCCGGCACCTGCACGTGCGGATGGTAGATGGGCGCGTCGTCGATGATGACCTCGGATTTCGAGGCACCGCCGCGCGCCTCCGGGCCGTAGGACTGCGACTGCACGGCCTCCTTGCCCTCGTCCACCGCCGCCTCGGCGAGGATGATGGCGGCGGTGATGACGCCCTGGCCGCCCGAGCCGGATAATCTCAGCTGCTTCCTCATTTTACCGCCTCCTCTGCGCGTGCGATGACCTCATCGTAGGCCGTGTCGTAGTCCGTGGCCGACGTGCTGCAGAAGCAGCCGATGGGGAACTTCTCGCCCTGTTTCTTCTCCTCTGGCAGCTTGTTCCAGGCCGCAAGCATGACCGCGTTGTCACGCATCCACTTCATCATATTGGCCGGACTGCCGAGCTTGTTGCGGCGGCCATAGGCCGTCGGGCACTGCACGAGCGCCTCGATGAAAGAAAAGCCTTTATTGCTGAGACCGTCCTTAATCATCTTGGTGAGATGCGGCACGTGGTAGGCCGTGGAGCGCGCCACGTAGGTCGCGCCCGCCGCCTCGGCCAGCTTGCATGCGTCGAAGGGACGGTCGACGGAGCCGTAGGGTGCCGTCGTAGCCTTCTTGCCCAGCGGCGTCATCGGCGAGGCCTGCCCGCCCGTCATGCCGTAGATATTGTTGTTGAACAGCACGACCGTGAGGTCCACGTTGCGGCGGCAGCCATGGATGAAGTGGTTGCCACCGATGGCCGTGCAGTCGCCGTCGCCCGTAATCACGACGACGTTGAGCTCCGGCCTCGCGAGCTTGATGCCCGTCGCGAACGGGATGGCGCGGCCGTGCGCCGTGTGCAGCGTATCGAAATCCATGTAGCCCGATGCACGCGACGAACAGCCGATGCCCGAGACGATAACCGTGTTATCCTGCGTGAAACCTTCCTGTTGCCCGATGGCCTGCACGATGGCCTTCATCGCGATGCCATTGCCGCAGCCGGGGCACCAGAGGTGCGGCAGGCGGTTCTGACGAAAATACTTTTCGTAACTTCTCTCCATTATTTCTCCCCTCCTGCCAGCATGGCGTCGATGGCCTGCGTGAGATCCTGCGGCTCATAGGTGTGCATATCGTACTTGCCGCAGAAATGCACGGGGCAACGGCCCTCTGTAGCGCGCTCAACTTCGCCGACGAGCTGTCCGTAGTTCAGCTCGGCCACGAGCAGACCCTTGACCTTCGCGGCCACAGCCTGCACGGCTTTGTCCGCAAACGGCCAGATGGTGATGAGGCGCAGCAAACCGACCTTCTGGCCCTTCTTACGTGCCTGCGCCACCGCTTCATAGGCCGTGCGCGCGGCACCGCCGTAGGATACGACCGCGTACTCCGCATCGTCCATGAAGTACGACTCCGTGCGGATGATCTCATCGCTCACGCGCATGATCTTCTCGTGCAGGCGGCGAATCGAGTCAGCCGTCACCCTGGGGCTGCCGGAGGGGAAGCCCGTCTCATCGTGGATGAGACCCGTCACATGGATATGGTAGCCCTTGCCGAAGTCCGCGACGTTCGGCACGAGGTCCTCGTCCGGCGTGTAGGGCTCGTAACCCTCGGCGCGCGTGCATTTTGGCTGGCGGCGCGGGTAGACGTCGACGCTCTCCGGCAGCTCCACCTTCTCGCGCAGATGCCCCACGACCTCATCCATGAGCAGGATGACCGGCGTGCGGAAACGCTCGGAGAGATTCACCGCCTCCACCGTCATATCGTAGGTCTCGCGCACGCTCCACGGTGAAAGTGCGATCATTGGGTGATCGCCATGCGTGCCCCAGCGCGCCTGCATGACATCCCCCTGGGACGGCGAGGTCGGCTGGCCCGTCGAGGGACCCACGCGCTGCACATCCACGAGCACGCAGGGGATCTCCGCACAGGCCGCGAAGCCGATGAGCTCCTGCTTCAGCGAGAAGCCCGGGCCGGACGTCGCGTCCATAGCCTTCGCGCCCGCGAGGGACGCGCCGAGGATGGCGCCCATGCTCGCGATTTCATCCTCCATCTGCACGAACTTGCCGCCGTGCTGCGGCAGGAGTTTCGCCATGGTCTCGGCAATCTCCGTGGACGGCGTAATCGGGTAGCCCGCAAAGAAATTCACGCCCGCCGCAATGGCGCCCTCGGCGCAGGCCTCATTGCCCTGCATCAGTCTCGCCTTGCTCATACTGCCGCCTCCTTGACCTTATCCACGAAAATCGCATAATCCGGGCAGCGCATCTCACACTGGCCGCAAGCGATGCAGGCATCACCCTGCACGACCTTGACCTTGCCCAGCTCATCGATGGCCAGCACCTCTTTGGGGCAGAAAGCCACGCAGATGCCGCAACCCTTGCATCTCGCCATTTTGATGGTGAGTTCTGACTTCATAGCAGTCCCTCCAGCTTGATACACAAAGTATGCCATATTCTACATAGGAAATATACCTTAATGCGTATATTTTACATAATAGCAGAACATGGCATAAAAAGCTAGTGATTTTTGTAAATTGTTTTATGTATACACGAACAAATGCCCGCATAATCACCGTCAAGGATCAATGGTTCGCCATGCGGTAGATTTTTACCGCCGTGGCGCGATCCAGCGGATGGAAATTGCCCACCTTCTTCGTGCCGCCCGCAGAGAAGCTATCGGCCAGCCGGCCGAGCACGCGCTCATCCTGCACGCCGATGCCCAGCTCCGTGAAGCAGGTCGGCATGCCGAGCTCGCGGAAATAGGCGACGGTCGCCGCAATGCCCGCTTTGGCCTTCTCCTCCTCGCTGCCCTCGTGGATATCCCATACTGCCTCGGCATAATGTGCAAAGCGCGGCACATCATCCTGATAGACATACTCGGCCCACCAGCCCCACATCGTCGTCAGCGAATCGCCGTGCGTCACATCGAACCTCCCCGACAGCTCATGGCCGAGGCGATGGCAGGAGAAATCCTTGCAGCGGCCAAGCTCCGTGAAGTTGCAATGCGAGACGCTGCCGCACCACATGAGCTCGCTGCGCGCATCGTAGTTCGTAGGCTCCTTCACCGCCACGCGCAGCTGCGCGATGACGTTGCGCATCAGCGCCTCGGCCACCAGATCCGTAAAGGTATTGGCCGCCTTCACGGACGTGAAATAGCGCTCCAGCGTATGCATGAGGATATCACAGCTGCCCGCGATGAGCTGATGCTGCGGCACGCTGTAGGTGAGCTCGGGGTTGAGGAAAGCCACCACGGGGCGGTTCAGCGGCGTATTCAGGCCCTGCTTCTTGCCCGTATCCTCATTGGTGAGCACCGCCGAATCACTCGTCTCGCTGCCCGCCGCCGCCAGCGTCAGCACCACGCCGACCGGCATGGACTTCGTGAGCTTCGCGCGACCGCACCAGAAATCCCACACATCGATGCCCGGATTCGCCGCGCCATGCGCGATGCCCTTCGCCGAATCGATCACGCTGCCGCCGCCGATCGCGAGGATGAAATCGAGCTCATACTCATGCACCAGCCGCACGCCCTCGCGCACCAGCCCGACGCGCGGATTCGGCTTCACGCCGCCGATACTCGTGAACACCAGCCCCGCCGCCGTCAGCGCACTCTCGATGCGCCCCAGCAGGCCCGACCGCACGACACTGCCGCCGCCGTACACGATGAGGATCTTCGTCGCCCCATACGCCTTCAGCTTCTCCGGCACCTTCTCCTCCGCGCCCTTACCAAACACAATCTCCGTCGGACATTTAAACGTAAAACTCTGCATCGCGATTCCTCCTAAAAAATGCTATCTCCATCACTTGACTACGCGGCTTAGCGCCACGAGTACACGAGGTGGCGCGGGTGACCTGTTTGCGGAGCGAAGCACTAGTCGGCGCAGCCGACCGGCCCTCCCCTCTCTGTCGTCAACGGCTGAGTTGAATACTCGGGCCGTTGCTTGCCGGCCCAAAATTCAAGCGATGGCACACGCCCCTGCGGAGGGACGTTTGCGGAGCGGAGCAAACAGGCCACGAGTACACGAGGTGGCGCGGGTGGCCTGTTTGCGGAGCGAAGCACCAGTCGGCGCAGCCGACCGGCCCTCCCCTCTCTGTCGTCAACGGCTGAGTTGAATACTCGGGCCGTTGCTTGCCGGCCCAAAATTCAAGCGATGGCACACGCCCCTGCGGAGGGACGTTTGCGGAGCG
>Ga0256404_1002796_pt1 | contig 37394 bp, 32 predicted proteins | sample RumenRJG_01DNA_FD_185990 | JGI IMG/M metagenome (GOLD analysis project Ga0256404, IMG submission 185990) | Bovine rumen microbial communities from Lethbridge, Alberta, Canada - RJG_01 | ecosystem: Host-associated > Mammals > Digestive system > Stomach > Rumen | place: Canada: Alberta | collected...
CGCAGCCTGGATCACCCTGAAGGATCGTCAATTTACCAAACGGTATATATGGATACCATAGCCACTGAACCTCCTCCGCTTCAATATCATCGTAGTTTCGAAGAATCAATTCTGTTTTTTCTTGCATTTCCAAATAGTTCAATTCATCTCTCCTTTTTCTGATATTTATTGCAAGCCAACAAGACCGACCTGAAGCTCTGTTTGCAATCTTTCTGACATTTCAAGCAAACGGGGTTATACGTTATTCGGCTGTAATTGTTCAGAAAGAGCATGTATTCCTCTTTCTTTTTCTTACTCATTCTCGGCAAATTATATGACCTCCTTAAAACTGCGGTTTCCGGGTGCAAAATCAGCGTTTATTTGCCCTGGAAATCATTTTTTATAACTAGGTAATATGTCTGTACCTTTTCTGCATTCATAGTCTTAGATGAGATATAAACCTTAAAAATGACACCTGGTTTTGAGCACAAAAAAAACACATCTGTCGATGTGCTGATAAGTACAGAGATAACGGGAGCAACAATTCATTGGCTGATCATTTACAGATAGAAACACTGCTCCCTTGGCGTGGTTTTCTCGTTCTGATAATTCTGTGGATAATACTCGTTCCACGTTTCTGTTTCTTTGTTTGGTTTAAATGATCAGTTTTGCAGTTTGTTCCTCCTCGCCCCTGCAATCGGGAAGTCACTGAGTAGCGGATAGCTTATCCGCATCACGGGAATCTCACCCCTCCGAGGATCTCTCCGAGCCGTTTCCGGGAGTACCATTATCATCCTGGCTGTCATCGCCTACATGAGAAGCTGTCTCATGGTCTGTGACGGGATTCTCGCTCCTCCCTCCGTTACCCGATAGGCTGGAGGATCATGGCGTACCTCACAAGTGGCTATCACCAGGACTGATATGTCTCAGTGCTTGCATATTCAGTTTTCAAGGTTCACGAGGAAACTTAAAAAGATCCCTCTACTTATATAAGTAGTTTAGAAGGCCAAAAAGGGGCCCCCCTTTTTTCAAAAATATAAGAAAATTTGTTTTCTGTCGCGTTTTGCGGACAGTAGCTGCTTTCCCGGCGTCACCCCTGGGAATCCGAACCCCTAAACAAATAGTCCCTCTACTATATATGAAATAAGGAGGACCTTTTTTAACGGGTTTAGTGCCCCAGATTGAAAAAATTGTCTTTCTGTCGCGTTTTGTGGACAGTAAAGATCATTTTCTGGTTTCTCCGAAAAGATCCCTCTACTATATATGAAATGAGAGAGCCTATTTTGAAAGGTTTTTCTGCCCCAGATTGAAAAGTTGATTGTACTGTCGTGTTATACAGACAGTAAAGCCTACTCCATTTCTGGTTATATAAATCATTCGGCTATATACGATGCAAAAATGCTAAAAGTACTGTGTTCGAAGCAATTTCAGGTTTCTAGTTGCTGTTTTCGAATTTCGAAAACAGCTTGTTGATGCTGAACAATAAATATTTTGAAACAGCTGCGAAATATCAACTTAGTATTTCGTATATGATATAAACACGGTTATCTAAGGAGGAGCGATTTTGGGCTCGAATAGAGAGTTATATAGAATTTTTGAATGGGGAGGAACAATCTTTTGAAGCGATCGTTCTTTATTACAGGAAAGGGTTGACGGGCTATCTGTATACAATCACCAAAGACTACCATATAGCTGAAGAAATCGCAGAGGATGTATTTGTGAAACTGTGGTTTAGAAAGCCTTCATACACTGAGAGAGCTTCTCTAAAACATTTATCTATACCATAGGAAGGAATATGGCGATAGATTATTTGAGAAGACAAAGAAAAGACAAAAAACAGGTAAGGCCTACAGAATCTGTCTCTGATATCAGTCCCTATAGTCTAGTGGAGCAAGATGAAGAGAAAAAAGCATTATATAAGGTAATTCAGGGCCTAAATAAAGATTATGCTGAGGTCCTTGTGTTAACTGCAGAAGGTCTTACCCCAGACGAAATATCCAAAATAACAAAAAAGAAAAAGAAAGCTGTATACGATTTGCTCTATCGGGCAAGGAAAAAACTCAAAGAAGTTATTACGGAGGCAAAAGATGAAGACTGACAGAGCATTTTTAGATTTAGTTCAAAGAAAGATTAGATTTGAAAATAAAAGAAGAAAAAGAGTGCTTATTACCTCAATTTGTGCGGTTCTTATTACGACATTAAGCCTGGGCTTGTTAATGCAGCGGAGAACCTCGGAACATAATCAGATATATACCTCTCCAGATAATGAAATCAAAACAATAGATGTATCACTGATGTTGTATTCTGAAGGAATTTCGGAAGAAAACAATTGCATTTTAGCTGATATTAACGTATCTGAGAGCACAAACACATGTGACCTTCCAGTCGAGGGAAAACTTGTAGTTGAAAGAGTCTCAAATATGAGTGAGGAGGAGAAAAACAACCGAAGGGCAGCGCTTAATGAGAGCCTTACGCATCAATGGCTTTTGGATAAACGCAAGTACTATATCAATGGTGCTCAATCTGAAAACTATATAGCAAGCCTCGCTATACAGGGTGATTTTGTGATAAATGTAAAAGATGGTAATGGAACAAGAATAACAGTGGAATGTGGCAGTAATGGGGTGATATGGACTGAAGAAGGAAGTGACACCATGGCTGAAGGACTCGATACACTTGTTTTTCACTATGATATATCTAAAAAGATGCTAGAGAACTATGAAACAAACCCAGATACAACGTATGCAGACATTCAAGATGAAATAATATGCAAAATCGAGTCAGGCGGAAAAAGTATCCAACTTTTCATGATTCGTATATGTTTTGATGATAACGGTTATATGAAAGCTGAATATGTAAAAGGAGCTGAAGTATAGAAATGAAAAGGTTCGCGATAATAAGAATTAAAAACTTTGCTTTAGGAATTATCATAATTTTGCTTATATCATGCCTTATGGGGTGTAATACGGAAGATGCTCCTCAGCAAAGCATCGAGAATCATACTGAACTGGAAAATCCCGACGAATCCTCATACAGCCTGGACAATTGCCAGGGTATAAATTACAGCAAAACATTTGTGGATGCAGAAGATTTACAATCAGAGATCCTTCAATATGAATATAGGGGAGGAACCGCATTGATTGCTGTTCGAATCGATAATGGAGATCGTCAATGGACAAGCGGAATAACTATAGACATAGATGGCGTTTTTCAACAATTTTCCATTGTTAGTGCAAATGGATCGTTTTCTGACACAGCGTATATGCCTCTGATTGACATCCCTTCAAATGAATCAGTAGTTGTCCAAATGAGTTTTGAACCGAATATTGGTAAATCCGGCGAAATCTTAAGTATAGAAGTTGGAACCATGATCAATCCGCAGTTCAGTATATAATACTCAGGTCAAAATACATATGGGCATCCGTTGGCACACAGTTTTTCTGCGGCTGGAATGGCAACAATCGCATTCCTTGAAGATGCGCCAACTCAGATGAAATCTGCTGATGTTGATATTTCTACAAGAAAAATAGATGATTCTTTCATTAACAGATTGCTCGAAGAAGGATATCTGAGAGATGATGTGAATGATATTCTACAGAATGAGTACTTTTATATTTTTCGTTCTCTTAAAGATGAGTCAAGTTTTGGTAACGTCATACGCCTCGATAAAACTGAATCCCCAGTTATTCTCTTCGAGGTTTATGGAAGAAAGAGCGAATATCGGGCCAGTCTATTCATAGATCATGAACTAGTTGAACTTGAAAATGGCAGTACTTATGTTGACTTTGAGGTTAACAATGACGAAGTCGTTGACCTGAAGATAAATCTACTTTAATCTACAAAGCATATTATTAATCTGAATTAAGATGGCAGCTTCTGCGATATATATAATTTGTGAGACATTCAATGGATAAGAACGTTCAAAAACTTTATGAACAGATCGACTTTCTGAAGAAAGAGAATGGTATTCTCAGACAGTTACTTGCAGAAAACGGAATAATTGTTCCTTCGGAAATCAGCGATCTGAAACAATCTCAGGTTTCGGCGAATCAGTCAATCGACCCCATAGTTGTGACGGACAAGTTGGCAAATAAATTCTTTTCGTATTTTTGGGGACGCACGGATGTGTTCAGCAAGCGCTCTGAAAATAAGAAGACAGGTAAAAGCGGTTATTATACTCAGTGTGAGAATTTCTGGGTATACGGATTATGTCCGAAAGTTAACGGCACAAGCATAAAATGCAGTCAATGCAAATATCAAAAATGGAAAAAACTTGATATTGGCGATATCAAGAGACATATCGAAGGGAAAAGTGATATCGGAAACGATGTGATCGGAATATATCCGCTTTTTGAAGATGATACATGCAGATTACTGGTATTTGATTTTGACAATCATAACAGTTTTAAGAGCGAAGAACATAAAAATGATGACTGGAAGGAAGAAGTCGATGCGTTGAGGAGGATCTGCATCCTCAACAATGTACCGATGATCGTTGAAAGATCAAGATCGGGAAATGGTGCTCATCTCTGGATCTTCTTTCAGGAGCCGATTCCTGCTATAACCGCAAGAAAATTCGGAGCACTGTTGCTCGATAGAGGAGCTGAATCGGTCAATCTAAAAACTTTTGAATATTATGACCGCATGATCCCCGCACAGGATGAGCTGCCTGCAGGAGGTCTCGGTAACCTAATAGCCCTACCCTTGCAGGGCAAGGCCTTAAAGAATGGAAACAGTGCATTTGTAGATTCAGAATGGAGACCTTTCAACGATCAGATAGGATCTCTGTTTTCTGTTGAGAAGTTGAGTTTGGAGACAGTCAATACTTTTATAGAACAGTGGAGCAAACCCAAACTGCAGAACAGGAACCAGATAGCATTAATTGACAATGAGACACCTTGGGATACAGACAGCTTCTTTAAAAGAGATGATGTGTCGGGACAGCTCAAAATGACCCTCGCAGACAGAGTATACATTGCTACAGATAATATTGCGCCGCGACTCCAGAACCGTATCAGAAAGCTGGCGGCTTTTTCAAATCCGGCATATTTCAAACACAATGCTATGGGGATATCAAATTATTCGACTTCGCGCTATATCTATATCGGAGATGATGAAGGCGGATACATCTGTTTGCCGAGAGCATTGGCAGAACAGATCGAAAATCATTGCAGAGAATCAGATATAGGAGTTGTCATCGATGATAAGAGAAATTCAGGAAATGAAATAAATGTAGAGTTTACAGGCAAACTCCGCGAAAAACAAATAGAAGCAGCGGAAGCGATGCTCAGTCATGAAAATGGAATAATGTATGCTGCAACTGCATTTGGCAAGACAGTCGTGTGCAGTTATCTTATTGCAGCTCTTAAAACGAACGCGTTAATAATACTAGAATCATCTGCATTGATTGAGCAATGGAAGGAAGCGTTATCTTCGTTCCTCAGAATCGATGAGGCTTTTCCGGAATACTATACGAAGACAGGAAGAAAAAAGACAAGGAAGAGTCTGATAGGAGTGATACAGGGGGCAACAGACACGTCAACAGGGATTATTGACATTGCAATGGCGGGGTCGCTATGGAAGGATGGAGAGTACCACCCGAGATTGAGAGAGTATGGCCTTGTGATAGTTGATGAATGCCATCACAGCGCGTCGGAAACGATCCGCCGAATACTCATGAAGACGACCGCTAAATGCATATACGGTGTATCTGCAACACCTTATAGAGAAGACGGTCTTGAGCGCATCAACTATATGCTTTTGGGCCCGGTAAGATTTACATATACTGCAAAAGAAAAGACGGAAGAACAAGGGATACCACACTATATTGTCCCGAGATTTACAAGAACTGTTTATCCTCATGGTAAGGACAAAATAGATATAAACAAGGCATATGAGACGATAAGAGACAGTAAAACAAGAACCGAACAGATATTAAGAGATGTGAAGCAATGTGTGGAAGAGAGGAGAACACCGGTAATACTTACAAGGTATACTGAACATGCTCAAGACATATTTCAAAAGGCAAAAGGATACGCAGATAGGGTATTTCTTCTTACAGGCAGATTGTCAAAAAAGGAGCGGAATGCACTTCGGGATGAAATGAAGCGAGTATCTGATGATGAGACTATGATACTCATAGCGACAGGGCAGTTTGTGGGGGAGGGATTCGACTATCCCAGATTGGATACTCTGATCATGGCAACGCCGGTTGCGTGGAAAGGAGTTGTTGAACAGTATGCCGGAAGGCTAAGCAGAGACTACCCCGGCAAGAAAAGTGTAATGATATATGATTACATTGATTCAAACATACCTGTTTTTGACAGAATGTACGGTAAGAGACTTAGAGCTTATAAGAATATGGGGTACGTCCTATATTCTGAGAAGAAAGATGATCAGCAATATACTAATTATATATTCAGCACAGACAATTATTTTGAAGTTTTGAAGCAGGACATTTCGAGAGCAGAAAAAAGCATAGTGATTTCGAGCCCATGGCTGTCCAGAAGAAAGGTTTATTCTCTGATATAATTACTGCAGATGAAGGCAGAGGCTGGAGTAAAAATAACTTTGATGACCTATCACCCTGATGTTTACCGGTTTGGAGATCCCTCCAATAATATTGAGATGATGGACAGGCTCAAGGAAGTTGGTATTCATCTGGAAATACTATTTGATGACTGCAGAAGTTTTGTTGTAATCGATAATAATATCAGCTGGTATGGAAGCATGGGAGTGTTGTCTAGAGATGAACCGGATGAAAGTGTTATGAGACTCAGAGAACCTCAAATAGCCGAAGAGATACTGAGTCTTGGTTTTGCGGAAAAAGAAGAGAACGATAATTATGAGCTTCCAATTTAATTAGAAGAGTTGTTGCGGTGAGATGATGAAGAGAAGGAAATATAAAGGGAATCATTACAAGGGTGAGCCGGATGATATAGTTAATGAATCTATGAATGATGAGTTTGCGTTTGTAGCGGGATATACATCGTGGGGATACCCTTACGGACTTAGATGGGAAGATGTCGGGATAAATCCGGAACGGCCACTTGAAGAAAAGCAAAAGATGTACACATATATGGGAACTACTTGCCGAGATGAGCAAGATGAAGACTTGCCGTTCTAAATGTAGGATAGAGAGGCGATTATGACTTTGTATAAATTTCTGAGAGAAGTTGAAAATGTATCCAACAGCATGCTCAAAGAACAATTGGAGGATTTTATATACAGATACGCGACATTTTTGAATGAGGAGCAGAGGGAGAGTTTTCTTGAGTTACTTGGAAGAACAGCATCGAAAACTGAGATCAATGCAGAAATAAGACATAAGGAAGAGGAGGCGGATATAGATGCTTTTTTAGATCGGCTTCGCAGCTGTAAAAGTGAGCTGGATCTAATCATTTCCAAAGGGCATTGGTTGAACAGCAAGTATAATGAAAACTGGAACGACTGGTATGACGACCTCAATGAAGAGATATTCTTTTCTGATTATTTCGGCTTATTGGATGATATAGAAACAGCAATTCAAATCACACATGAGAGTGTGGACTATGAACAATATACTGAAGGAATGATGCTAGCCGAAAAACTTGCATCATTGAAAGTATCTGTGCGGGGTGACCTCTCGGAATATGAAACTGATGGGTTGAACATAAGGGAACTATATGATCGAGACTTGATACATATCGATTTCGAAAGATTTGTGAAAGAGGCCATGTTGCTTGAATACTTAAGCAATGATAGCAGTAGTCGTGCCGAAGGCATCATGCGGATAATTAGAGATATCTCAAGTTTTGGAACGGCAGCACGTGCAATAGAAAATCTCAATGATTATGATCTTACGGGATTCGAACAGTTTTTGATCGATCTGATCGACTTAATAGGTTCCGAAAACAACAGAAACGAGATCATAATTCTGGAAAAAGCCGCTTCTTTAGCGAAACAAGCAGAAGCCTTGATACCTATTGCAGCTAAATATGCAGATACTCATCCGGAAATATATCTGAATGTTATTACGATTGGCAGTGACGAACCCGAATGCATTAAAATGGCTGAAGTCGGAAAGACGGCACTTGATCTCATCCCTGTAGCATATGTAGTTCGAAGTAATGTGGCACTTATTACTGCAGATAATGCATTGAAGTGCGGACTTGTTGATGTTGCAGAGATGTGTTGGCTTGAGGCTTTCAGATCGGATACCAACGTTACAAATTATTTAAGGCTAAGACAGAATGTGCGAAATTGGAATAAGTTCAAGGATTCGGTAGCTCAGATAATAAATGATGGTGCTGTAACTGATACATCAACAACAGTCATTCCTTACGATATATATATATCCCTAAAAAGAACAAGATAACTGATGCAGCTCACGACAGTTTCCTGTTTTTTGAAGGGCAATTAGATAAACTTTTTGATGCTAGTGTTAAAAAGAATAATCCGAGATATCCCTCCGGATATCTTTTAAGAGGAGCCTCTCTCTTCAAATTACTAATTTATAAAGGAGATCCGCTTGATCAATGCATTAATGAAATAGCAAAAGAAGCTGAACTGCAATGTTCATTCAAGACTGATGAATACTACTCAGGGCTGAATGTGCCCGAAGAGGAAAGAAAACAGAAGGTATTCTTTGAGATTTTCTCTTGTTGGAAGGACTCGGTGCAGATTGATAACGAGCAGATAACCAGATGGGCAGATGCATGTGCGTTAGGCATAGAGGTTTTAGTTAAAGATATCACGGATAACAAAAGAAGACATTCTTACGCATACTGTGCCATGCTAATATGCGAATATGGTGCGGTGTTGCAGTCTATCGGGAAAGAGGACAGACACTTGTATATAGACCGATACCGTTCTGAATACTCAAGATTTAGGGCTTTGACAAAAGAAATCACAAAACATATCGAGACATTAACATAGACTAATATGAAGATAAGGAATAATAAGTGACATGATAGCGGAAAATAGAGAAAAAAAAGTGTTAATTACCGGAGCAGCAGGTTTTGTGGGTACTTATCTGTCGAGAGCTTTGCTAGAAGATCCAGATTATGAAGTAATTGGTATAGACAATCTCAATGATTATTACGATATGACCCTTAAAAAGAAAAGATTAGAACTGCTCGCTAGTGATAATTTCCGCTTTATTAAAGGAGATATAACGGATAGGCGACTCCTTGTAAAGGTATTTGAACAATATCGCCCGAAGGTAGTTATTAATATGGCGGCACAGGCCGGAGTCAGATACAGTATGATTAAGCCTGAAAAATATATAGATACTAATATCGTTGGATTCTCCAATATATTGGATATGTGCCGATTGTTTGACGTGGATTATCTTGTTTTTGCATCCAGTTCATCAGTCTATGGAGATAGTGAGAAATATCCTTCCTCTGAATACGATCATGTTGACGCCCCGGTATCGGTATATGCAGCGACCAAAAGATGTGATGAGATACTTGCATACGCTTATTCAAAGGCTTTTGGAATCCCTATTATAGGGCTGAGATTTTTTACAGTTTATGGTCCTTACGGACGTCCTGATATGGCATATTATAAATTTGCAGAGAAGATGATTTCGGGGGAGCCTATAGAGCTGTTTAATTACGGACAATGCAACAGGGATTTTACATATATAGATGATATTGTTAATGGGATACTGTTGGTTATAGAGAACGGAACAGCTTACCTGAAAAACAAGATTATCCCTTACGATGTTTTCAATATAGGAAAAGGAAAGCCAGATAAACTGATGGGTTTTGTCAGGATGCTAAAGGACGGTTTGATCAGGCACGGACTTTTGGGTAAAGATTATGACCTGAATAAGCATATCGTACTTGCTCCTATGCAAAAGGGCGATGTCATCACTACTTATGCCGATAACAGGGCATTTGAAAAAGTATTTGGATATTGTCCGGAAACAGAATTGGCCGAGGGACTTGATAAGTTCTGCAAGTGGTTTGCAGAATACTATAATGAATTATGAGCAGGACTTTTTATTAATGAAAGCATTTAGGGCAGTTCTGAGTGACTCGAGTTGTGCTGATAGTTCAGGACTGCCCGATTTAGTTTGATTATCAATGACAGAATTGAGATAATCATTCTCTTTCATTATTTCGAAGGAACGATTGAATTTAAGACCAAAGACGAAAGACAGACGCATAGCCAAGGCGTCTGCTTTTGTATTTATATCATCTCTGCTGATATTCTGATGATTCATGATGAGGTCATAGACTTTTTCACTTATCTTGCTGTCATGTGTGTTGACATGCAGTTCGTTTAAAGATGACAAATAAAAAATATCAAGTTTGTCGGCATCCCTTGTCATGTGTACAAACAGTCCGTTGCGTTCATTCAAATCAAAAGGAACCGAGTATTTATTATGATATTTGGCGGTATTGATGATTGTTTCCTGATCCTCAGCAGTGAATTTGCTGATCAGACTATTATTCTTCAGAATGCTGGCACCTAAATCGCCATGATCGGTTGATTTTGAGTCATTATAGGTTCCGTATTTGCGCCATTGCTCAAAACGTCCTATATCGTGAAGTAATCCGCATTTGCCGGATAAATCAATGCTAGAACTGCTTAACCCTGTTTTCTCGGCGATATCTCTGCAGAGATTCTCAACTCGCAGAGAATGGTGGATTTTCAGCAGGACTTTATCACCGTATTCCCTGAAGGTATCAGTATAGTTTATAAATTCGATCTCAGAAGATAACATTATTCACCTCTGTGATTTAGTAGTAGAAAAGCTGCACTGCAACAGTATGATATTGTGATGACAGATCAAGTGTAACATACCAAAGCTTGCCTATAAGCGGTTCGTATTGGCAGGTTCATATTGTTTGAATGATGGTTACTATGTATTATAAAAAATATCATATAGTTCATAATGTTATGCAGTGAAACAATGCTTGAACTATAAAGTTTTTACGAGATGATAATATTGTATCTAAACAATCTGCATAATAGTATTAATGTAATTGATATGATTGGTGTTAGGATATGAATGGCAGAATTACCTTCGTTATAGATGATAGCAATTGTCAGTGCGGGCTGACGGACAGATTGAAAGCCGCTGTCGGACTTTGCTATATTGCCCTCAAAAACAATCTTGATTATAAATTTATACATATTGCTGGATTTGATATGAGGGATTACCTAGCACCTAATAAGATCCAGTGGTCTGCAGAGCCGACAGATGGTATAGAGTATGCGCCAAATGCTCAGATGATCAGGTATGTTGCACCGTATGATGATCTTCCAATATTTGGGAATGATATCAATTACATCTGCAGAGAATATATCGGCAACAACGTGTTGGAATGGTGGAATGTGCCTGATTGGCAACGAAAGTGGAGAGAACTTTTCTGGGACATGTTTGCCCCTACAGATATAGTTGTCAATGAGATGAATGCCAGCCGAATCGAAGGAGAGTATACCGCTGTTGTCGTAAGATTTATAAATTCTCTCGGATACACAGAAAATGCAGATTACAACGCTCCTTTTCCCTATGGTATTCAGAATGAAATAATCGAGGCGGTTTTGCAAAGGATAGAAGAGATAAAAATGAAAGCGAGTTCTCCGCTGGTAGTTTATTCGGATAGCCGCAGATTTCTCACGAAAGCGAAAGAAAGAGGATATGTTATTACTGACATTGAAGGGGTCGGTAATATAATGAACGGTGATCCCGGAACGTATGTAATTCTTCGCAATTTTGTAAATTTGTTTCAAATCGCCCAGGCTAAGGAAGTGTATTCTATCCTTCATCTGGATGGGTTTCCGGATAACTGCCTCTATAAAACACAATATCCTAGATACGCAGCAATAATCGGTGATAAGCCATTTATAAGAGTTTGATTTTTGTACCACATCTCCTGGAGCAAGACCCTCTTATTTTTAAACCTGCTACCGTGACCGGTGCAAAGAATTTGTATCGTCAGAAAGGAAAGCAAAGTGCCAGAAGTCAGTGTAATCGTTCCAATATATAACTGCGAGGAGTATCTCAAAGAATGCCTGGACAGCATTCTTTCGCAGAGCTTTGAGGACTTTGAACTGATATTGGTAGATGATGGCAGTCCTGACAGATGCGGAATGATCGTTGATGAGTACGCATCTGCGGATGCGAGAATTAAAGCGATTCACACAGAGAATAGAGGACAGTCTGCGGCAAGGAACAGAGGACTTGATGAGGCCAAGGGCAAATATGTTTATATCTCTGATAGTGACGATATCCTTTCCCCGAATTTGCTGGAGACAGTACTCAACAGATTTGAGCCAGAGATTGAGATGGTAGCATTCTGCTTTGATATGATTCCGAAGAATATAACACCGGACAAGTCACTGGTTACAGTCTTGAGTGTGGACAGAAAGGTGAAGCTGTCTTCAGATGAGGAAAGATATGAATTCTTGACGGGGCCTTTCAGAAGAAAAGCAATCAGGTGGGAAGTCTGGAACAGGATATACAGAAGGGATATTATAGAAAAATGGAATATACGTTTTCCCGATGACAGAAGGTTATATCCGGAGGATATGTATTTCAATTATTGTTATGTGGCGCACATCAGCAATATACTGATGATTCCAGATGTGCTGTACACTTATAGGCTCAGAGAAGGATCCGTTTCAGATAACCTTAAAAAGAATCTGATGATAATCACAAGCAATCTTTTGGCAGAATTCCTGTATGAACATTACAAATCATCAGAAGATTGTTCTTATCTGAGCGAACATTATCTTCCTATATATTATCTGCTTCATAAAGGGGCCATAAGAAGGCTTCGAAGATATCATTGGAAACTCAGAATAGGCTTCAAAGATGCCAGAACCATTCTGGCTGAAAACGTGGTTGACTATATGGCCTTCAGGGACAAAATGGTAAAAGCATATGGCGATCCAACTGTTATAGACAGCTATCGAAAGGATAACGGACGCATTCTGCAGTTGGTGGATAGGCTGTATACGGAGGAAGTTCTTGAATTTCCCCGGACTAAAGGACATATACTGTTGAGAAGGATGCTGTTAGACATATCTGAGCTTGTTTTTCGGGAGAAGATCTGACGGCAGCATATAAATAACGATCAGGAGAATCATTTAATGAGTAAGGTTTCAGTAATTATTCCGGTATACAATGTTGAGGTGTATCTGCGGGATTGTATGGACAGTGTTCTAAATCAGACATTAACTGATCTGGAAGTTATATGTATCGATGATTGTTCTCCGGATAATTGCGGAATGATTTTAGATGAATACGCGACAGCGGATCCAAGAGTTAAAGTCATTCATCTTGAACGAAACAGAAGGCAAGGGTATGGAAGAAATATCGGATTGGATAAGGCTTCCGGACAATACATATATTTTCTGGACGCTGATGACATGATAGCACCCGAATCATTTGAGGAATTGTGCGAACTTGCAGATAAGGAGATGCTCGACGTTGTATTCTTTGACAGCAAAGACCTATTTGAGAGCGAAGACCTTAAGAAGATATATATTCCCCCCCTGTCCCTGAGAAAAGGAGTGTACAGAGATGAAGTATATGTCGGGAAGGAACTTCTGGACGAATTTATCCGTCAAAATGAATGGACTTGTTATCCTCAGAGAATATTCTGGCGCAGGGAGTTCCTGCTGAAAGAGCAGATCCGTTATCCTGAGGATACGGAACACGAAGACGAATTCTTCGCATTTGCCGGAATACTTGCCGCAAAGAGAGCCAGATATGTTCGAAAGCAGTACTTTACCCTTAGAACAAGGGCCAACTCAGTAATGACGAGCGGATATGCACCGAAAAACTTTCATGGCTATCTAATGAACTTCTATTATATGAATGAGTTTGTAAGTAAACGGGATCTTCATACTTACGGTGCAGATGTCAACATAGCTAGAATGATCGAAAGGATCAACACTTTATATACTCTGCTCAAGGACAAATATGACCTTGAACAGATATTTGTAAAAGATCTCGATAAAACGCTTTACAGGTGCTTTATTTCCTGGATGAGAGCGGATGATGAGCTCAACAGAATAGATCAGGAAGTTCTTGATGAGATTAGTGGATGCAGCGAGGTCTACATCTATGGCGCGAAGCTTACAGGGCAAAGATTCTGCAGAAAACTTGAGCGGCTGAGTGATATACCGATAGGCGGATTCCTCGTGAAAGAGCTCGATGAGGTGCCATCCGTTGTCATGGGCAGATATGTCAGAAGGGTCGATGAAGTGAATGTGCCGGATGATGCGATAGTTGTTGCAGCAGTTAAAGTGATGTTCTGGGAAGAAACAAAAGCTATGTTTGAAAGTAAAAATATTAAATGTGTGTTCCACAGAAAATTATGAGTGAACTTGAATATATAATTGAACATTTTGAGGAGCGGTTCCGGAAATATAAGGGCCGCAGAATCGCTCTGTATGCAGGAGAATATCTGACCGATATACGGGATCATTTTGATCCTGAGTATCATTTTAGCTGTGTCCTGGGAGCGGAATGCGATACAGTACCTGCAGGTATAGAGGTCGTAGTACTCACTGCGCGGCGTACTGGAAAGGAACCGGATTATAACCGTATCTGTGAATCATGTGCAGAAAACGGTGTCTTGCTGCTCGACCTTTTCGGAATCGATCAGATAGAACTGCATAGAGAATTAAAGGATCAGAAGCATATCACTATCGCGAAGTGGAGGGAGCTGCTTGCTGATTATGATGTTGTATCAATGCTTGTATCAAACGTTGTTGAAGAGTTTGATGAAGGTCGCAATGAATGGAAATTGCGAAGAGGTTTTGTTGTAATTTACGATTGGCTGAAGAGCAACAACAAAACGGTTTACCTGTTTTGGGATGAAGAAAGCCAGAAGGAGCCTCTTGGTATACTGCATGAAACCGGTACTTTCATCTCAAAACGAGAAGGCAATAATGAACTTGCATTTATGCGAATGGCTGACGAACATGCAGGAGAGAGAATAATTCATATCGGAGTGGGCACAGTAAGGGATGGTATCGTTCCCCGGGAATACGGAATAGATTCGCACCTTATGAGATACTTTATCAGAAAAGAAGCATATCCCTCCTCTTCGGAAGATACAGTAATTGATAAGCAGGTGCTTCTTGATGCCATAGATTCGCATGACATTATTTCTTTTGATATTTTCGACACACTGCTGAATAGAATAGTTATGTACCCGAAAGATGTGTTTGAGATAATTGAGAAGAAAACTGAAATCGAAGGATTTGCAGACCGAAGATATGAGATACAGATCAGTTATCCCCACTGTTCTCTGAATGATATTTACAGCATGTTAGGAGATATGTACGGGTATGATGAGAAGACTCTCGGAACGCTGAGAAGTGAAGAACTGAAACTGGAGACCGATCTCATTATTCCGAGGGAAAGTATAGTTTCAATACTTGATTATGCGAAGAGCAGAAATAAAGAGGTCGTCCTCGTGAGCGATATGTATCTGGATGAGGAATATGTGGAAACCCTCCTCGAAAGAAACGGGATAACCGGATATAAAAAGATCCTCATATCATGCAAATATGACCAGCTGAAACACGAAGGACTCTTCAATGAACTGATAAAGGAATATAAAGGTGAAAGCATACTTCATATCGGGGATGATTATTATTCGGACTTTATTTCTGCACAGGAATCAGGACTTGATGTATTCTATGTCCCAAGCTGCCTGGAATCTGCCAAAGAAAATGGCTATTCGCATATCATTGAAATGTGTTCTACTCTTGCTGAAAGAAAGATGATGGGACTGGCTCTGGCGCTTGCCTTTGACGATCCTTTTTCAGCAAACAATGATCTTAGGATAGCCTGCATGATTGCTGCACCACTGATCTTGGGGTATCTCCAGTGGGTGTGCAGTGAGATGAATGGCAAAGGTTATGATTATTATCTGCTTTCAGCCAGGGATGGAGCTCTGTTGGTGGACATTTACAGCCGGATAAGAAAAAATGATCCCTTGGATCTTCCTCCCGCGAAGTATTTATATATCAGCCGCCATGCCGCTTATCTTACTATTATGGATGATTTCAGGATGGCATCTGATTTTATAAACTTCGATAAATACAGAAGTGATCCGAAAAAATTGATCCATTCGATTTTTAATATTCCTTTATCTGAAATGAAGCCTTACGGCGATGAGAGCCTTGAGGAGTATTATGACGCGAACTTAGAGGCAATAAGCAGGGCAGCAGACAGATATCGCGGAAACTATAAACGCTATCTTGAAAGAGAAGGGCTATCTGCCTCAAAATGCGCCATTATGGATTTTGTTTCCGAGGGAAGCAGCCAGATGATGCTTGAGAATAAAGTGTCCGAAAGATGGGACGGATATTATTTCGGGATCCCGGAATATATGAGCAAATTCTCAGCAAATATAAGTTATTATCTCGACAGCGATCATATGGATTACAATACGGAAATGAAACTGGAAGTATACTTTACTTCCGGTGAACCTGCAGTTGATTATATAGATGATAACGGCAAACCGGCTTTTTGCAATGAAATAAGGACGAAAGAATATCTCGAAAGAATCGGGCAAGTGCATAAATATGTCAAGACTTTTACGGATATGTATTTGAAAAGACTGTATTCATACGGCGAAGTTGTTGACAGGGGCATGATATTCAAGCTCTGCAGCATTGTTAACCGATATGAAACAGAGAATAACTATTATGATGACCTGAACAGAAGTGCAATCAATACGATCGTTTAGTAATAGATCCTGTGTTACTTAAGACTGAGTTGTAAAGATGATTGATAAACTGAGACAAGAGAAAAAAGCAAATCTGATGTTCATAACATCATCGCTGTACCTTGGAGGAGTCCAGAGGGTAACATATCTGCTCGCTGACGCTTTATCCGAGGAATATGATGTTACAGTCGTATACTGTATGGAAACGGAGAAGAGGCAACCGTATTCTGAGCGATGCAGGCTCATAAAACTTCCTGAATACAGCAGGGATGCGGGTATTATTGCAAAGCTGCACTGTATTTCAAGACAGGTACGGGAACTGAGGAATATTAAAGCTGAACTAGGTACGCAGGTCGCAGTCTCTCTTGGCAATACGGCCAATTTTTTGAATATTATGTCAAAAAACAAAGAAAGAACAATCTGCGCTGAAAGAAGCAATCCGCAACAATCTCTCGGCACTGTTTTTTTACTGATGAAGGTACTGTTCAGGAGAGCCGACAGAGTTGTTTTTCAGTCAGAGAAGATACGCAGCATCTTTGGGAGAACCGTAAGAAGCAAGAGTGATATCCTTAAAAATCCTCTGGACATACCTGAACCTGCTATGGAACACAGAAACAAAATAATCGTAGCATTGGGAAGACTGACCATGCAGAAGAATCATGCACTGCTGATCCGAAGTTTTGCCTCTTTTCACAGAATTCATCCTGAATATTGTCTCCATATATATGGGACGGGTGAGCTAAGAGAAGATCTTCAGGCACAGATAGATGCACTCAGGCTGACAGAGTCAGTCATCCTGAAAGGCGATCAGCAGGACGCTCTCAGGAAGATACGCGATGCGGAGATGTTCGTACTGTCCAGTGATTGGGAAGGATTGCCGAACAGCCTTCTGGAATGTATGTCAATGGGGATTGCCTGCATCTCCACCAGATGCGAAGGAGTTTGTGACGTTATTCGAAGTGGAGAAAATGGTATTTTAGTTGATATAGGAAATGAGGCGCAGCTTACTGAAGTTATGATTCTGCTTGCAGAAGACGGAGACTTGAGAAAGAAAATCGAGAAGCAGGCAATGGCAGATATGAAATCATTCGACAGGAAAGCAGTTATCAAAGACTGGGAAAACGTTATTATCTCACAGTTGGATGCTCCGAACTCACATAAGGAGGATACGAGGTGAAAAGACTGATATTTGAGGATCTTGAGTGGAAGCCTGTTATCCTTGATCCTGACAGATATACTCTTAAAGACGGTATTAAAGTCAAACTGGAGAAAAATAATGTATCCGGTGATTGTGTGGTGCTCGACAGTGGCAGCGGAACTGTAACGGTCGGAATGCCTGAAGGAAGGGGCAAGATATCTGATGCGGGATATGATCAGATGGCATGCCTGGTCACTTCGGTTCCTGTATGTGAAAAAGCGGTATTTCATGCGCGTGTACGCCTGATGACATATCCTCAGAAGGATCATCAAAACGGGCAGGAAGGCACAGGCCTTTTCCTGAGAGATACTATGGATATGGACCCGTTTACCGGCTATCCATACTCCAATGAAGCCATAGCCGGATTCCTGAAGGATCAGCCCGGGCTCTATCTTAGAGACGGAATAGACGTATGTGATGCCGAAAATGCCAGAAACTCATTTGAATGCGGAGATCGATCGCTTGCAGATGCGCAGGGAATAGACTATGAGATAACCCTGGAAAAAAATGGCGGAGAGATCACAGCGAGTATTTCAGATGGAGAAGAATTACTCAAATTTGAAATAGAATCTTGCAGAAATATTTTTTCTGTACGTGATCAGGAAAGAATGTATTTGGGATTCATGGCTGCCAGGGGATGCTCGATAGAGGCAGCCTTGGAGCGCATATATGTTGATCTTGAAGAAGAGGATTGCTCTTTGGATAACTATCTATATGTGTCTTCACAGGGAAGCCCTTCCGGAGCCGGTACGGAGAAGAGTCCCTTGGATATTCAGACAGCCATAGAGAGGTGCCGTGCAGGACAGACAATAAGAGTTGAACCGGGCTTATATCGGCTTAGAAGGGATCTTATCATTTCGGCTGATAATAGTGGTAGCAGTAACTCAAGAAAGAGAATTACATCTGTATGTGATGAGAGAAACGGTACAGTTATCATAGATTTCTGCGGAAGCCGGTATAGCTTCAGGATAGATGGAAATTATTGGGATATCTGCGGACTGACAGTGACCGGAGGATATGGGTTCTGTATACAGGGGAGTTATAATCATCTGCACTGTTGCTGCGCGGTAAGAAATCTTGAAACGGGCTTTCTTATCAGACACCGGGCTGCAGATGCGTGCAAACGAGAATGGCCGAAATTCAACATAATAAGCAATTGCATATCTTATCTCAACGCTGACATATCGCAGCAGCATGCGGATGGATTTGCCTGCAAGGTTGCCTCCGGAGAAGGCAACCGGTTTATCCGTTGTGTATCGCTGCTGAACAGTGATGACGGATTTGATCTTTTCAGCAAAAATAAAACCATAGGGGCAGTCAAACTCGAGGATTGTTTCAGCTGGTTTAATGGATTTAATGTAATCGGTGAAGATGTTGCAAAGACAAGAGGGAACGGAAACGGATTCAAACTCGGAGGCAGCGGACTGTCGATCGATCATGAATTGGTGCGGTGTGAAGCAATAGGTAACAGAGGATACGGGTTTACGAGCAATTCCAATCCGCATATGCGACTCGACCGGTGCCGTGCGGGGAATAACAGCCGGAATTATATGTTTTATTTCACCGGAGAGGAAGCTCAGGCTGACCTGCATATGGACCAGTGTACGGACAATGATGAAACCATAGACAGGCCGTTATCCTGGATGGAAGAGCGTGTTGCTGCATTGAACGACATTCCGAAGATAAGATTACAGGATGAAAGACCGGATTTGCGTTATTCTTCGATTGAGAGAGTTCTTGGTTTCCTGGAAGAGAATGGGATGGAAAGCGGAACAGGATGTGATATCGAAAGATATATCGAAAACGCTTTCTCGCTTGCGGGGAATATATCCCCTAACAGACCAAGAGTACTGATCATGTGTTCGTCTCTTTACGGCGGAGGTGCAGAACGTGTGGCATGCAGGCTCGCCTGCGGTCTTAATGATGACTATCAGGTGATAATGCTATATATAAATGATAAGGGTCAGACATATCATCTGGATCCCGGTATCGAGACTATGCAGCTTCCACGCTTTACGGGTTCATTCGAGACTGTGATGAACGGGAGAAGCGCTTTTGTAAAGTGGCTTAAATCTTTTCTGAATGTAAAGGTATCAATATCATTTATGTTCACGATGAATAAAATCAACGTTCGCTCAAAAGGCAAGGATGCAGTCATATGCTCAGAGAGAAACAACCCCGCCAAACGCGACCCTGAACACATGAATGAGATCGGACGGATATACGAGGCTGCAGATCATGTGGTCTTTCAGTCTGAAACTGTAAGGTCTCTTTTCTCTGACGATGTCCATAAACACAGCAGTATTATTCTGAATCCCGTAACGATCAATTACTGCCGTACAGAATCCAAACACAGGATCGTCAATATAGGAAGACTTGTGCCACAGAAAAACCAGCAAATGCTCATAAAGGCTTTTGCTGACTTTTATAAAACGCACTCCGGCTACACATTGTCGCTATACGGAGAAGGTGAACTTGAGGCTGAGTTGAAAGCTCTGGTCCATTCATATGGGCTTGATGGGTCGATAATGTTCTGTGGCTATGTCAATGACGTAGAAAGAGCAGTCGCCGACGCTGAAATATTTGTGCTTTCCAGCGATTATGAGGGGCTTTCCAACGCACTTCTGGAATGTATGATGATGGGGCTGCCATGTATATCCACGAAATGTGAAGGATCACGTGATCTTATCCGATCAGGAGAGAACGGACTACTTGTTGATGTCGGGAATTGCGGGCAGTTGTCTGAAGCAATGACAAGACTTGCCGATGATGAAGTATATCGCGAGAAACTGGCTTCGCAGGGAAAGAGAACTTCGGATAAATTCAGATCAGACTATGTGATTGAAAAGTGGAAGCATTTGATTGAACAATTGGGTCCTCATTGAAAGATTGTTACCAGTATGTATAATTTGTAAAGCACAGTATATATTATTATTATTATTTAGTGATATAATTTAAATAAATTACGAAGTAATTGGCAGGTGCGTTTTATGAAAAAATACCGAATAACCGTGATCGGGGCAGGCTATGTGGGGCTTTCAGTCGCTGTTCTGCTGGCTCGAAAATTTTCTGTTACGGTAGTTGACATTGATCCTGAAAAAGTATCATTGATAAACCGAAGAATTCCGGTATTCAATGATGAATACATGTGCCGCTTTTTTGCAGAAGAAGAACTGGATCTGACAGCAACAAAGGATATTGGCTGTGGGATCAACAGCGCCGATTATATCATACTGGCTTTGCCCACTAATTATGATCCTGAGATAGGGTCTTTTGATTGCACTAAGATAACAGGGTTAATCCGGATAATAAATGAAAATGGCAGGAGACAGCCTGTAATTATAAAATCAACAGTACCCTTCGGATATACAAAATCTCTCAGAGAGATGTATCCGGATCAGCCGATCATCTTCGTACCGGAATTTCTGAGAGAAACCAAGGCCCTATATGACAGCCTGTATCCTACCCGGATAGTTATAGGCTGTGACGATTCCTGCAGAGAAGAAGCTGAGATCTTTGCGGATATGCTCGTGGAATGTGCGCAGAAGAATGATATACCGCTTTTGTTTGTGAGCGAATCAGAAGCGGAAGCTATAAAGCTCTTCTCTAATGCATACCTGGCTACCCGTGTCTGTTTCTTTAACGAGCTTGATACTTTTGCCGAAAGTAAAGGACTTGATACTAAACACATAATTGACGGGTTGTCGTTTGACTCGAGAATAGGTAATTACTATAACAACCCTTCATTTGGCTACGGTGGCTACTGTCTTCCAAAAGATACAAAGCAGCTCTCCTCAAACTTCGAAGATGTTCAGGGAGTTCTGTTTGAAAGCATTATAAAGAGCAATGAGAAAAGAAAAGAATACATATCAGAGATCATTGTAAAAAAGGCCATGCAAAAGGCCGAAGATCCTGTGATAGGATTTTTCGGCCTTTCAATGAAGAGTGGGTCAGACAATTACAGGGAATCTGCTGTCTTGGATGTGATTAAAAAGGTGCAGGGCAGTGGATTTGAGACCATAATATATGAACCTATGTTAACCGGCAGGGAATTCATGGGTTGTTGCGTAATTGAAGATCTGGGAGAGTTTAAGAGGAAGAGCGATCTCATCGTTTCGAACAGATATTCAGAGAATGATTTGGCTGACGTGGTTGAAAAGCTATACACCCGTGATATCTTTGAACGCGACTGAAAATGATGATTTTTAGCTAATAGATAGTCAGGAGAGTGTTATATCGTGCAGATGTACAGCTCCCCAATATCTGTGATGCCAGTTGAGATGGTTTTCATCATCCAAGCCCCTGTTGATCTGAAAAACAAGACCCGGATAGACACCGTCTAATATATCTTCTGTTCCGTTTTCATCAAATTGATAAGCTATGAGATCCGCCCTGTACTGGCCGTCGGTCAGATGGGACGGGTCTATTGTCATTGTGATTTGAGACGATCCTTTTTCAAAAGCTTTGAAATTGCCGGAAAGCATGGAACCGATTTTGGAACCATCCTGGAACCAGAATTCTAGCCGGAATCCGACCCGGTCAAATGACTGAAGAGCGGAAACTTCCAACTCAACGCACACAGGTTCTTTTGAAGACAAAAGGGGTGACGATCCGTCGGCAAATCTCAAGCGTTTGATCTCGAATCTCTTATTTGCACGGAGGATATGATCTATTGGTCTGTAATCTCTGTTAAATACATATTCGCTGGGAATAGTACTGTCCAAACCCAGATATATCGATATGGCGCGATCAACATCCCCATCATATGCAAGTTTGCCATGGTCCAGCACGATGCACCGGGTACAGAGAGCTTTGATGGTATTCATGTTATGGCTGACATACAGGATAGTCCTGTTTTCCGTATCCGCTAAAGAGCGCATTCGGTCTATGCACTTCTTTTGGAACTCCATGTCACCTACGGCAAGGACCTCATCCATTATCAGGATCTCATTGTCGAGATAAGCAGCTACGGCAAAACCGAGCTTGACCCGCATTCCGCTTGAGTATTTTTTAACAGGAGTGTCGATGAAGTCCGATACCTCCGAAAATGCGATGATATCATCCATTTTTGTATCAATTTCATCGCGGGACATTCCGAGAATGGACCCGTTAAGGTAAATATTCTCACGGCCGGTAAGTTCTCCGTCAAACCCAGTACCGACTTCCAGAAGAGAAGCTACTCTGCCAAAGAGTTCGATCTGGCCGGAGGTCGGAGATGTTATTCTGCTGATAAGTTTTAGCAGAGTGCTTTTACCGGCACCGTTCTTGCCGATGATGCCGACTTTTTCACCGGTATTGATGGTAAGGTTTATATCTTCGAGCGCGTAAAAAAACTCGGGATCAGCAGCCCTGCGGGAGCGTTCCTGCGGATTGGTTGTACGTTCCCACCAATCCTTCAGAGCATTCTGAAAGGTAGTGAAACCTATCTTGCCGTATTTGTATTGTTTATACAGTCCATCTATTTTTATTATCTGATCATTCATATCTTTACACTGTGTCGATGAAATCCTTTTCTACGCGGTTGAAAACTATCAAGCCGAGAAATGTCAGCAATATGGTGAATGTAATGCTCAGTATCAGCGACCACGGCACGATCTGTCCTGAACCGAATATTATCAGTCTGAAAAGTTCACATGGAGCTGATACAGGATTAATCAGCGCCAATATCTTCCATCTTGATCCATCCAACTGTGAAAGTGGATAAACAACGGGAGATATGTACATGAGAAGGTTGACGGAGAAGCCTACCAGCATCGACAGATCTCTGTATTTTGTAGTAGAGCTTGACACGATCATACCTATACTGCTCCCGAGCAGGGCCATCCACAGAAGGATCAGGGGGATAAGTATAAACATCATGAGATTCGGATGGATGCCCCCATTCGCAAGGAAATATATATAAAACGGCAGAGAAACAGTTGTCTGGATACACCACCGAAATATAATGACCAGGAGCTTTGAAATAGGCATGGCAATTCTCGGAAAATATACTTTACCGAACAGAGAGCGGTTGGACAAGAAAGTCTGTGAGTTCTCATTGAGACATGAGGAAAAAACAGACCACAGATTATTAGAAAACAAGTAGAAAATGATTCTCGGGATATTCCCTGTACCGATATTTGCTATCGTTCCGAATATAAACATGTGGACAAGACTGGTGAGAAAAGGATTGATAAATGCCCATGCAGGTCCCAGGATAGTCTGCTTGTATTTGTGATCGAAGTCTTTTTTTGCCAGGATAAATATAAGATCCTTGTATTGTCCCAGCTCTTTCAGCTTAAGATCCAGCAGACCTCTCTCAGAAGTGATCACTATATGTTGTTTCCTGTAATCAATGGCCATAGGTAGATAGTTTTTATTCCCTGCGATGAATTCTTAATTAGTATAGTATACTATACAAATAACGGATGTGCGTGCGGAGCACAATTAGACTCAAATAAACAAATGCGCTAATTAATAGTTTTTTACTTGAATACCAACTTATGAGGATGTGGGCATGAGACAGAGAATCGCATTGTGGGGATACGGATATTACGGGCATGATGTGGAGTGCGCTATAAGACATTATCTATCTGACAGATATGAAGTAACAGCAATATTTGATAAAAAATATTATGAGATCAACAGACGCGGGAATGAAGGAGCAGTTATTCTTGACCCTTCTGGGATAGAAGATTGCTATAGATCAGGTCTTTTTGACAAAGTATTCGTGACTGTCTTTTTTGAGCCTGAGCAGAAAAGGATCATTGCGATGCTCGAAGAAATTGGCATTCCAGCTTCTGATATAGGGATGGAAAATACGATAAAACAGGCAGATGCTTGTTTGCAGTTTGAACCAATTATTAGAATATGTCAAGAAGGGTACCATCTTTATTCGTTTAAGGATCAGAATTTGATTGTCGCACCAAGAGTGAGGTATCCAATCTTTTTTGACGCGGATAACGCCGTTAACGGAACTTTTTGGACAGACTATCAACTTAGACATTCTGTTTTCGCCAGATTTATACGACCTGTCAGATATGAGACGGAAAAAGTGATCAGTGAAGATTGTTGCATGCTGGGTGATGTGTTTTCCAGCAATTACTGGCATTTTATATATGAAACACTTGATAAGCTTTGGCTTATGGAAAAGAGCGGATATAAGGGGAAATATATAGTTTACAGAACAGCCTTCTCCGAGCAGTTTTTAAATCTGCTGGAAATATCCGCGGATCGTATTATCTGGGCAAATGACCTGCCTGTTGACGGGCAGTGGAGGATAGAGAAACTGTACTATCCTGTTCTAATAAAGGGAGACAGACAGTATGCAAGCCCGGCTATGATGGAGATGTCCGAGTTTATTTCGAAAAAAATAGGAAGAGGAGAAGGAACTTATCCGGAAAGGCTATACGTTAAAAGGATCGGTATGCGGAAACTGCTGAATGCGGAGAGCATCACTGAAAAATACGGGTTTACTACCATCATTCCGGAAGAGTATTCCGTAGCTGAACAGATAAGGCTTTTTATGAATGCCAAGATAGTCTTCTGTCCACACGGTGCAAATACTTCAAACGCGCTGTTTATGAAGGAGAGTACAGCCCTGATCGAATCGTTTCCCGCGGGTTGGCTAAATCCATGCTGTGTTTCAGAGGTGTTGAGTAAAGGAATATTCTATCTTCCGATATTTGAAGATATGCACAGGAGTCAAAATAATAACGGCTACAGCGGGGATTATACGGTGATGCCTGAAATGATAGAGACTGCTATAAGAAATGCAATCAGGCTTACGGAATGATACAATATATATAGTATGTAATGCTATATACAGTTAATAAGACTCTTACAAAGAATTGAGAGCCATAGTTTAGATATGATTATTTACAGAGGAAAACAGTATCTTGGAAAAGTGAAGCGGAAACTCCGCAGAATCTTGACATTATCCAAGAAGATCATCGATAACGAAGGCGGCTACTTTGATGGGGTCTATTATCGACTGTGGAAGACAAACGGCTCCACCAAAATGAATTTAGGGAAAAGCGGGCGATTCAGGTGCAGATGGAAAGGGTGTACTAATGTACTTTTCCGAGCAGGTATTCAATTGGATAAACCTGCTCATTACAAGCAGTTTCAAAGTATTTGTTCAGAATACAATGTGATATATAAACCAAAGAATAAATCATTTCTCGCCATATATGGATGGAGCACTGAGCCGCTTATCGAATACTATATTATTGAAAGCTGGCGTGGAAGCAGACCTGACTATGGAAAATTGGCGGGATCTTTTTATGCGGATGACAGCGTTTATGATGTTTTTGTGTCCGAAATGAAGAATATGCCATCAATAGCAGGTGTTTCCGATTTTCTCCAGTACAGAAGTGTCAGGAGGGAGAAACGGGAACGTGGGACTGTTAATGTTTTTGATCATTTCAAGGCATGGGAGCAGTTCGGATTGGATACGGGAAACGTTTGCGAAATAACTATGTGTGTTGAGGGCATGAAAGGTTCGGGCAATGCAGGGATACGCAAGAATCATATCAGCATAATACCGCAGCAAACGGGAACAGTAGAGTCTACCGGGGATTGAAAGCTAATATTTGAGCCTGTATGACAGCAATATTTGCAGCACTGGCCGGATGGATGTTTCTTCACCGGAATAACGGAGTATAAATGTGATTTCAATCAGTGAAAAAACAAAATGCGGAATAGCCGAACTGATCAACAAGTATGGAAATGCTGATTATGATCGGTTTATTTCTCAGAAAAACTTTTTCTATTTTTATCATCTCAGCTCTCTGAGACATGCCGTTCTTGGATGGTACCCGTTTCCTAAGAGCGGTGAGGTTCTTGAAATAGGTGCAGGCTTTGGAGCATTGACCGGGCTGTTTCTGGAAGAGTTCGGCCACGTCGATGTGATCGAAAGCGACGAGTTTTCATTTGACTGCCTCAAAAGACGTTTCGCAGCAGAGGACATAAATGCCTTTTGTACTGGGCTGGATGCATATAAGACTGAAAAGAAATATGATTGGATATTTGTAATAGATTCGGATATTCTGTATCGCCGAAACCTGGATACAATCATGCAGATAGTAAAGGGTTTGCTGAAGGAGACGGGTACGGCCGTATTTGGTTTCAGAAACAAGCGGGGAGCCAAATATACCTGTGGCGCATTGGATGAGTATGTAACAGAGCCTTTTGATACAGAGAGACTTATTGGAGCGGAGCAGTTTTCTGAGACAGCAAAGAGGTTTTTTAATAGAATCAATTATTATTATCCGTTCCCGGATCATGTTTATACGCAAGCAGTCTTTTCCGACAGCGATATGCCGAAAGAAAGCATACGTGACAGAGTAATGCCGATGGATCCGTTTTCCAGTCCTGTCATAAAATTTGAGAATGATGAGTATGACAAGGCGATAGCCGATGGGTGTCTCAATAAAATCAGTAATTTCTGCCTGGCATTTATGAAAAATGGGGATGAAGACAATATCAACGTCAAGAGGGCTATTCTTTCATATGACAGGGGAATAAGGTCATATAAGACAGTGTTCTTAAACAATGATACCGTCGTTAAAAGCCCTATAAAACGCGAGGGAATAATCAATCTTAAGCGATCTTTCGACAATCTTGAGGAATTGAAGAGCAGAGGCTTGCTGACGGTACCTCAAGAGTTTGAGGAGAGCTCAATAATAATGCCAAGGATAAGGGATAAGACTCTCTTAGATGCCATAGGACAATATGCAGAGACAAAAGATCAAAACGGTATAATAGATCTCTTTAAACAAATGTATGCAAATATTCTCAGGTCGTCCGACACAGATAGCAGTGGCTACGATGAAAGAAAATGGGGAGTTCCACTGGATGAAGCGGGTACGATTCTCCGAACAGGATTTATAGATCTTATCCCGTATAATGCTTTCTATGCCGATCAAGGCATCATGTATTACGACCAAGAGTTTGCTGAAGAGTATTGTCCTTCAAAGTATATTCACTTCAGAGCTATCCACTATACTTATATCCATATAGGACAGCTTGAAAATGTGATCAAAGAAGCTGATATGTACAGGTTATTCGACATTGACGCGGAAATGAAAGAAGCTTTTGAAAGGTATGAAAATAAGTTTGTGGAAGACAATAGGAACTGGAGCTTGTATTCAGCAATGTATGGATGGGTGTACGGTATCTCCAAAGACCGTATAGAAGCTAACAGAAAGAAATTGATGGACGAATAAGTACTGCATATATACGTATAGATTGTTGCGTATTATCGATTAACACAATATGAGAATAGGATAACGGTGTATGGAAAAATATAAAACTGGATTATTGATGGGAGTGTTTGACCTGTTTCATGTCGGACACCTTAAACTGATCATCAGGGCAAAAGCGTTAAGTGAATATCTCAGGGTTGCGATTCTGTCTGATCAGTTAGTCAAACAGTATAAGGGACACTTCCCGATAATCAATGAACAGGAAAGAAAAGAAATTTTGGAGCATATCAAAGAGGTCGATGAAGTCGTTATTATAGAGGACAATCCCTCGAGAATAATGGAGTGGCACAGAAGACATTTCGATTGCTTCTTTTCCGGTAATGACTACAATAATAACGATTACTGGAAATGGGAAAAGGAAGAACTTCGTAAACTTGGTTCCGACATGATCTTCTTCCCCTATACTGAATCACAGAGCACAACGAAGATCATTACAAGAATCAGGGAAATGGAGAAGGAAGAATGAGAATACTTGTTACCGGGGGCGCCGGATTTATAGGTTCACATCTCTGCAGAAGATTGTTGGCGGAAGGACATAAAGTTATCTGTCTCGACAATCTAAGTTCGGGAGTTAAAGATAATATAGAAGACTTGTTTTCTTTTCCTGATTTTTCTTTTATCCAGCACGATATCACAGAGTCAATAGATTTCCCGATCGATCGTATCTTTAACCTTGCATGTCCTGCAAGTCCTGTCCACTATCAGGAGGATCCGGTTAAAACTTTCAAGACGAGTGTTATCGGAGCCCTGAACATGCTCGAACTGGCAACAAAGCAGCATGCACGGATACTTCAGACAAGCACAAGTGAAGTTTACGGAAACCCGCTTGTGCATCCTCAAACTGAGTCATACTGGGGTAATGTCAATCCCATAGGGGTAAGATCTTGCTATGATGAGGGAAAACGAGGAGCAGAGACCTTGTTCTTTGATTATCATCGCCAATATGGGACAGATATACGTGTTGTCAGGATATTCAATACATACGGTCCTTATATGGCCGAAAATGACGGAAGGGTAGTATCCAATTTTATAGTTCAAGCGCTACGAGGCGAGAACATCACTGTTTATGGCGATGGGAACCAGACAAGAAGTTTCTGCTATGTTGACGACACCGTTGAGGCTTTGATTCGAATGATGGAACAGTCAGAAACAATAGGACCTGTAAACATTGGAAATCCCGATGAGAGGACGGTAAAGGAATTGGCGGAAATAATCATACAGCTTACTGAATCTCCTTCCGGAATAGTGAGCTGTGATTTGCCTAAAAATGATCCGGAAAGAAGAAAACCGGATATTTCTTATGCAGAGCGTGTTCTTGACTGGAAACCGAAAATAGAAATAAAGACAGGACTTAAGTATACAATTGACTATTTTCGAAAGCGTCTGCAAATAAGCAGATAACCAACTTCATTAATAGGTAGGTTGTTTCATAATATCTGCATATAGCCTATGAGAAAGAATAATGCGATATTTGGAAACCGATTAATGATCAATAAAAGGCATCAAGCAGCACCTATCCGCGGAGATCACATGATGAGTAAAGGATTTATTACTATAGCAACAGGGAGTGAGCAGTATTACAGGATAGCAGCGAATCTTGTGAAATCTTATAGATTATTTTGCAATGATCCGATGCCATTTGCTATAGCATGTGACAAGGAAGAGAATAAGTATACGGATTTATTTGATGTTGTAATAAAAATCGAAAACCCTACAAATACTTATCTAGATAAGCTCTTACTTCCGGACATTGTTCCTTTTGATGAGAACATTTTTATAGATGCAGATTGTATAGCCTACAGAGATTTGAATGATTTCTGGAACTTGTTTGAGACTGCATCTGATTTTTCAGTCTTTGGGTCGAACTATCCGCTTGAGTATGAATATGGATGGTTTCGACAACATGAGGTAGGAGTGCTTTCAGATAAGGTAAGCTATATTCCTGACTTTATTGGTGGAGTGTATTTTCTTAGAAAGACTGAACAATTAAAAGCTTTTTCTGAAACATGTAAATATAATTATGACACTTATCATGATTACAGATTTAGGCAGTTTACAGATCCTGCCGATGAACCTATATACGCATTAGCTATGGCTGTGCATAATGAGAGGACAATTGGGATAAACTCGCCGAATGTGTGCTTTTATCCTCATGCTATATTATTTGAAACTGATATCCGAAACGGTATCGTAAAATACACGGATAAATACCGTATAAATGAGGGACTAATAACTGGCGCGTATATGGTTCACTGGGGATCTGGTAATACAAGAAGAGATCGGTACAAACTGGAAGAATATCAACTGGAGCAATTGACTAGAGGCAGGAGACCTGCGTTTGTAGAGTTGCGGATCATGATTGTGATCATTTGGATTAAAAACATGGCGAATAAACTATTGCGTAAGGTTTGTCGATTGGCATTTCATTCTATGAAATAGAGCTTTTAGTTATGACGATATATCACCTTTGCTATAGAAAGGATGCGAAAAAATGTGCAGCCTTAATTATAGGGTTAAACAGAAACCTGCAGTATCTGTAATAATCCCTGTATACCATGTTGAACCGTATATAGAAAAATGCCTCAACAGTGTTTTATCACAATCATATACTGATTATGAAGCCATCATGGTCAATGATGGGGGGAGTGAGCAGGAAAGAAATGTGTGTCTTTCGTTTCAAAACAGAGATAACAGATTCATTTTGATAGACATGGAAAACGGCGGGTTGTCTGCGGCGAGAAATACCGGTATCGACAATGCAAGAGGTGATATTCTGGTCTTCTTGGACAGCGATGACTATCTTGAGAATGATTATCTTGAAAAGGCGCTGCTTGCATTTGAGGACAATGATGCAGATATAGTTCAGTTTGATTGCTATCTTACCGATGCAAATAATACATACCGCACTGTTGTAAAAAGCGAGGTCGAGTACGGTAAGCGATCCGCAAAAGAAATGATATTGGCGGTAGCGTCAGGAAAGATGTCGCCCAATATTTGGATGAGAGTCTATAAAAGAGAACTGTTCAAAGACATTTGTTTTCCTGAAGGAGAATACTGGGAAGACGTTGCTGTATTGCACGAATTATTATATAAAGCCCAAAATATTGTATATGTAGATTATGCTGGATATTACTATTTGCAGAGAAATGACAGCATTACAAAGGCAACGCCATTGAATGGCTACAGATGGCGATTCATTCAGTACAGGAAAAGATACGAATTTGTGAGGGACCATTATCCTAATGAGGCACATTTAACTGTTCCGAACTTGATGGGAGCCGCAATAGGCTATGGTAAATGGTGCACATTAACTAAAAATCAAAAAGCATATGTGGAAATGGTCTCCTGGATAATTAGCGAGGATATTTCAACAAACAACTGTTCTTTAAAAAGGATAATAATATGGAACACCATGCTGAAATGGGAATGGCTATTTAGGGTCTTGGTAGTAATAAGCGAAAAGTATAAGAGTGTAACATAAGCAGCCGTAACAGTTGACTTGGTTATTGAAATATGACATACCATAAATGGTAATTCCAAGTAAAATCTGCGTTTGCAATATTTGAAAAGGATAATTTCACACATTTAGTAGTTTATGTAGCGCTCATAAATAGTATTTGAATACACTAGCTGGATAATCAATATGAGTGATAAACAGACGGTCTCTATCATCGTTCCAATATATAATGCCGAAGAAACCATTGACAGGTGTCTTCGTTCTTTGCAATGCCAGACCTACAAGAACATTGAAGTTCTTATGCTGGACGACGGCTCTACAGATAATTCTGCTATGATCTGCAAAGAATATTCAGAACACGACAAAAGATTTAAGCTATTTGAACTGAAGTCAATCCATAATGTTGCAGCCGTAAGAAACATCGGACTGAAGAAGTATACCGGACAATATCTTATGTTTGTTGATGCCGATGACTTGGTCTCGAATAATTATGTGAATCGTTTATATAACGTCCTGATAAATAGCGGATGCAACATAGCGACCTGTATAGCTCTGGATACGACCGATAATTCTATAGATCAATATTCCTGCAATATTAATAATCCGCCTCGCATCATCTCAATAGCAGAGTACAACTTTGCCGAACGATGGAGTCATCGGGTTGTCTGGGAAGCAATATACAAACGTGAAATTATTCATGATATTGCATTTGATGAAAACTATTACTGTAGTACTGATACACTTTTTATTGCAGAATTATTGAAACGAGAGAAGACAATTGCGCATATAAGTGATCCTCTTTATGTCTACATATATCATGAGGGTTCTATTGCACACAGACCTTTTGACGAACGACGTTTTTCTGATGTGCTGGTGTGGGAGAGAATAGCATACTCAGTATTCAAGGATGGTCCTGAATTACCCAGAAGAAGTGCGGAATTGACTTTTTTGACTCATGCAATGAGGGGACTAAAAGAAATAGAACAACATAATATTGTAGATGTTGCACTCGCGGAGAGATTAATCCATTAGTTTATTGAAAGACGAATAACAATATTAAAAATGAGGAATTTAGGACTAATTACAAGGCTCCAATTTCTAGCCATCGCATACATGCCTAAACTGTATTGTCATAGTTATAGATTTATCAAAAGAAAGCTCAAACATTAGGTGATGATAGAATATCACTATGCATGTTGAAATTGGTTTTGTTTTGATACAGTATTAGGAGGCAATCTGCGATGTATGATAATCAGCTGATTAATTACTAAATATCATAAGTGATTACATTCGGAGATTATATGCCATTGCGCAATGCTACTAAAGCCTAATTGTGGTTAATTGCTATGCCAATCCATCGGTACAATTCATCAATGCTTATATGTCTTATGTGCGTCATAAGACATATTGTCTGATAATGTATTCGCTTGATGAAGGAGCGTTTGGAATGATTATATCTACTCCAAAGTTGTCAGTAATAATCCCAGTCTATAATACTGGAGAGTTTCTTGACGCTTGCATTGAGAGCGTATTTAATCAATCCATGAAAGAAATTGAGATTATCATTGTAGATGATGGATCGGATGACGGGTCTGAGAAAAAATGTGACTATTATGCCCTAGCAGATAATCGCGTAATTGTTATTCATCAGGCTAATAAAGGACTTTCAGAAGCAAGAAATATAGGTATCAGGCATACGGGAACAGATTACTTGATGTTTGTCGATTCAGATGATGTAGTCGATAGATCGTTCTGTCAAACAGCTTATGACAGTGCTGTCGACAGTAAGGCGGATATTGTAGTATTTGGGTACGATAGAATCGACATTAGCGGTTATGTGATCTCGGATGGATATCGAGATAACAAAGACATCGAAGGGGTATATAGTAAAAAAGATGCCTTATGCCTTCTCGCGGCTAAAAAGATAGAGGACTACGCATGGAACAAAATCTATCGAAGGACAATGTTCAACGAGGTCAAATTCCCCAGCGGAGAGCGCTGGGAAGATATGGCAATATCATATCTTCTATTTGACAGAGCTGATAGAGTAAAGGTAATCAATACAATACTGTATCATTATAGGTACAGGCCGGGATCTTTGATCCGCGAACCGCCAGAAACGCGGTTGGAAATTGTAGCCCAGAGAAGAAATGATGCTTATGAATATCTTAGGAGACATTGTGAAGAGGCTGGAGACATTATGCGCGTTACTGCAGCTGTTTCCGAGATGAACTATTGTGAATACTTTCGACATGAACGAAAGGGCCACTTTGATGATGTACGCAGTAGATTGTTGGCCAAACAGATTACTATAGAGGATATTGGAGTGAAGTTTTGGCTGAAAACAAAAGTGCTGCAAATATCACCGGTATTATTTGCTAATATGTTGGATATCCGCAAAAAGATCAGTGGTATATGAGGGTATAAGATAGTCACAAATAAGAAAAAGTGCTTCTATTAACTATAAATATGATGTTTTATAGATAATGATGTTGCTCATTTTCAACCTAATGCAATAAATCGATGAATTACTATTCTTAACATACGGAGATCCTAAAATGACAGAAGCTAATGATGTTAAGCTCGGGGGTTCTGAATATACTCTTAGAGACGTGCAACTGGAGGGGCTCAAGATATTGGTTGAATTCCGAAACTTTTGTGAAAGGCACGATTTGAAATACTACATATATTGTGGGACTCTACTTGGTTGTATCCGTCATGGTGGATTTATTCCTTGGGATGATGATGTTGATATTGCTATGCCGCTAAAAGACTACAGAGAATTCATAGCGCTGTATTCTAATGAACAGAACGATGATTTTGGAATAATCAATATTGATCTTGATAGCAGATGTTATCTCCCTTGGACGAAAATGATTGCAAAAAAGACTCTGTATTACGATAAAAGATACGAAGATACAGATGTCATCAAACAAATCGGTATTGATATATACCCGTTTATCGGAGCTGCGGATAACCGATTTATAGCCAAAATACAGACTTTTTTATGCCGCTTATCTAAAGCGTTCCTAAGGAATAATATGAATATTGCCCAAGCGAAATACGAAGGCGATCGCTATCCTGTCTTTCATGGAATTGTTGACAGATGCCCAAGATTCATAAGAGTTTGTCTCTTTAAATTCATAAGATCAATAACCTGGGCTGATCCGGATAAGAAAGAGTTGGCCGGGACTATTGATGCGGCACCCTTTTTTGGGAAGTATATTTGGGAAGAGTGGAAGGACTGCAAGACCGGTCTTTTTGAGGGTGAGACTTTTGTAATCCCGCAAAACTATGATAAGTTCTTAAGAACTATGTATGGCGATTACACAGTACTCCCTCCGGTGGAAAAAAGAAATCTACATATAAGCGGAGATATTGTGTGCTGTCTTTCTCGGGATGAGTATAGTAGCTTTGTTTAACAACTAACGAAGTAGCCGGCATAAAAACCAGCTACCGTGCTATATCTATATATGGAAAAATACAAAAGTAAACAATCTGACGGGACTGATACGATAAAGGGTATGTTTTTATAGTGGAAATTAAGTAAGGGTTTCGAGGATGTGTATTATCTCTGATATTCTGTCGGAAAACTTGTGTTTTGCCAGAACGATGGACTGACCGCGCTTCGATAAATCGTCACGCTCATCCTTGTGTGTCAGGTAATAATCTATCTTTTTATTCAGGTCGTCACGGTCTTTATATGTTATTACAGTACCATTGAATACTTCTTGTATTTCTGGAATATAGTCACTGATTACGAAACCGCCGGAAGAAAGGACATCAAATATCCTGTTGGAAATAATACCGTTTGCACGCATGTCTTCCCAATGATTATTTAGGACAATTTTTGCATCGTGGTACGCCTGATTCAATTTATCGTGATCTAGCAATTCTTTGACAACATAGTTCTTTACGGGATAATCATTCCACTCAGCACCATAAACTTGGAGATCATATGATGTTGGCAGCAAATCGCGAAGTATGTCTCGGAACTCCCCGCGTGAATTACCAACAAAGAGTAGAGTCGGTGATTTCCTATGTGGCGTTTCACATATTTGTACAGGATCACAACACTGAAGCAGTACCCCTGATGGTGGAGTTATCGTATTTTTTAAACGGTCATGCATTCTATGAGATGCAAAAAAGACAAAATCATACTGATTATATTCAGACAATGTTACATTAAACCAAATTGAATTACCTGATGAAGGCAACATTTATATTATGCTGTTTGGCAAAAACAATGGTGAATTGGATATTCCCGATAATACATATATTATCCGAACAAAGACATATACATATTTTCTTCTAACATCTGACGTCTATCTAAATCAAAAGGAAACCGTTTCGCTGTGAAAAATATGAAGACAAAATCCGCCTTATCTCATCTAAAAGCGTGAAAAATAAAGAACCGCTTAAACTTAGAGCCTCCTACTTTGTTTAAGCGGTTCTTTATTTGATACGAGAAATGCTATGTGGCTCATATAAAATCAATAGTGATGTGGGCAAAGCATTTAGGCGAAGCGTCTTAAATCTTATTTCAGCAAAACAAGATATAGAAGAAGCCACCAATGTAATGCCATGGTGGCTCTATGCATTAAGGACTCTAATCACGGGAATAGTTGGTGCCATTTTTACTTGAAATACATGGAATAACATCGAGATTTGTGAAATATGATTTGATTCTTAAAATGGCTTAAATAGCGAAAAATAAAGCAAAATCAAATAACATAAACTTATGTGAAAATCATTAGCAAGGAACGATTCCTAATTTCATCTTCTGTTTTATACCTCGATTTTTCCTCTATTTTACGGCGCTTTTACAATGGCCGATATTTCTTCCGTGCCATTTATTGTGCCGTTGGTATTCCCCGATTTTTCCTTATTTTAACGATTTCGGAAAAACAGAACAAGAGATGTCTGAGAAAAAACGAAGGCATGTCATTGACATGACCGGTCTAAAGCATTAAACTGGATGTAGACTACAAGGTTAGACTGGAGTGAAGCATGGAAAAAAGCAATCTTGGTATTATGGAGTATCACCTGCTTTCGTTGATCTGGGAAAACGAACCGTTGACATCGATGAAACTGGTACAGCTGTGTGACGAAGCATTTAACTGGAAGAAATCAACAACATACACCATGCTGAAACGGCTTCAGCAGAAGGGCTTCGTTCAGAACGAAGGAACCGTTGTTACTTCTATCATCGACAGGGATTCCGTACAGTCATCTGAAAGCGAGTCCTTTGTTGCGAACACCTTTTCCGGATCACTTCCGGGATTTCTCGCGGCTTTCTTCAACGGAAAGACGATCTCTGATGAGGAAGCGGAAGAATTAAAAAACTGATTGACTCGTATAGAGGTTAAGACTATGATTGCGATTTTCAGGCAGATCATGCAGATGAGTGTCTCCGCAAGCTATGTGATCCTTGCGGTGCTTCTTTGCCGTCTCTTGCTGAAACACGCACCGAAGAAGTATTCGTACCTCCTCTGGAGCGTGGTCGGATTCAGGCTGTGTTTCCCGTTTTCCGTCTCATCTGTCCTGAGCATCTTCAACCTGACGCTGAAACGGAAAGGACAAACGGTCATCGATCTGACCGAGGTCCCTGTGACCTATGAGACTGCTGAGCGGGAGATCCTGGAACTGGGTGTCCCGGCAGCAACGGAGGTCTTTCAGGAGACGATGCGTCCCGCGCCGGTGCCGGAAGTTTTGCCTTCCGGTCCAACCGGTCCTGCGCTGACGCCGGAGATCACGGAGATTCAGCCTTCTGTTCCGTCTGTTGCGGAGGTTCAGTCTGCCGTTTCCTCCGTAGATCTGGA
>Ga0256404_1002797_pt1 | contig 37393 bp, 29 predicted proteins | sample RumenRJG_01DNA_FD_185990 | JGI IMG/M metagenome (GOLD analysis project Ga0256404, IMG submission 185990) | Bovine rumen microbial communities from Lethbridge, Alberta, Canada - RJG_01 | ecosystem: Host-associated > Mammals > Digestive system > Stomach > Rumen | place: Canada: Alberta | collected...
CTATCCTATTCATAGTGACCTCCCATTGTATGCGGTAATCCCCGCTTCTGAATTGTACCGAATACATTCAGTATACGGGTAAATCCACGAATCTACAATTGTGGGGGTCACTTCATATTATCTATTTCGATTATAAACTGCACGTCCGGGATATGCTGAAACGAGACGCAGAGGGAGACGGAACACTGATCCGGCATATCAGCAAAAGACACAAATACTATTTGCTGGATGAATTTCAGGATACGGATCCGATGCAGTTTGAGATTTTCTTTTACCTGGCAGCGGAGGAACCTGTTTCCGACTGGCGCAAATGCACACCGCGTCCGGGAGCACTGTTTGTGGTTGGAGATCCGAAACAGTCGATTTATCGATTCAAGGGAGCGAATATCGCTTCTTATCTAAGCGTAAAGGAACTGTTCGATTCGGAGGATGCGGTGGTTCTGCCTTTGGTCCGGAACTACAGATCAGACAATGTGCTGAAGAGATGGTTCAACGAGACGTTTACAGAACTCCTGCCTAAGGATACTGCGGATCAGAGCAGGTTCGAGGATATTCCGATCGACCCTTCAGAAGAAGACACTACAGATTCGTTCAAAGGCGTGTATCGGTATGACTGGGCCGATGCTGATCCGGAAGCCATGGCCGCCATGATCCATCATCTCGTGTATCATGACAATGTTCTGATCCGGGTTTACGATAAAGAAGAGAAAGCATTTAAAACCCGACCTGTCGAATATGGCGACATTATGCTGATCACGCGTAAAAAATCCGAACTCGCAACATATATGAAAAAGTTTTACGAGAGGAACATCCCCTGCAGAGTAGAAGGGAATCTGGTGTTTGGCGAATGTCCGGCTCTGATCCTGGCATCGGAGGTGTATAAGGCGATTGCTCTTCCCAATGACACGAGGTGGTTTTATAAGGTTCTGAGGAGCAAACTCTTCGGAATCACAGAAAAACAGATTGGCGCATTAAAAAACAAAGACAAAGAGAAGGATATACGCATCAGTATCTATAGCGCGATTCCCGATGACTGGCCGGATACCAAGGTAAGGGAGGCTTTTGCGAAACTGAATGACGATTATCTTGTATCTTTGGGGATGACACCATCTGCGCTGCTGAGCAGGATCGTGGAAAAGTATGATCTGTTTTCCTGTGTAGGCACGGATAATCTTGAGTATCTGTATTACGCACTGGAACTGCTTTGCGCACAGGAAAACTCCGGTGCGGTCGCTTCTCTTCAGGATGGGGCGGATTATCTGGATTCGCTTCTGAAAGGGGACAGTGATGTGGAACGCTGTATCGGTCTGGTCAGAAACAGCAATTGCGTTCACCTCGCGAATCTGCACAAAGTCAAAGGTCTCGAAGCGCCGGTCGTCATTCTGGCAGCAGGGACATACAAGGAATTTGATCCGGGTAACAGGTCCGAGTACACCGGGGGAAAGGCGCGATCCTGGTTTTTTAAGGTCATGGATAATGAGAAGCATAATTATCAATTGTACTGCCAGACGCAGCAATACCCTGTGAAATCGGCAGAAGAACGTGAAAGCGCGAAGGCAGAACATGACCGGCTGCTGTATGTTGCGGCAACACGAGCGAAGAACGCGTTGATTATTGGAGGACTGGTAGGAGAGGATGGGAACACCATCGGAAGTAATTATTGGGAACCGCTGTTGGAGCACTGCAAGGATGATCTGTATGACAGCATATCTGATAATGACTCCTATGATCCGGATCCTGCAACAATAGATATCGAAACACTGTACAAGAGCGAGGAAGTCATTGCGCTGACGGACAAGGATTGTGTCGCAGGGAAAACATATAAGGGTAAGACTCCGAGCACGCTTCCAAAGGTCAAAACAAAATCCGAAAAGGACGATACGGACGCTGCAGATGTGACCAGAGACAGAACACATAAGGAAAATGCCGCCGTCATGGGGAGCATGGTCCACCGTTTCATGGAGGCAATTGTTTCCTCCCGCTCCTCCCGCGAAAAAGCGGATCCGGCGGTTCTGATCACAGAAATCATCGAGAACTTCAGTGACGAGATCACGCCGGGTGTGGATTATCAGGGAATACTCAAAGGCGTGGCGGACACAATACTGAACGGAGGGTATGGCAAACAGGAATCCGGGGTGCCAACAGATATTCTATCGGAACTTCTGAGCGCTGAAGAAGTGCACTGCGAGCTGCCCTTCTGCTATAAGGAAGAGTCAGCTACCAAAGCAGGCCCTGTGATCTGGAACGGCATCATCGATGTCGCCTACAAAAAAGACGGCGCGTGGCACATCCTTGATTACAAGACCAACTATGAAAACGATAATCTGGGTGAGACGTTTAAGCCACAGCTTGATCAGTACGTGAAGGCGTTCCGCGCGATCACCGGCGAAGAGGCCGACGCGATGATCTATTCGATTCCGGTCTGATGTGCGCAAAGTCATAATTCCGGAGAGCGGAAAGAGGCAAAGCGTGATAAAATTAAGTAACAATATAAGAAACCAAAATCGGAGAAACAGATTTGAGGTGAGAGAATGAAGAAAATATTAGTTCTGGGCGTTGGCGCGCAGGGAAGTACTGCGGCGAGAAAACTGGACGCGGAACCGGAAGTCGGTGAAATCATCTGCGCGGATTACGATCAGCAGGCGGTGGACAGCATCGTCGGTCAGCTGACAAAGGCGAAAGGGGCGTTTGTGGACGCCCATGATCTGGACAGCATCGTGAAGGCAGCCGAGGGCGTGGATCTGATCCTGAACGGACTGCCTTTGGAATGCACACAGAACGTGCTCGACGCGGCTCTCATCGTGAAAGCAAACTATCAGGACTATGCAGGCACCACAGCGCTGGGCAAGATGTGGGCGGAGAGCGAGCTCGGCCGGAAGGCGATCGCTGCCGGTGATGAGCCGGCATTTGAGGACCTGGATACTCTGAACTGGTACCGGAGCCTCCGTGCCATGTTTGAACTGTATGGACCGAAGTTTGAGGAAATCGGCAAGCTGGCCATCTTCGGAACGGGCTCGGCGCCGGGACTGATCTGCGCGGCGACGAAGCACGCCATGCGGTATCTGGACAAGTGCGATACGATCTACAACTTTGTCTGGGAGGGCGCCATCGCCAAGCGTTTCCAGCCATTCTGGTGGTCACCGATCACGGCGCTGACGGACATGAGCGAGATGGCCATTGCCTTCGAAGAGGGCAAGCTGATCAACACACCGGCCTTCGGCAGACCGATCACCCGGCAGTACCCGTATATGGACCGGCGGATCACGTTCCGGGAGCACTGTCATGACGAGCCGCTGCAGTACAGCTTCAATGCGGATACGCACTTCAAAGGCTGCAAAAACGCTTACTTCAAATACGCGGGCGCAGGCATGGATTTCGCGGGACCGCTGTATGAAGCGGGTCTGCTCAGCCACGAGGAAGAAGAGTTCAACGGACAGAAGATCGTCCCGTTTGATTTCGTCCTGAGCCATCTGCCTCATGCGCCGAAATACGAAGAGGAGATCAAATCCTTCGTTGACGAAGGGATGGCGCTCGACTCCGGCTGTATGGTCATCGAAGCCTACGGACGCAAAGACGACGAAAGCGTGCTTGCGGAAGTCCATGTCATGGCGCCGGGATTCGTCGAATCCTTCGAACGGGCCAAGATGACCGGCGAGATGTATCTGACCGGACAGGGCGGATATCTGTTCACCAAGCTGTTCCTGAACGACATGTTCGAAGGGCAGAGCGGACTGATCTCATCCGACATGCTTACCGATGAACAGGTAGACGAGTACTTCAAGTACGCCGGAGAGCTCGGCATTACGCTGGAAACAAAAGTCAAGAAGACCTGGGAAATCATGGAGTAAGGCAAGAAGGTCAGGATGCTTTTGCATGATGATAAATAAAGTTGACGTACGCAATCGCGTACGTTATACTTTTCTCGGGAGGAAAACGGGACAGGGCTCTCGGCGATGAACAATGGCAAAGACGATCAATATTACAACGGCGCGAAAAGAAATCTACAATATCGCCAAAGAAGTGAACGAATGCCATGAGGAGGTATTCGTTTACAATGCGACCAATGGGAATAACATGGTGATTCTTTCGGAAGAAGACTGGAAATCGATTCAGGAAACCATGTATCTGAATTCCGTACCCGGTTTGACGGACAGCATCCTTGCTGCCGCGGAAGAGCCTCTGGACGAGGGCTTAGTCTATGATGAAAGCGAGCCCTGGTGATGTACAAGGTCGTATTGAGTAAACAGGCGGCGAAAGACAGGGCCAGTCTGAAGGCGGTGAATCTGGAGGAAAAAACGCGGGCGCTTCTGCGTTTGCTAAGCGAGGATCCATATCGCGTTCCTCCGCCATTCGAAGCGCTGAAGGGGAATCTTAAGGGTTTTTATTCCAGACGTATCAACTACCAACACAGATTGGTATATGAGGTTCTGGAAGAAGAGAAGACCGTCCATATACTTCGAATGTGGACACATTACGAAAGATAAGATGTTATAATATGCACCAGCAGAAAAAGGAGGATGACCAGATAATGAAGAAGATAGTGTTGATTATGCTGCTCGCGGCGGCTTTTGCATTTGCGTTTACAGGTTGTACCGGAAGCGAGTCCGGTCAGACGGAAGAGACGACGACCGCTGCGGAGGCAGAAACAGAAGCGGCGACGGAAGCTGCAGCAGAGGAAGAAACGACGACTGCAGCCGTGCCGGAGGGAACCCAGACGATTTCCATGGGCAACGTGGAGATGGACATTCCGGCCGCCTGGGTCTATGACGGTGACGACAGCACCGAAGCGACGCACATCTACCGCAGCGCGGACGGGACTGTGGAATTCCAGATCCAGGCCATGGAGACCGGAGAGGATGTGACGGAAGAGACGCTGGGCGAGATGACGCAGGAGTGCGCCAACGAGTGGGGCTACGGTGACATCGGTTATAACGATGTGACGCTGGGCGGTGCCATCGAAGGCAAGATCATTCCGGTCGATCCGAGCCAGAATCCGGACGGCAAGTTCCAGCGCATCTACACCCTCGGCAAGGACAAAACCTTCGTTGCGATCTCATTTGAGCAGGAGGGCGAAGATACCACGGAGATGAACAAAGCAGTGGACAGCGTTCACTGGGTGAACTAAATAAGACGTTCACTGTAAAGGTGAAATAATTCCTTGCAATTGCACTGCATGCGTGGTACTATATCTAAGCGTGATTTTTACCTGCGGATCGGACGCACGAAAACTCCGACGGCGGCTTATCTGCAGGCGTATGAGAAATAAGGAGGAAACACAATGATCACAACAGAAAAGAAAGCAGAAATCATCAAAGAGTATCAGCTCAAAGAAGGCGACACAGGTTCCCCTGAGGTTCAGGTTGCGATCCTGACTTACAGAATCAACGATCTGAATGAGCATCTGAAGAAGCATCATAAGGATCACCATTCCAGAAGAGGCCTGCTGAAGATGGTTGGACAGAGAAGAAACCTGCTCAACTACCTGAAGGAGACGGATCTGGAGAGATACAGATCGCTTATCAAGAGACTGGGACTCAGAAAGTAACATGGTCATTAATTGGCGGGGCTGCTCGGCACCCCCGCCTTTTATCGTTTAGTAGCTGCCGTTTTTTCGGCACATCAGCTGTCCGCAATCGTACAAGGCGGGCGGCACGGAAGGAAATTTACAGGAGGTAGTTGTAAATTATGAAGTACGAAGATTACAAAACATTCAGAACAGCCATCGGAGGAAAACTGCTGGAAGTAGAAATCGGCAAGGTCTGCGAACTGGCAAACGGACAGGCTTGGGTCAAGTACGGTGATACTGTCGTCAATGTGACCGCGTGCGCGTCCAAGGAGCCAAGACCGGACATCGACTTCTTCCCGCTTTCATGCGACTATGAGGAGAAGATGTACGCAGCTGGAAAGATCCCGGGCGGGTTCATCAAGAGAGAGGGACGCCCAAGCGAAAGAGCCACACTGTGCTCCAGACTCATGGACAGACCGTTAAGACCTCTGTTCCCGAAAGGTTTCTACAATGACGTTCAGGTGGTCGCGACTGTTCTGTGTGTAGACAACGACGCACCGAGCGAGATTGCAGCCATGATCGGCTCATCCATCGCGCTCTCCATCTCAGACATTCCGTGGGATGGTCCGACAGGTTCTGTCGTCGTAGGCATGGTGGATGGACAGTTCATCATCAACCCGTCAGAAGCCCAGAGAGCGGAAAGCTGCATGCACATGACGGTTTCCGGAACGAAGGAAGCTATCATGATGGTAGAAGCAGGCGCTCAGGAAGTCCCTGAGGACGTTATGCTCGACGCGATCATGTTCGCTCATGAAGAGATCAAGAAGATCGTTGAATTCATCGAGCAGATCGTCGCGGAAGTCGGCAAACCGAAGATGGACATCGAACTGTATAAGGTACCGGAAGAGATCGATCAGGCCGTTCGTGAGTTCGCGGAAGGCAAGATGAGAGAAGCGATCCAGACCGTCGACAAGCTGGAGCGTCAGGACAACATGGATGCAGTCGAAGCGGAAGCCAAGGAACACTTCGAAGAGATCTATCCGGACAACGCGAAGGATATCAATTCCGTTCTGTACAACATTACCAAGGAGCAGGTCAGAAGAATGATCCTCGACGAGGGCATTCGTCCGGACAACCGGAAACTCGATGAGATCCGTCCGCTGTGGATCGATCACGGCGTACTGCCGAGAACACACGGATCCGGCCTGTTCAAGAGAGGCCAGACACAGGTGCTTTCCATCTGTACACTGGGACTGCTCAGCGAGAAGCAGACCATCGACGGCATCACAGAACAGACAGAGAAGAGATATATGCATCACTACAACTTCCCGCCTTACTCCGTCGGAGAGGCCGGAAGAATGAGGAGCCCGGGCAGAAGAGAGATCGGTCACGGCGCGCTGGCAGAAAGAGCGCTCATTCCGGTACTGCCGAGTGAAGAGGAATTCCCGTACGCCATCAGAGTGGTCTCGGAAGTACTCTCCTCCAACGGTTCCACATCCATGGGTTCCACATGCGGATCCTGCCTGGCTCTGATGGACGCCGGCGTTCCGATCAAGGCGCCTGTAGCAGGCATCGCCATGGGTCTCATTGAGAGAGTGGAAGAGGACGGATCCTCCAAGATGGCCATCCTCTCAGACATCCAGGGAATGGAAGACTTCCTGGGCGACATGGACTTCAAGGTCACCGGTACAGCCAAGGGCGTAACCGCTATCCAGATGGATATCAAGGTCCACGGTCTTTCCCGTGAGGTCCTCGAAAAGGCTCTGGCACAGGCGAGAGAAGGCAGAATGCACATCATGTCCGCAATGCTGGAAGACATTCCGCAGCCGAACGCAGAGCTTTCACCGTACGCGCCACGCATCCTGACCATGCAGGTCGAAGTCGATCAGATCAGAACGATCATCGGCAAGGGCGGCGAAACCATCAATGGCATCATCGACAGAACCGGTGTCAAGATCGACATCAACGACGATGGCATGGTATTCATCGCTTCACCGGACGGCGACAGCCTGGAAGCTGCGAAGAAGGAAATCGAGCTTCTGGTCAAGGAACCGGAACCGGGCGAGATCTACGAAGGCAAGGTCACACGCATCATGAACTTCGGCGCGTTTGTTGAGATCCTGCCGGGCAAGGAAGGCCTGGTCCACATCAGCAAGATCGCCAAGGAGCGCATCGACAAGGTCGAAGACGTTCTCCACGTCGGCGACGAAGTCCGCGTCAAGGTCATCGAGATCGACTCCCAGGGCAGAATCAACCTGTCCAGAAAAGATCTCCTGTAAGGACAGCATAATGCAAAATCAATGTGCCATAGGGTCGGCCCTGTGGCACATTTCCTTTTTTGGAATGTAACAAAAGAACCGTCCCTTTTGTCACATCTGTGGTATAATCGGGGCAGTAAAAAAACGGAGGTGCAACATGGCAGATTTCAAAAGACCTACAATGTTAATGATACTGGATGGTTACGGGATCAATCCGAGAAAAGAGGGCAACGCCATTGCGGCGGCAAATAAGCCCCATCTCGACGAGATATTCGCGAAATACCCGGGAACAACGCTCAAAGCCTGCGGGCTGGATGTGGGCCTGCCGGAAGGCCAGATGGGAAATTCCGAGGTCGGACATCTGAATATCGGCGCAGGAAGGATCGTATATCAGGATCTGACCATGATCACGAAGGCCATCGAAGACGGGTCCTTCTTCGAAAATGAAGCTTTTGCAAAGGCAATCGAGCACGTGAAGAAAAACCAATCGACGCTCCATCTGCAGGGGCTGCTTTCCGACGGCGGCGTGCACAGCCACATCACCCACCTGCTGGCGCTGATCGATCTGGCGAAACAGAAGGGCGTCGAGAAGCTGGTCGTACACTGCTTCCTGGACGGCAGGGACGTTCCGCCGCGGTGCGCTGAAGAATATATGGATCAGCTGACGAAGCATATGGAGAAGGTCGGTCTGGGACAGGTCGGCATCGTCAGCGGCCGCTACTACGCCATGGACAGAGACAAGCGCTGGGAGAGGCTGGTCAAAGCCTACGACGCAATGACGATCGGGGAAGGCATGCACGCGGCAACAGGGCAGCAGGCCATCCGCGACGCATATGAGAGAGATGAGAACGACGAGTTCGTGCTCCCGACTGTTGTGGACAGCGAGAAGTATCCGAACGGCTTCGTAGGTGACGGCGACGCCATCATCATGATCAACTTCCGGCCTGACCGGGCGAGGGAGATCACCAGAGCCTTTGTGGATCCGGAATTTGATGGTTTTGCATTTGAAAGAAAGAAGAAAGTCAGCGATATCTGTTACGTCTGCATGACCCAGTACGACGCGGAGATGCCGAATGTGACCCTGGCGTACCCGCCGGAAACGCCGGCGAATACCCTCGGCGTTTACATTTCGAATCTGGGCATGAAGCAGCTGCGGATCGCGGAAACCGAGAAGTACGCCCACGTCACGTTCTTCTTCAACGGCGGCGTGGAGGAGCCGGAAGAGGGAGAAGACAGAATACTGATTCCGTCACCTTCTGTGGCGACCTACGATCTGCAGCCGGAGATGAGCGCGCCGGAGGTTACCGCCAGAGTGTTGGAGGAGATCGCCTCCGACAAATACGATATGATCATCCTGAACTTCGCCAATGCGGATATGGTCGGTCATACGGGCGTGATGGAGGCTGCTGTCAAGGCCATTGAGACCTTGGACGCGTGCGTACCGCAGATTGTAGACGCGGTGCTGGCGAAGGACGGACAGATCTTGCTGACAGCAGATCACGGCAACGCCGACGAGATGCTGGATGAGAACGGAAACGTCATGACGGCTCACTCACTCAACGATGTGCCGCTCATCAACATCTCCGCGGATCCTCTGCCGTTGCGAGACGGCGGCAGGCTCTGCGACATCGCGCCGACAATGCTGAAGCTGATGGGACTCGATATTCCGGAGGAAATGACGGGAACACCGCTTGTATAGCGGGAGTATCCGGTTTGGATCGCAGTAAAATGATGAACTGGACAAAAGAACAACGCGACACAATTGAAACAAACGGCAGAAGCATTCTTGTATCTGCGGCAGCAGGCTCGGGTAAGACGACCGTGCTCGTAGAGCGGATCAAGCGGCTTCTCATCGACGAAGGAACCGATATCGATCGGTTCCTTATTACTACGTTTACAAACGCCGCAGCAGCGGAGATGAAGGAGCGTCTTGAAAAAGCTTTACGGGAGGAAATGAAGAAACCGGACGCCGATAAAGCGATGCTCACACGGCAGCTTTCGAAACTGCAGGGTGCGAGTATCGGGACCTTCCATTCCTTCGCGAACAATGTGATTCGGCAGTATTTCTACCTGATCGATCTGGAACCGGGATTCCGCATCGCGGACGAGATCCAGACAGGCATTATGAAGCAGGAAGCCGTGAACAATGTATTCCGCAGGCGTTACGAAGAAAACACGCAGGCGTTTCGGGATTTTGTCCGGAAATACGGGGATATCAAACGAAACGACAAAGCGCTCAGAGAAAGTGTGCTGGAAACCTGCAGGACCCTCGCCAGCATCCATGACGGCATCGAATGGGCTTACGCAAAGGCAGAGTTGCTCTGCGGGGAGCATCCGCTTCTGAATCTCGGCGCGTACAGTTTCTTTGCCGGGCAGATCAAGACGGGGCTTCGCGCGACCCGCAGGCTTTACGCGAGAGCAGCGGAAATCGCGAACGCAGAAGGACTGACGCTGTGTTACGGCGCTATCGAGGAAGAACTGCAGCAGCTCGATGAAATCATCAAAAAGGCAGAGGAGGCCTTTGCGTGTCCGGAGGGTGAATGCAAGGAGCAGATCGAAGGGTTCCAGGACGTGCTGAACGGTTTTACTACGAAGCGCATGAGCTATGCCAAGGATCACGCGGATGAGAATACAACGGCGCTGCTCAAATCCACCAGGAACGCGGGTAAAAGAGTGCTGGATACATTGCGGAAGGAAGTGTATGGCTGCAGCTTCGAACGGATGGAGCAGGAACTGAAGGAGACTGCAGAGGACACCTTCTATTATATCGGCCTGCTGGAAGAGTACCTTGCGGAACTGAAGTCCATGAAGGCGGCAGAGAACATCATCGAGTTCGATGACGCGCTGCACTACACGATCGATATCCTGCGCTGCGAAGAGGCGTCCCGCGAGCTCCGGGAGAAGTTTGAATACATTTTTGTCGACGAATACCAGGACAGCAATTATCTGCAGGAGGAGATCATCGAAAGCATTGCCCGGGAAGACAATCTGTTCATGGTCGGCGATGTCAAGCAGTGTATCTATAAATTCCGACTGGCGGAGCCGGAGCTGTTCCGCAGCAGGGCGAGGCGGTTTGCAGAAGAAGACTCGGCAGGGCTTCTGCTGCAGATCAGCAGCAACTTCCGGAGCAAGAAGAACGTCACAGAATCGGTCAACCGGGTGTTCGGGGAGGTCATGGAAGGCTACGATGAGAAGGCCCGGCTGCACTGTACGGCAGGAGATGAGCACACGGGATTTCCGCCCCGGATCCACCTCGTGGTAAACGGCGAGTTTGAGGACGACGCACCGGACAAAAATGACGCCGAGGGAGCGGTCGTTGCCGGGATCATACGGGAACGTCTCGGTACAGAGGTCTATGATACGAAGCGGAAATGCATGCGAAAGCTGCAACTACGGGACTTCGCGGTCATTGTCCGCTCCAATGACGCTGTCGAAGCGCTGGAGCGGTATCTCATCAATGAGGGAATTGCGGCCTATGGCGAAAGCGGCGGCCGCTACTTCGATACAGTCGAGGTGCAGGTTTTTGTGAATCTGCTCCGGATCATCGAGAACATGCGGCAGGACGTTCCGCTCATTTCAGCGATGCGTTCCGTTGTGTTCGGATTCACCATCGAAGAGCTGGCGCGAATCCGGATCGCGTTCCGAGAGGGAAGCTTCAGCGAGGCGGTCTTCGCGTACGCGGAGGAAGATTCGCGCGCGGAGCCTTCCGGTGCCGGTGACCCGGATGCGGAAGACGCAGACGCGGCCCTCCGCGAAAAGATCCGCGCGATGATCCGCCGTGTGGATCTGTGGAAGGAACTCAGCAGAACTATGCCTCTGGAGGATCTGATCAAGGAACTCCTCTTCGGTACAGGTTATTACGATTACTGCAGCGGCCTGCCGGTGGGCAAACAGCGCATCTCCAACCTGCGTCTCATGATCGACAAAGCCGCGAAGTATGAAGAGATCAGCCACAGCGGTCTGTTCGGATTTCTCCGGTATATTGAAGCAATGCAAAACTCCGGTAATACGGACGCCGAAGCAAAGGCCATCAGCGAAAGCGAGAATGTCGTTCGCGTTACGACGGTCCACAAGAGCAAAGGCCTGGAATTCCCGGTGGTCATATTTGCCAACGCCGCGAAGGCTGCCGACAAAGGGAGCCGGGGCGGAGCATTCATGATCCACAGGACGTACGGCATTGGTCTGGATGTCGTAAACCGGAGGGAACACTGGCACCGAAAGAGCATTCTGCAGAAAATGATTTCCGATACGGCCGCGGAAGAAGTTCTGGAGGAAGAAATCCGGATCCTGTATGTCGCGCTGACCCGGGCGAAGGACGGTCTGGAAATCGTCGGAACAATCAAAGAGATGGAGCAGCTGGAGGGCGGTGTGTCGACGAAGACCTTCCTGGAAATGCTCTACGAACCGCTCACATCTCTGGATGGTACAGAAGTGATCCTGTATGAGGACGCGAAGCAGCTTGAGCAGCGGCAGATGATTCGCCGCCGTACACCGGAGCAGCTTCTCACTGCAGTGCGGCAGTTTGACAATAAGAAACTGAAAGCATTGGCCGATGAGAGGCTTTCCTTTGAGTATCCCCATCAGGCGGGGGAACAGATCAAGCAGAAGTATTCAGTTACAGAACTGAACAAAGTGATGGGAGCTGCCGGTGCCGATGCAGTCCGCGCTGATTCTGCCGAAACCGCCGTTCCGGAGGTGAAACCCTTTGATCCGGAAAGGGCGCGAGCCTCATCGCGGGGACTCACTGCGAGCAGCGGCCTGACGGCGGCTGACCGGGGGACTCTCATGCACCTGCTGATGGAAAAAACCGAGTTTGCTGCCATGGCAGATGCGGCGCCGCAGGATGTAAGAGAACGTGTACAGGAAACGGCAGACATTCTTCTGGCAACGGATATCATTTCCGCGGAAGAGTACGATGCGCTCTCTATCGATAAGGCAGCGGCCTTCTTCGGATCGGATATCGGACAGCGGGCTGCCCGCGCCGACGCGGACGGCAGGCTTCACAAGGAGAAAGAGTTCATTTACAGCATGGACATGTCGGAAAGAGACGCCGCTATTGTTCAGGGCGTCATCGACTGCTTCTTCGAAGAAGACAGCGGCCTGGTTCTGGTCGACTATAAGAACAGTTATTTGGGCGCGGGAAGGACCGAAGAGGACATCCGAAAGACCTACGCCGGACAGATCGACCTCTACCGATGTGCCCTGGAAGCGGGAACCGGCAAACCGGTCTCCGAAGCTTATCTGTTCCTGTTTGACAACGGGAAATTCATTGAGATGTGAAATTGGAGTCCGTTGCGTCTGTTTCGGTGTAATTTTCAGTCCTTTCGACTTCTTTTTTCGTCCCAAATATTTCCATTCGATAGTTGTGCATGATTGACACACAATTTGATGTAATTATTGGCGTAAATGTAGTGAGATTTCACCACATTCAACGCCATTTTTACATTCAGATACAAATTTCTGGGATGCAAAAGCTAACCAGTAGAAGATGCAAGCATTCTGACTGGTTCAACAGTAGAAAATGATGAGAAATCGAGTTGTTTTGACGAAAAATTACATCAGCGCCGCAGGAGTGACCCCCGGAACGACATCGCAGCCCTTGACGAAGATCTGTCAAGGGGGGGCATCCGTTCACATTCCTACTTTTTTTGAAAAAACTATTGACATCCAAAGGTGCAGGTGTTACCTTATGTATAGAGATTAGCACTCGAACACAATGAGTGCTAACAACAAGCCGAAAGGGTCGGCGCAAGCGACCCTGCGCGGCGTACAAGGGGGGCCTAAAATGGATTTAACAGAAAGAAAACTGAAAATACTGCAGGCCGTCATTGCTGACTTTGTCAGAACCGCTGAACCGGTTGGTTCCAGAACGATCTCGAAGAATTACAGCCTGGGAAGTCCGGCGACGATTCGAAACGAGATGTCCGATCTGGAGGAGATGGGGTATCTGACACATCCGCATACTTCGTCAGGCAGAGTGCCGTCCGAGAAGGCGTACCGGCTCCATGTCAATGAAATGATGAAAAAGCGGGAACTCTCCCAGGCAGAGAAGGACGCCATCGCGTCCGAGCTCTACCAGAATGTTACGGAGCTGGACAGTCTGATCGAACGTGCGGCTCACGTACTGTCGGAGATCACAAACCTGACTGCTTTTGCATTATCGCCGGGGAAGGAACAGGATACACTGCGGTATATCAATCTCCTGCCGGTCGATGACTACTCGGTGGTGCTGATGCTCGTTTCAGACAGCGGCAAGGTCAGCAATACCGTAGTACGGCTCAAGGCGCCGGCTTCCGAGGATACGCTTCGGATCCTGGCGAAGAATATGACCTACAACTACAGCGGCAAGACGCTGAGTGAGGCGCTGACACTGGATATCATCGAGAACTTCCGGGCGGACGCCGAGGCCATGTCCATGTTCGAGCATTCGATCGCCCCAAGCTTCATCAAGACGCTGGAGGATATGCTGAATGTCAACCTGTACATGGACGGACTGACGAACATCTTCGCCCTGCCGGAATACAACGACATCGATAAGGCCAGAACGTTCTTTGAGATGATCGAACGCAAGGCGGAAATCACGCAAAAGCTCATCAGCAGGGGTGAGGGAGTAGAGATAACCATAGGCGGTGAGAATCAGGATGCCGATCTTTCGGACTGCAGCGTCATAACCGCGACGTACCACGTTGACGGAAGACTGGTCGGCAAGCTGGGCGTGATCGGCCCGACCAGGATGAAATACGATGAAGTAACATCCGTAGTTGAATACCTTACCGATAATATTAGTAAAGCATTCATGCTGACGGAAGGAGACGATGATGACAGATAGCACAGAGACAAGAGAAGAAGTATTGGAAGAAGAGAAAACGGAAGAAACGGCCGGGCAGGCCGCGGAAGAAACAAAACAGGAGTCGGGCGAAACCGCAGATTCCGGAAAGGAGAGGGAAGAAGAGAAGGAGGAAGAGGTTAAAGAAGAGGGGCAGGAAGCCGGTCAGGATGACAACGACCTCAGATATCTGAGATTGATGGCTGACTTCCAGAACTACAAGAAAAGAGTAGAAAAAGAGAAAACAGATCTCTATTCCTACGCGAATGAGAAGATCATGGGTGAGCTTCTGAGCGTGCTGGACAATTTCGAGCGGGCCTTGGATACAGACGCCGGCGATGGCTTCCGGGAAGGCATCGAGATGATCTTCAAACAGCTGACGGATGTCCTTGAGAAATCCGGACTGGCTGAGATCCCTGCGCTCGGGGAAGAGTTCGATCCGAACGTCCACAGCGCGGTAATGACAGAGGAAACTGAAGACTACGAAAGCGGCAAGGTTTCCGGAGTGATGCAGAAGGGCTACACACTGAACGGGAAGGTCATCCGGCCGTCCATGGTAAAGGTAGCCAACTAGTAAATGTCGCTTTCGAAATAATAACAGGAGGAAAAGAAAATGGGAAAAGTTATTGGAATCGACTTAGGAACAACCAACTCGTGCGTTGCGGTACTGGAAGGCGGCGAGCCTACCGTTATCACAAACGCTGAGGGAATGAGAACAACACCATCCGTTGTCGGATTTGCGAAGAACGGAGAGAGACTGGTCGGAGAGACGGCTAAGAGACAGGCGATCACAAACCCTGACAGAACGATCTCATCCATCAAGAGACATATGGGCGAAGCCTATGATGTCATGATCGATGACAAGAAATACACGCCGCAGGACATCAGCGCGATGATTCTTGCCAAACTGAAGGCAGACGCGGAAGCCTATCTGGGCGGCCCGGTAACGGAAGCTGTTATCACAGTTCCGGCTTACTTCACCGACAGCCAGAAGCAGGCGACCAAAGACGCCGGCAAGATCGCGGGACTGGAAGTCAAGAGAATCATCAACGAGCCGACAGCCGCTTCTCTGGCGTACGGCATCGACAAGGCTGACGAGTCCCAGAAGATCCTGGTCTATGACCTGGGCGGCGGTACATTCGATGTATCCATCCTGGAACTGGGCGGCGGCGTTGTAGAAGTACTCGCGACAAACGGCGACACCAAGCTGGGCGGCGATGACTTCGACGATGCTCTGCTGAACTACATGGCCGATACATTCTCACAGGAAAACGGCATCGATCTGAGAAACGACAAGATGGCAATGCAGAGACTGAAGGAAGCAGCGGAGAAGGCTAAGAAAGAACTCTCCAGCGCGCAGACCACAAACGTCAACCTGCCGTTCATCACGGTCAGCGAAGCAGGTCCGCTCCACATGAACATGGATATCACAAGAGCGAAGTTCGAACAGCTGACATCGCACCTGGTCGACAGAACCATTGAGCCGATGAGAAAAGCTATGGCCGACGCGGGCGTTACAAACAACGACATCAACAAGGTCATCCTGGTCGGCGGATCCACAAGAATCCCGGCTGTTCAGGAAGCCGTTAAGAAGATCACCGGCAAAGAGCCGTTCAAGGGCATCAACCCGGACGAATGCGTTGCGATCGGCGCAGCAATCCAGGCAGGCATCCTCTCCGGTGACGAGGAAATGAGAAGCGATATCCTGCTTCTGGACGTCACACCGCTGTCTCTTTCGATCGAAACACTGGGCGGCGTAGCCACCAAGCTGATCGAAAGAAATACAACGATCCCGACGAAGAAGAGCCAGATCTTCTCAACCGCCGCGGACAATCAGCCGGCAGTCGACATCCACGTTATGCAGGGTGAAAGAGACATGGCAGCAGGCAATACCACACTGGGAAGATTCCAGCTCACCGGTATTCCGCCAGCCCCGCGTGGAGTACCGCAGATCGAAGTTACATTCGACATCGACGCGAACGGTATCGTAAACGTCAGCGCGAAGGATCTGGGAACCGGCAAGTCCCAGAACATCACGATCACTTCCTCAACCAAGCTGAGCGAAGATGAAATCAACGCGAAGGTCAAGGAAGCGGAACAGTACGCGGAAGAAGACAAGAAGAGAAAGGAAGAAGTCGAAGTTAAGAACCAGGCGGAAACTCTGATCTATGAGACCGAGAAGAACGTCAAGGAACTTGACCAGGCCCTTTCCGAAGAAGAGAAGAACGACATCAACGCTGCGAAGGACGCTCTCCAGAGCGCGCTGAACGCCGGCAACATCGAGGACATCAAGGCGAAGACAGAAGCTCTCACAGAGAAGTTCCACACCATCTCCGCTAAGATGTACCAGCAGGCGCAGCAGGCAGGAGCCGGCCCGCAGGGCGCCCCGGGACCTGACATGAGCGGCATGGGCGGCATGGGCGGAGCTGCCGGCGCAGCAGGCGCCGGTCCGCAGAGCGCACCTTCCGGTGACGACAATGTCGTAGACGCAGACTTTGAAGTCGTTGACGATGACGAAAACAAATAAGAGCAGATCAAAATAGCAGTAAAGGAAACAGGGGGCCCGGATCATGTCCGGCCTCCTGTAAGTGTAAAAGATAATGGCAGATAAACGTGATTACTATGAGGTCTTAGGGCTCCAGAAGGGGGCTTCGGATGATGAAATCAAGAAGGCGTTTCGTAAGCTGGCGATGAAATATCATCCGGACAAGAACCCGGGAGACAAAGACGCAGAGGAAAAGTTCAAAGAGATCAATGAGGCGTACGCGGTCCTGTCCGATCCGGAACAGAAGTCGAAGTACGACAGGTACGGTCATGCAGGCGTAGATCCGAATTCCTTCGCCGGCGGATTTGATGGCTTTGGCGGCTTCGAGGATATCTTCAACATGTTTGGCGGTGCCTTTGGCGGCGGCGGTTTCGGCGGCTTTGGCGGCTTCGGCGGCGGGCAGCAGCGGAGAAGCGCGGCGCGCAAGGGCAGCGATATCCAGAAGACGATGACCATCAGCTTCGAGGACGCGGCATTCGGCACGACCAAGAAGATCAAACTGACCAAATACGTCAAGTGCAAGACGTGCGGCGGTACCGGAGCAAGTCCCGGAACGTCAAAAAAGGCGTGCCCGAGATGCGGTGGTACAGGAGAACTGCGGACGCAGCAGCAGACCCCGCTTGGCTCGTTCATGAGCGTTTCACCGTGCCCGGACTGCGGCGGCAGCGGACAGATCAATGAATCGCCGTGCGCGGACTGCGGCGGAACCGGCAGAGTCAGAGACACGGTAAGCATTTCCGTGAACATCCCTGCCGGCGTGGACAACGATTCCGTCATTCCGATCAGAGGACAGGGCGAGCCGGGCATCAACGGCGGTCCGGACGGGGATCTTTATATCGTGCTCCGCGTCAAACCGCATAAGCTCTTCGAGAGAAAGGGAACGGATCTTTGGCTGGATATCCCGATTTCCTTCGAACAGGCTGCGCTGGGTGATGAGATCGTCGTACCGACACTGGAAGAAAAGATCAAGTACAAGGTCCCTGCAGGGACACAGCCCGGTACGGTCTTCCGTCTCAAGGGCAAAGGCATCAAGAGCCTCCGGTCAAACCGCAAGGGTGATCTGTACGTAAAGGTCTATCTTGAGGTGCCGACGAAGCTGAACAAAGCCCAGAAGAAAGCGATCCAGGAAATGGGCAAGACCGTAAACGATGAATGCTACTCAAAGAAGAGCGGATTCATGGATTCGATCAAGGAGTTTTTCTCGTGAGATATATTCAACTAAAAATACATGCAAGCCGTCAGGGGACAGAGGCAGTCATGCCTCTGCTTTTGGCGTATGGAGTCAGCGGCGTTTCGGTTGACGACCCTGCGGATGTCAGCGATATCATGGATAAGAAGCATTCGTACGATTGGGACTTTATCGATGAAAGCCTGATGCAGCATCCGGACAGAGAACCGGTCATTACCGCGTGGTTTGACGACACGGAAGAAAGCAGACAAACCATTCAGAACATCAAGATCGCGCTGATGAAGCTCAAAGCCGAAGAGCAGTACCTGACCTTCGGACCGGATGCGGACTTCGGCCGGCTCTACGCAGAGACGGAAACGGTGGATGACGAAGACTGGAAGGATAACTGGAAGGAATTCTTCAAACCGACAAAAGTTACAGAAAGCATTGTTGTCAAACCCACCTGGGAGATGTATGATGCAAAGGCAGGAGAGCGTGTCCTGGAAATCGATCCGGGGACCGCGTTCGGAACGGGAACCCATGAAACAACAAGCCTTTGCATGAAGTTGCTGGAAAAGTACACGGCAGATCTGGAAAACGCCAGGGTCATCGATGTGGGCTGTGGCTCCGGGATCCTGTCTGTCGCGGCGTCGCTGCTCGGATGCAGGTACGTTCTGGGAACAGAACTCGACCCGCTGGCAGTGGAGACCGCCCGGGAGAATGTAGAACTGAACGGCGTCTCCTCCAATGTGAAGGTGCTTGAGGCAGACCTGCTGAAGGGAATCAACTATAAAGCGGATGTGATCGTCGCCAATCTCATGCACGATCTGGTGATCCGGCTGGCGCCGGACGCCTGCACCCACCTGGATGCGGGCGGGATATTCATCTCCTCGGGGATCCTGCTGGAAAAACGCGATCCGGTCGCGGCGGCAGTGAAAGCAGCCGGATTCGAGATCCTGGAGATCCCGGAGGATGGCGAATGGTGCGCCATCGCGGCAAAGAAACTTTAGCCTGCGCGGAAAGGCAGAAAATGAGCAGATTTTTCGTCAGCCCCGAGGACATCGGGAGCAATTTGATATTGATGCATAACGCGGATGACCTTCATCATATGATGAAGGTTTTGCGCCTAAAAGAAGGGGATGAAGTGGACGTCTCCGATGGGGTCCAGTGGGAGTACCGCGCCAGGATCGAATCCCTCAGCAAGGAGGAAGCCGAGCTTCTGATCCTGGATAAGCAGGCCTTTGCGTCAGAGCCGTCGGTAAGGGTGACTCTGTTTCAGGGAATCCCCAAGGCCGGCAAGATGGAGACGATCATCCAGAAATGCGTGGAGCTTGGCGTATACGAGATCGTGCCGGTGTTCATGGACCGGACGGTAGTTGTGGACCGGGGCAAGTTCAGCAAGAAAATCGAACGCTGGAACCGGGTGTCCGCGGAAGCGGTCAAGCAGTGCCGGCGGGGAATCGTGCCCCGCGTCGCGGAACCCATCAAAAGCGAGGATCTGCTGAAGGACTCTGACAACACCGGCATGCCGGACAGATTCGAGGAGTTTGATCTGGTGCTTTTTCCCTATGAAAACGAGAAGGGGAGCACGATCAAGGATGTGCTGCGGCAGGAAGTCACGAAGCAGAGCGATGCTGCGGGAAACAAGCCGCAGCGTATTGCCGTTATCATCGGCCCGGAAGGGGGCTTTTCCGATGGGGAGGCCATGGCGATCATCGGCGCCGGCGGCAGATCCGTATCCCTTGGCAGGACGATCCTGCGTACCGAGACTGCCGGCATGGCGGCTCTGGCTATGATCATGTACGAACTGGAACTATAGCAAGGGAGAAGCAAGATGGAAAAAAGCAAGATTGGAAGAAAGCAAAACGCCAGTCTGATCTTCAGCGTAGCCGCTTTCTTTTTTGCTGCCATCCTATTGACTGGCTGTTTGACTTACCTCGTAGAGACCTTCGAGGCAGACAACACCGTTACGCAGCAGACGGAGATGTATGCCAGCGAGATCGCGGAAGAAGCAGAAGCTACTATGAAGGCGTATCCGGCGTACCCATGGCTTTTGCAATACTGGTACGCCAACGCGGATACGATGGATATCGAATACGATGCCCTCATGAACGGGAAGAACCGGACGGCGGAGAAATGCCGCGCCTTTACACAGCGGCATCCGGATCTGCAGCTCAGCTATCTGAGCGTGGAGCAATGCGAAGCGCTTCCCGCGGAGGATCAGAAGCTGTACGCTGAGATCGTCTATTCCTGGATGCTGACCCGTATAAATGAAATCAAGCAGTCCTCTGATGTGGATTATCTGTTCTGCGTGATTTCGGATGAACCGTTTCAGAAACAGTTCTTCGTATACAGCGGCGCGCAGCATGGCGTCGTCCGCGGGACCGGCAGCGATGATGCGTATATTCTCGGGATGACCGTGGACGTATCCGAAAGCCAGATGGTTGGCATGCGCGAAGCTACGAAAAACACAGCGAATCTGGCAAATGCCGGCGATTATGTAGATTATTATGAGTATATCGACTCCTTCGATGGGCACGGTGTGTTCATCGGACTGACGTTTAGCCTCACTGGACTTTGGAAAGATATTTCAGACAGTGCAATTTCTTCGACACAGAGGGCAGTCATCCTCCAGCTCGTACTGGCGATGATCTGTCTGATGCTGATCATATTTGTTGTTGTGCGCCCGATCAAAAGAATGCAAAGCGCCATTCGTTCTTACAGCGAAACGAAGGACAGCGCGGCAGCCTGCGCACAGCTGATCCAAATCAAAGGCCCGAATGAACTGGAGCATCTTTCGGAGGACATGGCAGACCTGACAAAGGAAATCGATTCGTACACGAACCATATCATGCAGATCACATCCGAGAGAGAACGTATCGAAACAGAGCTGAATCTGGCGAATCAGATTCAGGCGGCCATGCTGCCCTGCGATTTCCCGCCGTATCCTGACAGGAACGAGTTCGCGATCCACGCGTCGATGGAACCAGCGAAAGAAGTCGGGGGAGACTTCTATGATTTCTTCCTGATCGACGAGGATCATCTGTGCATGGTCATAGCAGATGTTTCAGGGAAGGGGATCCCTGCTGCACTGTTCATGATGGCGTCAAAAATCATCATATCCAATCACGCAAAGGCAGGAAAGACTCCGGCACAGATCCTGAAGGCTGCCAATGAAGACATCTGCAGAAACAATACGCTGGAGATGTTTGTTACCGTCTGGCTGGGCATTCTGGAAATTTCCACCGGCAAACTCACTGCGGCAAACGCAGGACATGAGTATCCTGTATGGAAGCGTCCGGGCGGTGAATATGAAATGATCAAGGATAAACACGGTTTCGTCATCGGCGGAATGGAAGGCATCAAATACACGGAATATGAGCTGCAGCTGCAGCCCGGTACCGTGCTGTTTGTGTATACAGACGGCGCGCCGGAGGCGACGAACGCCGCGCGGGAATTCTTCGGGACCGAGCGGATGCTGGAAGCCTTGAATGAAGGAACGGACAGCGCGCCGGATCAGGTCATCCGGTCTGTGCACAGCGCAGTGGACGCGTTTGTAGAAGACGCGGAGCAGTTCGATGATCTGACGATGCTCTGCCTTGAATATGAGGGGCCGACAGGCTATAATTGATAGAGCAAATTGTGGAAGGGAGGCCGAGGATGAAGAAATCAATAGCGATACTGCTTGCGCTGATGACGATCTGCCTGTTCTCGATCACGGGATGCGGCGATAGCGGCGATACAGCAGACAATACAGAGGATAAAGGCCCGCAGCTGGGAGAGGTGGAGGCGGATCCGGAAGGAACGATCATGCCTTTTGCCCTGACGCTGGGGATCGATAAAGACGGTGTAATCAACTTCACGGAAACGGATGAAGGCGCGGCCTGCGAGCAGTGGGACGCGGAAAGCAAGGAGTTTGGGGAAGCGAAACTCAATAACAAAACCGTCAGAGGCAACTACGTCCGGCTGATCGACGAGGACGGAAATGAGAAAGCAGACAAAGTCCAGGTGGTGGCTTTTGCGGACGCGGACGCGTACTGGGATCAGGATATGGCCTGGGCGAAAGGCGTTGGAACGGAAGCGGAGCCGGCCCTTGACGATGAGACCGGACTGAAGGTCTATGGCGACGAATCCACGATCCCGTATGGAGAACGTCTGCTGGCAGGATTCGGGATCACGGATTACTGTGGAACCGACGATTTCGAAAACAGCGACAACATCACATACTGGACGGATAACGATTATTATAATACGGTCTCCTCAGATACACTGACGATCCTGCCGCGCTACGGCACCTATCTGCAGCCCAACGGATGGTCCTGCGGCTGCTGCTCCGGGATATCTGTCCTCGAGTGGTACGGCATGAGAAACGGCCTCAACGACGTGGACCTGGGCATGCTCCGTCAGACCTGTCAGCTGGAGGTCGGAACGGATGTGAAGTATTTGCAGAATGCCTTCGAGAATCTGACAAAGCTGGGCATCACCGGCGGATGGAAATTCATCTCCTCTGAAACGGATCCCGATAAGCTGTCAGACCCCAAATGGGTCCAGAAGCAGCTGAAGCAGGGGCACCCGATCATGGTGGAGTGGAACCCATACGGATGGCACTGGCAGACGATCATCGGCTATGACAACATGGGAACAGAAGACACCCTCGATGATGTCTGCATTATGATGGATTCCTATGACACCACGGACCAGGACAACAACGGTTATTACGTGGAATCGTACGAGAGACTCATCTATGGAGTCTGCACGTCGTTCTATGATGACGAGAAAGGGTTCAAGGATGTCGGAACGGTAACACCGACCCAGTTCCTGGTTGCGATCCCGGAAGATTGGGAATACACCTTAGAAAAGGGAGAGGGCATTACCGCGGATAAGTCCAACGAGGCGAACTTCACCGATGATAACAAGATGCCCTACGGCAAAACGGCGGAAGACATCAAGAAATACTATTCCGCGGCCATTGATGACAAGACCATCGAAAGTCTCGGCAACAACGGACTTGGCGGCGCTGCCGAGCAGGACTACGAGCGGTCCGGAGATCACAATTATTCCCCATACTATAAATTTATAGACTGCTACAACCTGAAGGATACGGACACGCTGCATGTGCTCGAGAACTTCCAGACTTTGCAGCAGGCTTCTGAATTCAGCTGCGGCGGCGCGGCTGCGGCCATGGTCACGAACTGGTTCGGCATGAACGAAGGAGAGACCGACATGTCGCTGATGCACGCGCGCCAGGACGGCAGACTGGAAGCCACATACCTGAAGGGCATGAAGGATATTTTCCGTTACATGAATAATACCTATGATCAGGATTGGGTTTGGGTCGACACGGACGATCTGAAAAACGCCGACGGTGAGAAAGATGCCGAAGGCGAGGAGAACTACGTGGGAGATTACTGCCTGCAGGCAGGCACGCTGGAAGACTGGCCAGGGCTGATCCCGTATCTGCTGGACAATGACATTCCGGTTATGGTCGGCTGGGATGAATGGGGCGGTCACTGGCAGGTCATCATCGGATACGATGATATGGGCACCAAAGAAAAGACGGAAGACGATGTGCTCATTCTGGCGGACCCCTATGACACCACAGACCACAACCAGGACGGTTATGTCATCGAAGGATTTGAGCGGCTGGTTTATGGATTCTATTCCAGCTTCGAACCGAAGTTCAAGCATAATGACTTCATCGCGGCTTTCCCGAAAAAAGGGCACGAAGACGTGGTCAAAGCGCTGGGAATCGAAGAGTAAAAAGATACAAGACAATAAAAAGTGCGGATCGATCGTCAAATGATCGGTCCGCGCTTTTGTTTTGCGTGAAATATGCGGGCATCCGAGCGGATGATGGCGACAGAACTACCTTCCGCCATGCCGCCGCTGGGAGAGCAGCGCCCAGACGACGATGATGCCGCCGAGAAAAAACAGAACCACGGCCTTGTTCGGCGGGACGCGCCCGATCATGCCCAGTCCTACGAGGGCGCCGAAGATCAGCACACAGACGCCGACGATGCCGCAGATGATGTTTACGATGGTATGTACATTCATAATTTCTAACCTCACTAAATGCAGTGTATCACAAGTTGCGGTTCAATTGAAGACCGGAAAGTAAATCATAGTGAATCATTCGTGGCGTTGTCGATTTATATATTTTTTTCATAATAAACAGGAAGATTATGTATTGATAAAGCACAAAAGCGATGATACCATTTTCTTGACAGGACTATATTTATTTATCTTTCATTACGTTAGATGGGAGGGAGTAAAATGAACGAACTACAGAATCAGGGCGAACTGAAACGGACGCTGAGTCTGCCTCTGCTGATTGGTTTCGGTCTGGCGTACCTGGCTCCGACGGTAGTGTTCAACTACTACGGAATCTGGACGGCGGACTCGGGAACCGGCGGACATTATCCGTTAGCGCTGCTCATCACCACAGTTCTGATGACATTCACAGCGTACAGTTATACCAGGATGGTCAAAGAATATCCGACAGCCGGTTCGGCATACGTATACGTCAACAAGTCCGTACAGCCGCATATCGGGTTCCTGACCGGATGGGTCATGCTTCTCGACTATCTGCTTCTGCCGATGGTCTGTTATCTGCTGATCGGTATTTATGTCAATGAATACTTCCCAGTGCTCCCGGTATGGGTCATCGTAGTAGGCTGCGCGGCTCTCGGCGCGATTTTCAACATTATCGGCGTCAAGACGGCATCCATCGTCGATTCGATTATCATCGCGGCACAGCTGATCTTCACCCTCGTGACGATCATTCTCTGCGTGATGTATGTTTGCGGAACGGATGCTCTGTCCGTGTTCAGCGCGCGGGCCATCGTCAATCCGGAAACATTCGATATGTCGACGGTACTGAACGCGGCGGCGATCCTGTGCGTTTCCTTCGTAGGATTCGACGCGGTCACAACCATGGCGGAAGAGACCAAAGATCCGCAGAAGGCCATGACGCCAGCCATTATGGGCGTCTGTATCGGCGCGGGAATCATGTTCTTCATTACCGCTTACGCGCTGAATATCGCATGGCCTGAGGCGCACACCCAGATCACAGATCCTGACACAGGTATTTACGAACTGTATCCTGCGATCGGATACGGTTGGGCAGCGGATGTCTTCTTCGTGGTAGACGAGTTCGCGTCCTTCGTCTGCGCGATGGCCGGTATGGGCGCGGTATCCAGAATCCTCCTCGGCATGGGACGTGACAACATCCTGCCGAAGAAGTTCTTTGGATCCGTATCGAAGAAATGGAACACGCCGGTCAAGAATATCCTCCTCGTATCCGTTATCGGATGCACCGGTATCTTCTATGCGGATAATCTGATTGGCGCGGCGGAGCTGGTATCCTTCGGCTGTATCCTCGGATTCATCATGGTAAACATCTCCGTTATCCTGCACTTCTACAAACACAAAGGCCTGCGGGCGGGAGCAAAGAACAAGATCATGTATCTGATCGCCCCAGGAATCGGCGCGGCGGTGCTGATCATCGCCTTTATCTTTGTCGGCAAAGGCGCCAAGATCCTGGGCTGCATCTGGCTGGCGATCGGTCTGGCGTACCTTGCGATCAAGACCAAAGGATTCAAGGAACTGCCGCCAGAAATGACATTCGAAGAATAAGAATGCAAAAGCATGGCAGCTGAGACTATCCAATGGATCGAGAATACACCTCTGGGCGTGACGGTGCGGCGCATCTCTTTCGTCGCGCCTCACGCCCATGAAAATATGGTCGAGATCACCCTGTGTCTGGACGGCAGCATTACTTTTGATTACTGCTTCGAGGAATTTCGCCTGACAAAAGGGGAGTTCATCCTTGTGGACCGGGACACGCATTACATGCACAGCGGTGACAATGCTCTGTGTGCGTCCTTTTACATCGACTTGTCGAAGATGACAGACAGATACAGAAACGCCTGCGACCAGATGTTTGTGTGCGAAGGAACATCCGAAAGCGAGGTCCCATACAATACCCCGGAGCATAAACAGCTTCGCGGGATGCTGATCGCAGTGCTGGACTATCTGCTCCGAAATGAAGATCGCGGGGAGCACTTCACAGATGATATTTCCCATGTGACAGAGGGAATCATGGATCTCATCTACCGCAGATTCGACTATGTTTTCTGGAAACAGCCCGATCAGGAGATCAACGATAAAACACTGGCAATGATGAAGGAACTCGTATCCTATCTTTTTCAGCATCACACAGAACGCATCACATTGAGGGATCTGGCACGGCATATCAATGTTTCGAACGGATACATCAGCGTTCTGATGTCGAAGAACGCGATCGGATTCGAACAGTGCCTGGGATACATCCGCTCCTGGCACGCGGAGCGGCTGCTGCTGACCACCGACATGAGCATCGCGGATATTTCAGAGGAGAGCGGATTCTCCGCGCCGAAATACATGTACAGCGCGTTCAGCTACTGGTATCACTGCACCCCGGGAGAATATCGGAACCGGTATCGGACGGAGATGAGAAAAGATGACGACCTGACCGTCGTCTCCGTCGAAGACGCGAAGGAACAGATCATCCAACTGACCAATGAGCAGCTTATTCTGATGTACATAAAAGGAGATGACGTATGGAATTAGAAATCAGAGACATTCCGGAACATATTGCTTACACGGCTGAATACGATGTGGACAGCTATGATGATTTCTTCGATCCTGCGACCGGTGAAAACAGACTGCAAGATCTGGAAGATTATATGCATGAGGACAATCCCGACGTAATCGTTCCGGAAATCCCCAATGATTACAATTATTTCACCCACCCGGCGGGAGTCGTTCCTTCCGGCAGGATGCACGTGCGCTATTTCGATATGGTGGACCGGTTCGGAAAGGACGACCCGGAGGGCAGCTACCGTTTTGTAGCGGTTCCCGCAGTCCGCGCGGCAGTGATCCCATGGGAGGGTCCCAACCCGACTGTACCGGAAGGCATTGCTCATGCTTTTGCGTTAGTGAAAGAAGCAGGGATGCAGCCCGCGGGAGATACGAGAGTCAGCGCGATCCATGGTCCATGGGACAGAGAAGATGAAAAAGAGTATCTGGTGGAGATCCAGATACCGGTTAAGTAAAGGAGAGTTCTTATGTCGAAAGTATTGATCAATGGACACTTTTACACGGAAAACCCCGAAATGCCCTGGGCGGAGGCGGTCGTCATCGACGGCAGAGATTTCGCCTATGTAGGGGATAACGCAGGCGCGATGGATTTTGCACCGGAAGGCGCGGAGGTCGTGGACATGAGCGGGAAGTTCTTCCTGCCGGGATTCCTGGACGGACACACCCATCCATCTACGGTTTCGAAGACCTACTGGTTCGTCAGAGGACCGCTCACGTTGGATAAGGAGGAGCTGCTGGCGAATATCCGGGAGTACGCTGAGAAGTACCCGAAGGAAGCGAAACCGTATTTCTACTACGAAAGCTATTTCACAGAGACCTTCGGATCGGAAGGCCCAAATAAAAAACTGCTTGACGAGATCATCAGCGACAGGCCGGCACGCATCCAGGATTTCGGCGATCACGCCTGCTGGTACAACTCTGTTGCCCTTGAGATGCTCAAGGGAGAAGACGGCAAACCCCACAGCGAAAGCCCGATCGGAGAGCCGGAGTTCAAGCAGGATGAAAACGGCGACTACACAGGCTGGTGCCTGGAAAGCGTCATCGAGGGAGACAACGGGATCTTCGACGCGATCGGCTGGAGACCGGAGTCCGTGATGAACGACGAGATGTCGAAGCCGCTGTTTGATTTCTTCCGCCAGTACGGCGTCATGTGTATGATGGACGGATTCACGGAAGGAGATGAGAACTTCCAGTACATCTACGATCTTGACAAGGCCGGAAAACTCGGCATGTACTACGAAGCAAGTTCGATCCTGGGGGAGGTCAAAGATCTGGAAGATTCCATTGCCACAGTGCGGCGGTGGCAGGAGAAATACACTACGGATCACATCCGGTGCAATACGATCAAGTTCTTTATCGACGGCACCAACGAAATGGGAGACTGCCTCAGCACAGAGCCGTTCCACAATGATCCGACCGGAACGAACTGCGGCGAGGCCTATGCGTCGATGGAAGAGATGCGGGATGTTCTGGTCAGATTGAACCAGGAGAAGATCGATTTCCATGTGCATACGATCTGCGACGGCGCTTTCCGTCTGATGTGCGACGCCGTTGAGGAAGCGCAGAAGATCTGCGGAGACGACTGGTGCATCAAGGTCTGCCTTGCCCACTGCGAGATCATCCACCCGGACGACATCCACAGAGTACGGCAGCTTGGCATCTATATCGACTATTCCGCCCACTGGGCCGGCGGATACTTCGGCGAAGGGGCCATCCCGTTCCTCGGGCAGGAGCGCTGGAACACCATGCATGCCTTCCACAAAGTCATCGAGGACGGCGGCAAGGTCGGCTTTTCCAGCGACGTGTTCAGCTACTCGGAGGCCACCAGAGCCAATCCGATGCTGGGCATGCAGATCGCAATGACCCGTGTGGATCCATGGGTGCCGCTGAATCCGGAAAAGTATCCGGGCAGTGTCCGTCCGCCTGTAGAAGCGAAGCTCTCCCTCGAGCAGCTGATCCACGGATATACCATGGTCAACGCGGAGCGAATGCGCCTCGATGACATCTTAGGGTCCATCGAAGCCGGCAAGCGGGCAAACCTGATCGTATTCGATGAAGACATCTTCAAACACGCAGCGGATTCACCGGAGGATTTCGGATCCATCATGCCTGCGTGCACCTACTTCGAAGGTGAGGAAAGGCACATCACCAGCACCCTGAAGGCGGATCGGGGATAAGGGTTTAGGAAGCACTACATTAGACACAATAGACACAACGTATAGGAAGCAACGCATAGGAAGCACTGCACCGGTTCGGGTGTGGTGCTTTGTTTTTGGTTCGTGCGTTTGGGGTTTCGGGCGTTTAGGTGTTCGTGCGTTTGGGGTTTTCGGGCATTCGCCAAGCCGAAGTACAAAAGGCGAACGGAGAATCAAGGGCTGCGGGCTCTACTATTTGTACTTTCAGGGATGGCGCAGGCCAAAAGTACAAAAGCCAAACGGAGAATCAAGGGCTGCGGGCGCTGCCATTTGTACTTTCAGGGATGGCGCAGGCCAAAAGTACAAAAGGCGAACGGAGAATCAAGGGCTGTGGGCTCTACTATTTGTACTTTCAGGATCAGTGCAGGCAAAAGTACAAAAGCACACGTTTCTCTTTCGCTCGCAAATCCCGGCGCTCTGTATTATAATAGGTCATTATGAAGGTCGCGTTTCACACATTAGGATGCAAAGTCAATCAATACGAATCGGAAGCCATGGCGAAGATGTTTCGTGCGCGCGGATGGGAGGTCGTCGGCGAGCGTGAGTTTGCCGACGCTTATGTGATCAACACCTGCACGGTCACGGCCGTGGCAGATAAGAAATCACGCCAGTACATCCGCCGGATGAAGCGGGTGAACCCGGACAGCATTATCGCGGTCACAGGATGCTACGCGCAGATCAGCCCGGAGGAGGTTGCCGGAATAAAGGGCGTCGACATCGTGACCGGCACCAACGAGAAGCATACCCTGATCGATCATGTCGAGGAGATGCTCGATCAGAAATCTGCACAGCGGGCAGCGGCGTATGACAATGCAGATGCTCCATGCGGCGATGCGGGAAACATCCAGTGCATTGTCCATCCCTACGAGGAACTCGGTGTCTTCGAGGAAATGGGCATTGTCTCCAGCACCGAGAACCGGACTCGCGCCTACATCAAGATCCAGGAGGGCTGCAACCGGTTCTGCTCCTACTGCGTGATCCCCTACGCCAGGGGCCCGGTGCGCAGCAGAGCGCTCGAGGACATTGTGGAAGAGGCGAAGGAACTGATCGCAGCCGGTTACAAGGAACTGGTCCTGACCGGCATCAACACGGCCCAGTACGACATGGAAGGCCGGGATTTGTATGCAGGGCGGGCCGAACCAACGCCTGCAGACGACCGGAACCTCACAGATTCTGTCGCTGCGGATGCCTGCGGCACCGGACCGGGAGCAACCGACGAGCCCTTCGGCGTCGAGAAGGCCATCGCGGCCATCAACGCGCTGCCGGGTGAGTTCCGCATCCGGCTCAGCAGCCTGGAACCGGCGGTTGTCAACGCGGACTATGTGAAGCGGCTGTTCCGGTACGAGAAGCTCTGCCACCACCTGCACATGTCCGCCCAGAGCGGAAGCGACAAGGTGTTGGCGGCTATGAACCGGCCGTACGACGCGAAACAGTATCTGGAGATGGCGAAAGCCGTCTGCGAGTTCGATCCGTGCTTCGGTCTGTCGACGGATATCATCGTCGGTTTCCCCGGAGAGAAGGAAAGCGACTTTGAAGACAGCTGCAAGCTGGTCGCCCGGTGCGCGTTTTGCAAAACCCATATCTTCAAGTATTCCAAGCGGCCAATGACAAAAGCCGCGGACATGAAGGAGCAGGTCTCGCCGCAGATCAAGCAGAAGCGCAGCGAACAGCTGCAGAAGATCGCCGGACAGGCGGCAAGGGCCTTCTTCAGCATGAACATCGAAGAGGCGAAACAGGGCAGGACCGAGCAGGTGCTCTTCGAGGAAACCGTGACGGCGCCGGAAGAAGGCGCGGGAATCATGAAGGGCGAGCTGCTGCTGACCGGCTATACGGGGAATTATATTCGGGTCTACATCCCGGTCAGAGTTGCCGGAGATTCCCTGACAGGCAGGTTCGCCCAGGTCAGGCTGGAAGAGAATTATTGTGACGGTATCGCCGCAAGTGTGGTAGAATAATACTATCAAAAACACGAAAAGGAGAAATTGATCATGAGTGACTGTTTGTTCTGTAAGATCAGAGACGGAGAAATCCCGTCGAACAAAGTATACGAAGATGATAAGGTCCTCTGCTTCCACGATGTGGATCCGCAGGCGCCGGTGCACTGTCTTCTCATTCCGAAAAAGCACATCGCTTCCATCGATGATGTTGCGGATGAAGACGCGGACATTCTGGCTTATATGATGCTGAAAATCAAGGACATCGCAGCCCAGCTGGGACTGGAGAACGGCTACAGAGTTGTCATCAACTGCGGTGAGGACGGTCTGCAGACCGTACAGCATCTGCATCTGCACATCCTGGGCAAGAGAAAACTCACATGGCCTCCTGGCTGATCGAGGCTTCCTGCGCATACAGAAAACACCGCCGGAGAACCCGTCGGAAACATAAAAAAATAGACTTGCATTGAGTGCGTATTGTCTGTATAATAATTGACGTTGCAAGATGACCTTTGTCATAAGACAAGGACCGTTTTCAAGACGAAAAAACTATAAATAGTCAGGAGGTGAAACGGGAATGGCACAGGTAATCGTAAGAGAAAATGAAAGCTTAGAAAGTGCTCTGAAGAGATTCAAGAGATCATGCGCCAGAGACGGCGTCATGGCAGAAGTCAGAAAAAGAGAGCATTACGAGAAGCCAAGCGTAAAGAGAAAGAAAAAATCTGAAGCTGCGAGAAAAAAGGCTAATAAAAAGTACTAAGCGAAAATATGCACTTGGAACGGCATCAGTTTTGATGCCGTTTTCTTGTATAGGACGCTTTCTTGTATAGGAGGAATCAATATGTCATTAAAGGAAAGACTGAACGGCGATTTTAAAGAAGCGATGAAAGCGAAGGACAAAGTTCGCAAAGACACCATCAACTTCGTCAGAGCTGCGATCAAGCAGACGGAAGTGGATACCAGAGAAGAAGTGGATGACCAGGGCATCGCCGCGATCCTGGCCAAGCAGGTCAAGATGAGAAAAGACGCCCTCGCGGATTTCGAGGCGGCGGGCAGACAGGATATGCTCGACCAGTACAAGGCGGAGATCGATGTTCTGATGGAATATATGCCCCAGCAGCTTACGGAAGAAGAGATGCTCAGCATCGTCAAGCAGACTGCGGCGGATCTGGGAATCGAAGAAGGCTCCGGCAGGGCATCCATGGGCAAGCTGATGGGTCCGGTCATGGGCAAGGTCAAAGGACTGGCAGACGGAAATGATGTGAAGAACATCGTACTCAAGTTCCTGGGATAATTCCATGACAGGGTTTCTGCCAATCAACCGAAACGAAATGAATGAGAGAGGATGGGAACAGGCTGACTTCGTGCTGGTCACAGGAGACGCCTATGTCGACCATCCTTCTTTTGGTACGGCCATCATCAGCCGGGTGCTGGAGGCGCGCGGCTACAAGGTCGCGATACTCGCGCAGCCGGACTGGAAGAGCGCGGAAGCGTTCCGCCGGTTTGGCAGACCCCGTCTGGGGTATCTGATCAACAGCGGGAACGTGGACTCCATGGTCAACAATTTCTCCGTCCAGAAGAACCGCAGGAAGCGGGACGTTTATTCTCCGGGCGGCAAACCGGGCCGGCGCCCGGACCGGGCGGTCATCGTCTACGCCAACCGCGCGCGGGAGGCGTACAAGGACGTTCCCATTATCATCGGCGGGCTGGAAGCAAGCCTGCGGCGGTTGGCCCACTACGACTACTGGGACGACGCGGTCCGGCGTTCGATTTTGCTGGATAGCCGGGCGGACCTGCTCATCTACGGCATGGGGGAGAAGGCGGTCTGTGAGATCGCAGAGGCTCTGGATGCCGGTATCAGCGCAGGCGACATCGGATGGATCCGCGGCACCTGCTACAAGGCGAAGTCCCTCTATCCGCAGGACGATGACGTAATCCTGCCGGATTTTGAGAGCCTGCAGGGTGGTGATGACCGCGCTAAAGCAGCCTACGGCAAGAGCTTCCGACTCCAGTACCGGAGCAATGATCCGGTAAACGGTAGACGGCTCATCGAACGCTATCCGGACGGGGTCTGCGTTGTGCAGAATCCGCCCCAACCACCGCTGGAGCAACTGGAATTGGATGATCTGTACGCGCTGCCGTACGAACGGGATTACCATCCGGTCTATGAGGCGGAGGGCGGCGTTCCTTCCATCCGGGAGGTCAAGTTCAGCATCACCGCCAACAGGGGATGCTTCGGGGGCTGCAGCTTTTGCGCGATCACCTATCACCAGGGGCGGGAGGTCAGAAGCCGGAGCACGGAATCCGTCGTCAAAGAAGCGGAGCTGATGAGCCGCGACCCGCAGTTCAAAGGCTACATCCATGATGTGGGCGGACCGACGGCGAACTTCCACCATCCCTCCTGCGAGAAGCAGCGGGAGCACGGCATGTGCGGCGGCAAGGACTGTCTGTTCCCGAAACCCTGCAGCCAACTGGACACGGATCATACGGATTACATTGAGATGCTCCGCGCGGTCAGCAAGGTGGAGGGCGTCAAGAAGGTGTTCATCCGCTCCGGGATCCGCTTCGATTACATCATGGCGGATATGAAGCGAAAGGGCAAAGACGGATCCGGTTACCGGTTCCTGGAGGAATTGTGCGAAAACCACATCAGCGGTATACTGAAGGTGGCGCCGGAGCATGCCGCCGCAAATGTCCTGCGGCAGATGCACAAACCCGGCATTGAAGTGTTTGACGGCTTTGCGGAGGAATACAGGAGGATCAACAGGAGGCTGGGACGGAAGCAGTACATGATCCCGTACTTCATTTCATCCCATCCCGGATGCACCCTGAAGGACGCTGTGGATCTGGCGCTCTACATGAAGAAGACCGGATTTGTTCCCGACCAGGTGCAGGATTTCTATCCGACGCCGGGAACGCTGTCCACCTGCATCTACTACACCGGCAAGGATCCGTTTACAGGACGCGATGTCTATGTGGCGAAGGATCACGAAGAGAAGAAGCTGCAGCGGGCACTGCTCCACTTCAACAAGAAGAAAAACGAGAAACTGGTGCGAAAGGCTCTGAAACGGGCAGGTCGGGAAGACCTTGAGAAAGTACTTCTGGGAGGCAGAAGACAATGAGCAGGATCACAACGAGCAGGATCAACGAAGTAATGCGGGCGCTGACACAGTCGCGCCGCATGTACCAGAGAATCATGAAACGGAAACGGCACGCGCATTTCTATACGAATGAGATCTACGCGCCCGGACAGAAAACGCAGAACGATAGCACCGATGCGGCTGCCGCGCCGGGAAACGTGCTGGCCGGAGGCGATAATCTGGCGTATATGGAATACCTTCTCAAGGAGAAGGATATGGCCGGGAAGATTCAGCTGATCTATGTAGATCCGCCGTTCTTTTCCAACAGCAAATATCAGGTGTCCGTGCGGCTGCAGTCGGATAAGCTGGGCGTTTCGCCATACATTAAGACCGGCGCCTACGACGATACCTGGGAGGACAGCCTGCAGCAGTATCTGGCCATGCTGGGCGTGCGGTTCATGCTCATGAAGGAGCTCCTGTCGGACACCGGATGCATCTGGGTGCATCTGGACTGGCACAGCTCCCACTACATGAAGATCCTGCTCGACGAAATCTTCGGCTACGACAACTTCATCAACGAGGTCGCTTGGACGTATAAATCCGGAGGCGCCTCGAAACGCAGCTTCGCCCGCAAACACGATACGCTCCTGTTCTACTGCAAAAGCAACCGATACAAGTTCCACCCCCTGAAGGAGAAATCCTACAACCGGGAGATGAAACCCTACCGGTTCAAAAACGTGGAGGAATTCCAGGATGAGCTGGGCTGGTACACCATGGTGAACATGAAGGATGTGTGGAGCATCGATATGGTCGGCCGGACATCCCATGAGAGGACCGGCTACGCCACGCAAAAGCCGGAAAAGCTGCTGGAACGCATCGTGCAGGCCTGCAGCGATGAAGGAGATCTGTGCGCGGACTTTTTCTCGGGATCGGGCACCATGGGCGTGGTCTGCGAGCGGATGAAGCGCCGGTGGATCATGTGCGATGAAGGCGAGGTCTCCGTTTCCAGTCAGATCCGCAGGTTCATGCGGACCCGAATGGAGGATGACAGTCCTTTTGGTGCTTTTGCAGTGGTCCGCAATGAGAAGGATCCCGATGAGGCGTTGAGCCGTCTTGTCCGGTGCAGCGAGGAGATGGGATGTCTGCGCATCAACGATTATGTGCCGGACGTTCTGAAGCTGTCCGATGCCGATGAGGAGATCGCGCTGAAGTATCTCCATGACGACAGCCGTTCCTGCATCGATTTTTGGAGCCTGGACCCGGATTATGACGGGAAGGTACACCGGGCCGGCGAGATCATCAAGGGAACGGATTTCTGCACGCTGCCGGACGGCAGACTGCACGTGATCGGCTACGATATTTTCGGCAATCGGTTTTGCTGGGAAGAGATAGATTCTGAACCCGGAGAATAGTATAATCGAACTATGAAAAAGCGAATTTACAAAGAAGAAAACTACAAAATGAGCAAATGGTCCGGCGGCAACACCCGCGAGCTGGCCATTTACCCGGAGAAGGCGGAGTATCTGGACAGGGATTTCCTGTGGCGCCTTTCCAGCGCAGATTCGGATCTGGAGGAATCCTCCTTCACGAAACTGCCGGATTATGACCGCATCCTGATGGTGCTGGAAGGCTCGGTGGTTCTGGCTTACGGGGAGGAGCGGACGGCGAGCCTGTCGGCGTTCGAGTACGACGCCTTTGACGGCGCTGTCAAGACGAAATGCTTCGGCAAGCTGATCAAAGACTACAACCTCATCTACCGCAAGGGATGCAAAGGCAGGATGGAGCTGGTCGAACTGACCGAGCAGGCGCAGCCTGTAGTAAGCCGCTTTGAGGGTTCCCGCTGTCTGGGACTCTACAGCGCCGAAGGATACGCTGTCGTGACCGCAGGCGGTGAGACGGATATGGTCAAAGCCGATGAGCAGATGGTCATTGAGCTGCAGCCCGGCGAAGAGGCCGGTGTCTCTATCATGGGGCAGGGCAAATGCATCCTGACCGAGGTGGCCTTCGAAAAGGAAGAAATGCTGGATTTCCCGCAGGAGGATTTTCCGGCAGAAGCGACGCGTAAGGGAGGATCGGATTTTGCACTGGCGCTCCGGTTGTCACTGGGAAACAACCGGTGGAGCAGCACCATGCGGAAGATGAAAAAGACAGGATCCCTCTACAGCCCGGCGCTGACGAAGAAACTGCGGATACTGGACAAGTTCTTCGTTACAGGTATCGTTTGGATCCTCGGCATCATCGCCTGTCTGCTTTTGCTTCCGGCCGGCGTGGACGCGAGGGTCGTGTTTGGTTTGCTGATCGCCTTTTCCATCGTGGATGTGTTCCTGATCTCTCCGCTCATTTACATGCTGTATCTGCCGCGGCCGCTCAGCGCCCACGTCAAGGATTCCGCCGAGCTCAACGCTTACGAGAAGAAGTTGTTTGAAGAGCAGCTGAATTACGATCCGCATCAGGAGAAACTCATGCACAAGTACAGGGACAGAAGCGGCGAGGAATTCAAAGGTGCCGCCGATTTCTGGAGACGAATGAACAAAGATGACTAAGCAGGAGACCGGCATGTTTGAACTGATTGCAACAGCAACCTTCGGATTGGAAGCGGTGGTACGCCGCGAGATCGAGGGGCTGGGATATGAAATACTGAAAACAGAAGATGGCAAGGTGACCTTTGCCGGTGATGAGCGGGCGATCGTCCGCTCTAATTTATGGCTGCGGTGCGCGGACCGGGTGCTGCTGAAGGTATGTGAATTCGAAGCGCAGACCTTCGAAGACCTGTTCCAGGGCATTAAGGGCTTTGCGTGGGAGGATATCATTCCGGCAGATGGCAAATTTACGGTAACCTGCTCCACCGTCAAGTCGAAGTTGCATAATCCTCCAGCGATTCAGAGCGTGTCAAAGAAGGCCATCGTGGAGCGCATGAGCGCAGCGTACGGCATAAAGCAGTTCCCGGAAACCGGGGCGGAGTATACGGTCAAGGTCACACTTCTGAAGGACCGGGCTACCGTAACGGTCGACACGAGCGGTACAGGGCTGCACAAACGGGGGTACCGGGTGAGTTCCGTTGACGCGCCTATGAAGGAAACCCTGGCGGCGGCGCTTGTCCTGTTGAGCTTTTACAGACCGGGACGCGCTCTGGCGGATCCCTGCTGCGGCAGCGGAACGATTCCGATTGAAGCGGCCATGATCGGCATGAATATCGCACCGGGTCTGTCCCGCAACTTCGCCGCCGAAGGATGGGAACTGA
>Ga0256404_1002799_pt1 | contig 37392 bp, 33 predicted proteins | sample RumenRJG_01DNA_FD_185990 | JGI IMG/M metagenome (GOLD analysis project Ga0256404, IMG submission 185990) | Bovine rumen microbial communities from Lethbridge, Alberta, Canada - RJG_01 | ecosystem: Host-associated > Mammals > Digestive system > Stomach > Rumen | place: Canada: Alberta | collected...
TGCGGATAAAGGAGGTCGCCTTTTTTAGCATAGTGGACGGATAGCTCTCTAATCTTGGCAAGCAGAGCAGATACGTCTTCCTGTTTTTCTACTGCAGGCTTGATTTCTTTAATATACTCGACAAGTTTTTCATTTTCCTTGGTTAAAGTGTACAGCGGATGTCCTTTGATTGCTTCTAAGTTCGCAGCATTCTCTATATTGTTTGCTGCGCTTTCATGGATGGCAGCGTGGCTTTCCTGTGCGCTCCTGGTCATAGATTCACTAGCAGCCTTCTCTGCATTCATTATTCTTTCTTCTCTGGTTGATCCGTGGAAAAGGGCCGAGTGAACATCACAGAGCCTCTGGACTTCTTCCAGCGGAGTTCCCTCTTTCATAAGTTCTTGTTCGGCCTTCATAATTTCAGAGGCCTCTACTTCTCCGAATTCTCTTACAAAGTCAGCCTGAACTGCTTCGAGAGCCTCCCCATTCCCTAACCTTTTTAGGTAGGATTTAATAAGCTCTGTGCGGTTTACTTCGTTATCAAGTCCAACAATTTCAAATCCCTTTTCCGTGAATGCTTGAATAATTCTGTCCATAGGGATATCCTTCATCTTCGCTCCCCTGGGAAGGGTCATTATCCTTCCCACAGAATGGAGCATCGCACCTTTGGTTATTTCAGAGAATCCCAAGTCTTTCATTATTTCAACAAACTCAGCATGCTCTTCAGCCAGTTCAAATACTGTTTTTCTTAAATCTATTACCTTGCTCATCACTTTCTCCTCCTTTTAAAACACTACAACCAAAAGCATCTTAAATCTCTCTTGTCCATATACTGCATGAGGATGGCCTGCCGGCATTACGATTGATTCTCCCTCGTTAAGTAAACGCTCTATTCCATCAATTGTAATCTTGCCCACTCCGTCAAGGCATGTAACAAAGGCATCGCCCCCGGATTCATGGGTGCTGATTTCCTCATCCTTGTCAAATGCAAAGAGAGTTACGCTCAGTGCCTCATTCTGAGCAAGAGTTTTGCTCACCACTTGGCCCTCTTGATACGAAACTTGTTCCTTTAATACCAGCACTTCTGATTTTGATATATTTTTCATCGGCTCTTTCATAAATTACCTCCATTAAAAACGGACAGTTGGTTATTAACTGTCTGTATAATAGCATCTGCGCAAATATGTGTATGTTGTTATAACAACATATTGTCATTTATTTACTTCATCCTTTTCTCAAATCTAAATATCCCATTTAGATTCGTTCAAATTGCCGGTGGTATCTTATGGGTGTCAAAGCAACTTCTCTTGTCTTTATGTCTGCCACTGGCCCCTCCTTTCTTCCACATAAAAAAAGAGCAGCAACTATATGTCACTGCTCTCGCACATATTCATGTACCTATATTAAGCTTCTTCTATTGCCGCTACCGGGCATCCGCTACATGCCTCTGCTGCACTTTCAAGATTAGCATCATCGACTTCACCTTCAATTGCGACAGCAGTACCTGCATCATTCATATGTTTATGTATAATAAGGACGCGATTTAGGGATATCTACTCTCCCACCTCTATAAAAGCAAACTCAATGCATCCGCCTGTTCTGGGAGTCGAAATACCCCTAAAGCCAACGGCACCAACTTCGAGTGTGGCTATCTGCACCAAAAATTCGAAAATCTCACTATAATCTCACTATCTTTAAGGTTATGTAAGGTTATACGACCATTATGTGCGGTTTTGAGAAATGGCTATAAGCATTGAAAAACCTGGAAAACGTTGAAAAATGAAAATAGCAGCCTGCATACGCAAACTGCTAAAAAATGGTGGCCCATATTGGACTTGAACCAATGACCTTCTGGTTGTCACCCAGACGCTCTCCCAGCTGAGCTAATGGACCGTATTTTGCCGTACGATTAGTCTATCACAAAGCCTGTCATTAGTCCACTTATAAAAATGCCACCGGGGAACATGCGCCGGTGGCTCTTCATTTTTTAACTTTCCTTCTAGTCTCTCTCGCCAAATACTTCTTTGACTAGCCCGGCGTACTCAATATAGGCATCCTGGTCGTCGAGCTCAGATAAAAGGTCTGCGATTGTGTGATAATACCACGCATGTTCTACGGGATCCTTTTGGTTGAAGTTTTCCCAAATGGTATCGCCATACCGCCTCCATGCTCTATGAAGCGACCTTATGTTTGATAGCTTATCTCCGAGCCAAAGGATTTTTTCTGCGATATCGTCAGACTTCTCGAGCGCTTCAAGGCTTTCTTCTTTTCTAATGCGCCAGCTTGCCTCTGGTAGCATATATGGACGTTTATCCTCTGTCTCTCCCGCGACGAGCTCTGCAACACGCGGTCCAAAGAGTTCCATAATCTCTGAGAGGGTCGCATCGGTGTCCTCCACCGTATCGTGAAGCACCGCCGCCGCAATAATTTCTTCGTCTCTTGTAATCGTGCCGACAATCGCCGCAACCTCAAGCGGATGAAGAATGTATGGCGTACCCTCCATCTTTCTTATGTCGCCGCTATGTTTTTCAGTGGCGTAATTAATTGCTCTATCTAATAGATTCATTTACTCCTCACAGACTCTTCTTGAGTTTTAACACATTGCTTCCGTCCTTATATTCATAAGAGACGTCGTCCATCATTTGCTTTGTTAGGAAGATTCCCAGTCCGCCGATATCTCTTTCCTCGGCTGGAAGCGTAAGGTCAGGATCCTGTCTTGCTAGTGGATCATAAGGCATGCCCTGATCTATAAATGTTATCATTACGGTAAGTGGATTTTCTTCTACCTCAACTCTAACCTTTGCTTTTCCGATTTCCGGAGCATACGCATAATGCGCGATGTTAACAAAGATTTCCTCTACCGCTAGATCTATCTCCATCACAATCTTTGGAGGGCAGTCTAGCGCCTCGAGTTTCTGATCTATAAAGTCCATCACTGTCTGAAGATTATCATCTGTTGCCTCAATGTCAAGTTCATGTGCCAGTTTATTCTCTGTCATAGCACTACCTCCACCTACATCAAAGGAAAGTGAATCGGTTTTCTCAATGAGTCCCTCAAGCTCACCCTTCCAATATTCTATTTCTTTTCTTCGCTCATCGTCTTCAAGTCCGCCTCTTCTGATTGAGCGTCTAATAAGTCTTGTGTAACCAAGAATGCGCGCCTTGTCTTCTATGTCTTTTAGGAATGCTTCATCCTCGGTTCCAAAATATTCAACAAGGCTCTTATGCCAGAACTCGCTTGCTGTTTCAAAATCAAAGCCCTGGAACTTCTTTACTATTTCATGATCCAATTCGGAAAAACCGATGAACGCATTATATATTGATGCAAATTCAAATACCGGGTGTCCCACAGCAAGTGTATCCATGTCTATCAAGAGAACTTCGTCGTTCTGAAGCTCCAGATTCTTGGTATGATAGTCGCCATGAAGCATGTGATTGTCCTTTGGAATGGCTTTTACGAGTTCAACTAGCTTTTCGCCTGCTTTCTCGCTTAGATAATCCTTGGTGAACTCTGCCCAGTCAACAGCTGTTTCCTTCATATCCGGAAGCTGACCCTCAGGGACGAGCGTACCATGAATAGTCTTTAGCATCTCTATATATTCTTTGACACACCAATCCATTTTTTCCGGTTCTGTCGCCAGAATCTTGGAAAACGATCTTGCATTCAGAAGTTCAAATACCGAACCATAACTCTCCCCAACCTTGACAACGTCGTAGGAAATCGCTGTAGGAATTCCGAGAATAAGTGCAAGCTTTGCTACTTCTCTCTCGTGCTGAATTTCAGAAAGCGCATCTGCATTGTTATATACTTTTACGACATTATCTTTGTCGATTCTATAGATGGTTCCGTTAGCACCCCTACCGATTTCCTCGCAGCCCTCGATTGAAACAACTCTATAAGCCTTTTCAACCGGCATCATCTGTGTGAACCCCGTCATATCCAAAATCTCATAGACCTCGGAGCTTACGCCCTGAATCGACATATCCGGGCACATCTTTCTTAGGTGAAGAAGAACCCTAAGTCCTGCACTTGAAATATAGCTTAGTTCTGTCGCATCAATCAAAAGATTAGATACGGAGCTATCACCTAGGATTTCAAGTGCCTCCTTTTCAACACTCGGCGCATTGCCGGAATCTATTCTACCGGAAAGAGCAATGATAAGTTTATCGTCCCTTTTTTCTCCTCTAACTTCTTTCATAATCATTTCCTCACTAGACCAACTATTAGTTACCGCGATATTTCAAGCAGAGCATTGTAAGATCGTCAAACTGCTCTGCACCTTTTACAAACGAATCAACGCCCGCTCTTACATTTGCAAGAACCGCTTCCGGTGCCGCATCAGGAGCTTTGTTTAGAGCATCTATCATACGATCTGTTCCAAACAATTCCGTCTCTGCGCTTGTTGCCTCCGGTACACCATCCGTGTATAGGAACAATGCATCGCCCGGCTTAAGCATGATTTCATAGTCTGTATATTTTACGCCCGGCATTCCGCCTATAACAAAACCATGTTTATCTTTATATAGTTCAAAGTTCTTGTCTCCAAGTTTAACCGCAGGATACTCGTGACCGGCATTTGCCGCGGTTAATTTTCCTGTGGATATTTCAAGTATTCCAAGCCAAACTGTTACAAACATTTCCTGGGTGTTGCCATCACAAATCTGCTCGTTCACTGTCTGAAGTATGACAGCAGGATCCATCTTTCCAAGTTTGGAAGTGTTTCCAATCATGATCTTTGATGCCATCATAAAGAGTGCGGCAGGAACTCCCTTTCCGGAGACGTCCGCCATTACGATTGCAAGATGGTCATCATCTATCAGGAAGTAGTCATAGAAATCTCCGCCAACTTCCTTTGCGGCATCCATGGAGGCAAAGAGATCAAACTCTTTTCTCTCAGGAAATGCCGGGAATATATGAGGTATTGAACCTTCCTGAATCGCCGTGGCCATAGAAAGTTCTCTATCCACCATTGCCTTTTCTCTGCCTTGCGCAATATTGAGTACGCAATACATAAATAGCAGAATCAGCATTACAACTCCATAGCTTACGGAGAGGCCATAAACTCTCGCAGTAAATATTCCGGCAAGCGTCGGAACTATTACGTAGAGAAGCAAGATAACAATCTTGTAGGTCGGCAAATTCTTTCTGTACTTTACAATCAGAACAACAGAGGCAATTGTCGTAAGATACGCATAGATCATTGAAACCTGATATCCCGGACCCCTTGTATAAACGCCCGCCTCATCTACAGAAAAGAACATGCCGGTTTTTAGATTTACAATCCTAGAAATCATCGCAACAATCAAAAGCCATTGCATGATTTTTCCGACCATGTTTACCATCTTGCTTTCTACTCGTAGCACATTCCTTACATATAGCCAGAAGAAGAATGCGGCAATAGGCATGCACGCATAATAGATTGTGTTGTCGATGATGTTTATAAGACGAAGGCTTGGATCTCCATCGACAAGCCATGAAACCAAATCGCAAAACAACCCTAAGAATGCTACATTTAGGAGATACAAATAGTTTTTATGATTTGCTCCTGTCTTCTGTATGTCTATAAGCGCACATATAAACAGAATGCATCCAACAAGCATTCCAAAAATATCTATGCTGACATTTATGATATAAGTGTCTTGCAGATTTGGTAGGCCTTTCTTCCATACCAAAAAAATGCCTAGGATTATAAGTCCCATATATGTAAGGCTTGTCAACAATACATCTACTCTTTTTTTCTTGTCGATAAAACTCTCAGTCATGTCGTTCACTTCTTTTCTTTATCTCGAGTCAAAATTAACTGCCAAGTAACTCCATTAACAAATTATTCAATCGTCAGAATATCCGAGAAACCTGTTACTTCAAAGATTTCCATGATTGGTCCGCCTACATTGATAACCTTCATGGCTCCTTGCTTGTTCATGATTTTCTGCGCGGCCAAAAGAACTCTCAGACCGGATGAAGAAATGTACTCGAGCTTCTCTAGGTCAAGTACCAGGTCCTTAAGCTCTTCCTTTGATGCCTCTATCTCTTTCTCGAGATCCGGAGAGGTAACTGTATCAAGTCTTCCCTCGAGTGCGATAACGCAATTACCGTCTTCAATTTTCTTTTCAATCTTTAGCATTTTAAACTCCCTTTTCCATTCCAATAAATCAATTCCCGTCATCTAATTATACGATGTCAAATTAAACTTTTCTTGCGATAGAGGCATTTATGTTCCAATAAAGCCCTCAAGCGAACCATGATCGGCAATCCATAAATACTGTTGCCACTCGCTCTCGCTCAGAAAGACTCTTGCCGCCACATACGGCAATTCCTGTCCCTGCCTCGTGCTCATTATGGCCTCGTATTTATCCTTGTCCATATGATTCTTAAGGTACTCTTGTGCCTCCGCTTTATATGCGCCCGAAGCGCTTTCTATGGTTTTTTCTATATCCTTTGCGGAATCCATAAGCAAAATCCACCTCTTTTCACTGACAAATCCTTTGCGATGATGTTCACTAGTTATTTTGATTCTAAAAGGGGCTGTCCAACAGATGTCCAACAAAACAAAACATTTTTTTAGAAAAACTAAAAAAGGGCTATCGCCCTTTTGTTTTCCGTTCATCAATCGCGACTATTTAGCCTATCCATATAGGCCTCTGTGAGACTCGCCCAGGAGTATTCACTTAAGTATTCGCCGCGATAGGAGTTTATTGTATCCATATCACCCTCTAGGAATTTATAGAGATCACATTCAAATCTATCGGGCATTACGCGGATTATTCCGCCCTGCATATCCAGCATTTCGGAGATTCCGTATTCGTCGAGCGTCCCTCTTAGGCTCCTTATGATTACGTCGAGCTGCTTCTGTGCCGGCCTGTCATATAGTCCGTCTTCCCAAAGTGTCGCAAAAATCTCGGGACGGCTAACTCCACCTTGCCTATCCACTAGATGAGCAAGCAGTTCTTTGGCCTTTGCTCTAGCAAACTTGACCGGCTCTCCATCCACATAAACATCGAACTCGCCAAAGGTATGCACTCTAATATGCGGAACATGCGGATTGCGATTCTTGTCAAATGCTGCAATCTGACGATATCTGGTGGAAAGAGCATAATCGACGTCTTCCTTAAGGCGCTTCGCCTCGAGCGGCTTTTGGATATATCCCGCCACATGGAGCTTATATGCGTCCAATGCGTATTCGGGATGATTGGTTAGAAAAATGATAGAGGTTTCCGGATGCACGTTTTTAATCTTCTCTGCCAATTTAAGACCATCCATCTCCGGCATTTTGATGTCCAGGATAGCGATGTCACAAACGTTTTCTTTTAGATACGCCAGCGCTTCTTTTGGAGATACAAAGCCCTCAACTTCCACTTCTTCACCGAGTGCTCGGCATAGCGATACTGCAGAGTCAAGCGCCTTTGGATCATCATCTACGCAGACAATCCGCATACTCATCTTTCTCTCCTCTAGTGTGCAATCTTATAAATCTCAGGGGAGCTCCGTAACCTGGTTGTCGTCCTGAACTTGATCGGCCCTCACGAGTTTAATTTCTTTGTGAGAAATCTCTCCAGCCAGATAAACCAAATAGTATGCATGTGCATTTTCAACGGACTTTAAAAATAGAGAGTGGTCGCCGTTCTGGGTAAAGGCTGTATTGTCCTCAAGTGCAAAGCCCGGAAGGCCTGTATCCACAAGGTGACGATCAAAGCCTTTTATCGCGGCCTCATTGTAGTGAGGACAAACTGCGGTGTGATGCAAATCAAGAAGATTGTCCGACCAGATATAATTCCAATCAGACTCTCCTCTGTTATAATGACTGTTGCTGTATCCGCAATTGAACCAGCACGTGCAGCCCGCACCGATTCCGGAAAGCACAAGGCTATCGCTCGTAAATGCGCGATAGAGAATCTCATCAAAGCGGTGCTTTTTCCACGTATTTATGAGCCAGACAATATTTCCATCGCCGACATATACGACATCCGCCCAATCGACGAGTCTCTGGAGTTCTTTCTCGCTGTAATCCTTTTTGGAAAAAGCAATCGTCTCAACTTTTGCTCCAAGTTTATTAAATGCATCGGTAAAACTCGTGATGTATCCCGCATCATCCTTTGATGCAGTAGGAACAAAGAGCACGTTCGGATTGCTCTTCTTTGATAGTTTGATTATATGTTTGTTTAACAGCTCCGTGGACTCGAGCGTTCCACCGGAAATTGCAACTATTCTGCCCATCTTCTATCTCCAAGTGATTCTGTCCAAATACTATCCTGCAATTAGCCCGCGTCCAAAGACCGCATACGCCCAGAGAAATAACCCTATGATATTCAAAACAATTCCGGCTGTTGCGAGTTTGGGTTTTGTTCCCTTGCGTCCGGAGAAAGAAAAATATATACCTATAACTATAGGAATAAATCCGATCGCATAACCAAAGAGCGCTGCAATGATTGCAACAATACCTACCGCAAGACCTATCCATGCATCTGAGTTTGGATTGGAACCTTCTTTTTTCTTTGACGTGCGTCTTTCTTTCAGCTCCGCCCATGTGGGTTGCTGGTTCAACTCGTTCTCTTCAAGTTCCTCATCGAGCTCCTCGTCAAAATTATCTGCTTCCAGTTCACCAAAATCAGGCGCCTCGGGCGCGTTAAAATCAAACTTTTCTTCAACCTTGTTATTTGAATCGTCCATTTAACACCTTCGCTATCTATGTTAAGACTATAATATTACTATTATATATTAATTCCGGCCTGAAATGTAAAGAAAATCAAAGATTCTTGACAAAGAGAGCTCTGATGGCGTTTAGAACGGCTATAACCATGACACCAACATCGGCAAATATAGCGAGCCACATATTGGCAAGCCCTATAGCACCGAGCAAAAGACATGCAATCTTGACACCGATTGCAAAATAGATATTTTCATATGCAATTCTCATGCATTTTTTGGCAATCTTAATAGCCTTTGCAATTTTAAGGGGATCGTCATCCATAAGAACAACGTCTGCAGCCTCTATCGCGGCATCCGAACCGAGCGCACCCATAGCGATTCCGATATCCGCACGTGCAAGAACCGGCGCATCGTTGATTCCATCACCAACAAAGGCCAGGGTTCCGCCGTCCTCTTCTGCCAAAAGCTTTTCTACGATAGAAACCTTATCTCCCGGGAGCAGCTCGCTATGAACTTCAGTTATTCCGAGCTTCTCCGAAACACTCGTTGCAACCTTATCGTCGTCTCCCGTGAGCATCACGATTCTTGAGACACCGCTTGCCTTTATTTTCTTGATCGCATCCTCTGCAGTTTCCTTAATGACATCTGCAATTAAAATATGTCCGACATATTCGCCGTCTATCGCAACATGAATTAGTGTTCCAACTTCTCGGCACTCTTTGTACTCTATGCCACGCGATGTCATAAGCTTATCGTTTCCAACAAGCACATTACGTCCATCCACGATTGCGCTAATTCCTTGTCCGCTTATTTCCTCTATCCTGCTCACGCGGTTTCTGTCAATCTTATGTGAGGCGCCCTCTTCATCTCCGAAGCCCGAAAGATATGCTGCCTGAAGGCTTTTGCTTATAGGATGTGATGAGGCGCATTCAGCATGTGCTGCATAATCTAAAAGCTCCTCTTCAGGTATGGTCGCATGATGAACGCCTACTACCTGGAACACGCCCTTGGTTAGTGTGCCTGTTTTGTCACAGACCAGCCTCTTAGTTTTTGAGAGCGACTCTATATAGTTGGAGCCTTTAACCAAAACACCCGCCTTGCTCGCTCCACCTATTCCGGCAAAGAACGTAAGTGGTATGCTTATTACGAGAGCGCAAGGACAGCTAATTACAAGGAATGTGAGTGCCCTATAGATCCATGTGCCCCACTCGGCACTATCTCCCATTGCAAACATTCTAAATAGCGGCGGCAAGATCGCAAGAAGTACTGCACTTATTACAACAACTGGAGTATATACTCTCGCGAATTTGCTGATGAAGTCTTCTGACTTTGATTTGCGACTGCTCGCGTTCTCCACCATGTCCAGAATTGTTGAGACAGTTGACTCGCCAAATTCCTTTGTTGTCCTGATAGAAAGAACGCCGCTCATATTGATGCTTCCGCTTATGATTTCGTCGCCCTCGCCAATTGCACGTGGGAGACTCTCTCCGGTCAAAGCACTCGTATCGAGAGACGAGGTTCCAGAAACGACAATTCCATCAATCGGGACTTTCTCTCCCGGCTGACAAATTATAATGCTTCCAATCGCAACCTCGTCCGGATCCACTTTTTCTAGTTTTCCATCAACCTCAATATTTGCGTAGTCAGGGCGAATATCCATGAGCTCTGTGATGCTCTTTCTGCTTCTTCCGACCGCATAGCTCTGGAACCACTCTCCTATCTGATAAAAGAGCATTACGGCAACAGCCTCTACATAATCACCCGTATCGATAAGCGCAAGCGCGATTGCACCTAGCGTCGCTACGACCATGAGAAAACATTCATCCAGCGGCTGCCTATTCTTAATTCCCTTCCACGCTTTAAGGAGTATGTCGTATCCGACAACGATATACGGAATCATGTATAGCAAAAAGCGCAAAAGCCCCTCTACCGGAAGGAAGTGAAGTCCCACCAGCATAAGGGCTGCAAGCACAATTCTTATTAGTGTCTTTTTCTGTTTCTTATTCATCAGTATTATCTGAATCCAGGACGCTCGGCATATATCTTTTGCCTATCTTCTTAGAAGAAGATCTCGCAATCGTCCTCTACTTTTTTGCAGTTATCAAGAACGCGTGGCATTACCTCGCTTGGATCAGCGCCTTCTTCAAACTCAACTTCCATCTTAAGTGCCATAAAGTTTACTACAGCATCCTTTACACCCTCTGTGTTCTTTGCTGCAGCTTCCATCTTGTTTGCACAGTTTGCACAATCAACTTCTATTTTGTATTTCTTTTTCATATCTTCACCTCCGCAAATGCGAAACCTTATTAAACGATTAAACGATTATTTAATTGATAAATTGATTTTATACCTCTTCCTCCCCTTTGTCAATACCACTTCTTGACTAATACGCGAGACGAGATTTAATATATGGATATAGAATTGTAGATAAAGGAGACGCCTTATGTCCAACCATTCACTTCCACATAATCACAACCATCTAAGCGATGATTTTCTTGAGAGCATACCCCCAAAGGGCGAAGTCGCAATCGTGGCCGAGGCGCTTAAACAGCTCGGAGACCCGACGAGACTCAGAATCTTTTGGATACTCTGTCACTGCGAGGAATGCGTAATAGATATTGCTGCGATGATGGAGATGTCGAGCCCTGCGGTTTCGCATCACCTGAGGCTCCTAAAGGACAGCGGTCTCATCACCTCCCGCCGCGAAGGAAAAGAGATGTATTACACAGCATCAAAGAGCGAGCTTGCACAGGAGCTCCATGCGGTTATAGAAAAAATCGGACATATAACATGCCCAACAAAGTGATGTCCGGCAAAAGGCAACAATTCAAAAATATAACTCAGAAAACTATAAATCAAAAACCAAAAGAAGCGCCGAAGCGCTTCTTTTTTCATGAACTATTTCTCAAACTTTGTTCCGCACTGTGGGCAGAAGTTCGGAAGATCGTTTATGTCCTTTGGTGTGAATCCGCAGTTCTTGCAGTGTGGAGCTTCGTCCGGTTTCTTTGTTCCGCAGTGTGTGCAATAGTTTCCGTCGTTCTTCTTGCTGCAGGATGGGCAAATCCATTCAACAGGCTTTGCTTCCTCTTCAGATTCGGTCGGTGTAAAGAAGCTTACCTGAGATTCTTTCTTCTGCTCCTGACCGATTGCAAAGAGATCTGCAGGATTGGATCCACCTGCGTTCATAGCCATTCCCATACCCATAAATCCAATAGCTGCTCCCGCGTCGTTTGATGCCGCTTCTACCATGGCTTCTGCCTGAGCCTGGCTGATGTTTGCGGCTGCCATTGCAGGATTTGCATATACGGCAGCGTTCTGTGCGGCTTTGAGTCTCTCGGAGTCATGCTCCGTAAGAGTAATCGGATTAAGTGCGATAGATACGATTTCAAGACCTCTCTCCTCTTTCCAAAGTTTGGAGAGCTGCTCATTCATCGCATTTGTTATATCGTCGTAGTATTCGGTAAGCTGGCTCGGTCTAATCTCGTTCTTTCCAACCTCACCAAGGGCCGGAGCAAGAGCGTTTACAAACTCTGCCTTGAGCTGTGTGTCTATATCTTCTCTTGTGAAATCATTCTCTACGTTTCCGCATACGTTGGTGTAGAAGAGAAGCGGATCAACGATCTTATATGAGTAAACACCCGAGCAACGAATATCTACATCAAGGTCGAGACCAATCTTGGAGTCAACAACTCTGAACGGAATCGGACTTGGTGTTCCAAACTTATTGTCGCGAAGTTCTTTGGTGTTGAAGTAATAAACTCTCTGATCCTTCGCAGCAGCTCCGCCGTAGCTAAAACGTCTTCCAATCTTTCTGAAGGTTTCTTCGATTGCATAGTTTAGGTCGCCGGCAAATACGCTTGGTTCGCTGCTTGTGTCGTATGTGAACTCACCCGGCTCTGCGCACACTTCAACGATTTCACCCTGCTCAACAATCATCATGCACTGGCCGTCGGCAACCGCGATTCCCGAACCATTTGTAATGATGTTGTCGCTTCCAAAATTATTCAGCACGCCATTTGTCTTTTTGTAGGCACGCTTTACCAAGACATCGCTTGGCATTGAGTCACAGTAAAAGAATTCTTTCCACTGATCCGAAATTACTCCGCTAGCTGCTGTAGTAAAAGCTTTGATAAGGCCCATTACGTTCTCCTTTCTACTTTAGAACTCTGCCGATTTTGGTGTTCTTGGGAACGGCAGCACGTCCCTGATATTGCTCATTCCCGTTAAGTACATTATCATTCTCTCAAATCCAAGTCCGTAACCTGCGTGTTTTACTCCGCCGTACTTTCTAAGATCGAGGTACCAACTATAATCTTCTTTCTCAAGCCCCTTCTCTTCCATGCGCTTAAGAAGCACGTCCATGCGTTCCTCTCTCTGGCTTCCTCCGATGATTTCGCCGACGCCCGGAACAAGCAGGTCGCAGGCCGCAACTGTTTTTCCGTCGTCGTTTACGCGCATATAGAATGCTTTGATGTCCTTTGGATAATCCGTAACAAAGACAGGTTTCTTGAATATCTCTTCCGTTATATATCTCTCGTGTTCAGTCTGCAGGTCAATGCCCCACTCAACCGGATACTGGAATTCCTTTCCTGATTTCAGGAGCATGTCCACAGCATCTGTATAACTTACGCGAGCAAAGTCGGAGTTGACGATGTTATCGAGTCTTTCGAGAAGTCCTTTGTCGATGAACTTATTGAAGAATTCCATTTCTTCAGGTGCCTTTTCAAGCACATAGTTAATGATATGCTTTACCATAGCCTCAGCCATCTGCATATTTCCCTCTAGATCGCAGAACGACATCTCAGGCTCAATCATCCAGAACTCACTAGCGTGCCTTGCGGTGTTGGAGTTCTCTGCGCGGAAGGTCGGGCCAAATGTATAGATATCTCTGAACGCAAGAGCAAAGGCTTCGCCCTCTAGCTGACCGCTTACTGTGAGGCTTGTCTTTTTCTTGAAGAAGTCCTCCGCATAATCGATATCGCCAACCTTGGCCGCGCCTTCTTTTACTGCGTCGCTTTCTTCCGTATATCTCGGAAGATCGTCTAGGTCAAGTGTTGTTACCTGGAACATCTCGCCTGCACCCTCTGCATCACTTCCCGTGATGATTGGTGTATGAACATAAACAAAGTCTCTATCCTGGAAGAATGTATGAATCGCATGCGCAACAAGAGACCTTACTCTGAATACCGCAGAGAACGTATTGCTCCTCGGTCTAAGGTGTGCAATCTCTCTCAAGAATTCCATGGAATGTCTTTTGTTCTGAAGCGGATAATCAGGATCTGTATCCGCGATTATTTCTATTTTTTCTGCTTTGATCTCAAATGGCTGCTGAGCGTCCGGTGTAAGAACCAAGGTTCCTTCAACAGAAAGGGCAGAAGAAACATTGGCCTTGGCGACGTCTGCAAAGTTTGCGAGAGTCTCTGCCTCATAGACAACCTGGACAGGCTTAAAGAAGCTTCCGTCATTCAACTCAACAAAACCAAAGTGATTATTATTGCGGTTATTCCTAACCCAGCCGTTAACTACGACTTTCTTGTCGGAATAGCTTGCCGCATTTCTATGCAGTTCTCTTAGTTTTACATCTTGCATAATAATCACTCCTTTAAAAAATATTTCTGCGATAGCTATAGCTTTGCTACCACAATAATCTATTATATCACATTTTTTCAGCATGAACACGTCGGTTCGTTGCTAAAATAGTGTATAATATGAGTGAGGTGATTAACATGAAAGAAAGATTTAGACAAATGGTTGAGCGCGACAAGGATGCCCTTCTTGAGGACTTTCGCAAACTAATTGCAATAGAGAGCGTAAACGGCGTCAAAGAGAAGACCGAGGAAGCCCTCGAATTTGTCCTTAAGCGTGCCGAAGAAATGGGCATGAGGACTGAAATCAGCAGCCTTAAGAACGTTGGCTTTGCTGAAATCGGCGAAGGCGAAGAAATGATAGGAATCCTGGTTCACGTTGACGTGGTTCCGCCGGGAGAGGCTGACCTCTGGGAGTCTCCGGCTTACGAACTCACTGAGCGCGACGGCTATCTATATGCTCGCGGTGTCTGCGACGACAAGGGCCCGGCCATCATAAGCCTATATTCAATGAAGAATCTAATGGAACTTGCCGCAGAAGAAGGCAAAGCCATCAATAAGAGAATCCGCCTTATCGTTGGAACCAGCGAAGAAAGCCAGTGGGTAGATATGGAGACATATCTTAAGGAGTTTGAGCCACCTACATACGGATTCACTCCTGACGGGCACTTCCCCATCGTGAACAAAGAAGCCGGCTATCTCGATTTTGAACTGAGCTTCCCTGAGACAGCCGAGGCGCTCGGAAATATTACAGATATAAATTCAGGTATCAGCGTTGGTACCGTTCCATCAACTGCATATTATACAGAGAACGGTGAGACCAAGAGGTTTGAAGGCGCTTCCGCTCACGGATCGCTTCCATGGCTCGGCGACAATGCGATAGTTCATCTTGCCAAGGCGCTTAAAGGCCGCGGACTCAAGTTTGCAGACTTTATCGCAGAGCACTGCGGAGAAAAAGGCGAGCAGGATTTCTTTACGGATCCGGACACCTGCCCTGCTGAATTTGATAGAGCAACAACCATAGTTCCAACAACCCTGGAACTTAAGGACGGAGTCGTTACTGTGAATATGAACACCCGCCACCGCTACGGCGTCCTGAGCAATGACATCATGGCAGTCGTTGATAAGCTCGGAGAAGAAGTCGGATTCACAAGCCGCGTAACAGAAGCGCTTGAGCCACTCTTCTCAAGCGCAAGCCAGGACTGGTTAAAGCGTATGGCAGAAGTATATGAGTCATACGGTTATGAAAACGAGTTCAAGCTCACCGGCGGAACAAGTTATGCAAAGTCCATGGAAAACATCGTTACCTGGGGACCTCTTCTTCCGGGAGAGTTTGACGGTAACCATATGGAAAACGAACTCCTCAAGAAAGACGTAGTCTTCCTTTGCCAAGAGATGTACGCGCTATATCTCTGGGGCGAGATTCAGTAGCATCGCCCCGCGGTGCCATTAGCACTGCAGTATCAAGACGCGAGTTTTTACCGCAGTTTGCATTGTCTTGGGGCGCGCTTTGTGATAGTATGTTTTCGGAAATAAATTGAGTTGATAATCTATGTGAATTGGAGGTACAGATGTCAATCTTTGATAAACTTACAGCCCAGTTAAAGGCTAATCCCAAGACTATAGTTCTGCCTGATGGTCCTGACCCAAGAGTCATGAACGCAGCAGAGCGCCTCAGCCAAGAAGATGTTCTCAAGGTTATCCTTATCGGAACAGAAGAAGAATTCGCCAAAGGCGCTTCAGAAGGCGGCTATAACCTTTCCAAATGCGAAATAATCGATCCACTTAACTACGACGGTATGGAAGAGATGGTTAAGACCTTTGTTGAACTTCGTAAGGGAAAGGTCACTGAGGAAGAAGCAAAGAAGATGCTCTCCGCAGGAAACTATTTTGGAACAATGCTCGTTAAGATGGGTAAGGCTGACTGCCTACTCGGCGGCGCAACATACTCCACCGCTGATACAGTAAGACCTGCTCTTCAGCTTATAAAGACAAAGCCGGGCGCACACCTCGTAAGCTCAAGCTTTATCCTAATCCGTGGCGACGAGAGAATCGCCATGGGCGACTGCGCTATCAACATCAGCTATGAAGACGATGTTGATGCAGATGGAAACGTAGTTCTTTCCGCAGCAGATAAGCTCGCAGAAGTTGCTGTTGAAACAGCTCGCACCGCTCAGGTATTTGATATCGATCCAAAGGTTGCAGTACTAAGCTTCTCAACCAAGGGTTCCGGTAAGGGCGCAACTGTTCAGCTTTCACATGATGCAACTATCAAGGCTCAGGAGCTTGCTCCGGACCTTGCTATCGACGGAGAACTTCAGTTTGACGCAGCTGTATCCATGGAAGTTGCCAAGACAAAATGCCAGGGCTCACCTGTTGCAGGTCAGGCAAACACGTTCATCTTCCCATGCATCGAAGCAGGAAACATCGGTTACAAGATTGCACAGCGTCTCGGCGGATATGCGGCTTATGGTCCAATCCTTCAGGGACTTAACGCTCCAATCAATGACCTGTCCCGCGGTTGCGACGCAGACGAAATCTATTACATGTCCATCATAACCGCAGCACTTTCATAAAAAGCAAATCCCCGGTTGCCGTAGCGACCGGGGATATTTCTTTTTTAATTATTGTAAATAATTTCTATTTCTTCTTGTTCTCCTCATTATAGAGCCATGCGATAAATGGCTTCCATGTCTGCGAGTTTAAGGACCTTGGCGGTGCCTATCTGTCCACCTACAGCTGCCTCGCAACCGAGCGCGAGTTCTTTTATCTGCTCTTCTGTAGGCTCTATTCCGAGTTCCTTCATGGTTGTCGGCATGTCTATTGCTCTGAAGAAGTCTTCCATAGCAGCGATTCCCGCGAGAGCTGTTTCTTCGTCAGATGCTGCAGGCTCTACGCCCATAACATCAACAGCAAATTTCACAAATCTCGGCAGACAATCCTTATATACGTAGCGCGCCCAGCTCGGCCAAATTGCAGCAAGTCCCGCACCATGAGTTACATCAAACATTCCGCCGATTTCATGCTCAAGTCTATGCGAAGCCCAGTCGCTTCCCTTATGTCCGCATCCCGTGAGACCGTTATGCGAAAGGCTGCTCGCCCACATAACCTCTGCACGCGACTCATAGTTTGAAGGATCCGCATGAAGTATATGCGCATGCTTCATAACTGTTTTGATTAGTCCCTCTGCAATAGCATCTGTAATCTCAGGAACATAACCCTGAGTAAAATAACGCTCCATCGTGTGCATCATGATATCGACGCATCCCGACATCGTCTGATAATCCGGAAGCGTAAGTGTATATGTAGGATCCATGATAGCAAATTTTGCTCTGCAAAGATCGCTGTTACAACCCCTCTTTTGTCCTGTCTTTTCGTTGGTGATTACGCTGCTGTCGCTCATCTCGCTTCCTGCAGCTGCGATTGTAAGAACTGCACCAATTGGGAAACTTGCCTTTGGAGCTCTTGTATGTTCATAGAGATCCCAAACGTCAAACTCAGGTTCGCCCAGAGCGTAAGCGATTGCCTTTGATGAATCGATTGTTGAACCACCGCCGACAGCAAGGATAAAGTCAACAGCGTTCTCCTGCGCAAGAGCGATACCCTCTCTTACCTTGGCAAGATGCGGATTCGGAACAACTCCTCCGAGTTCAACATGGAAGATTCCGGCCTCATCAAGAATCGTCTTTACTCGATCGATAAGTCCTGATTTAACGGCGCTCTGTCCGCCATAATGAATCAAAACTCGGCTTCCGCCAAATGTCTTTATTTGTGTCGCTACCTGGTCGATTGAATCTTTTCCGAATACTACCTTGGTTGGTGTGTAGAAATTGAAATTGTTCATTTTTTTACCTCTCAGATTCTAAAGCCGCCATGCGGCGGCTTTGATTTTGGTTTGATTGAGTTTACTATTAGTTTGCCTTGAACGCTGCGAGAAGCTCGTCTGTTTTGTCTTCCTCAAGTGCTGTTGCTGTAACGCAAGCCATTGCGGATCCATTCTTTAGGAAGATCTGCTTCTGGAACATCTGCATGTCGCCTGCTTTGCTTACGATTGTCATGCTGACGCAATTCTTTCCGATGAACTCGGTCTCGCCAACTTCTACATCAATTGTTTCCATGCCCTGTGCTGCAAGTGCCTGCTTGATGCTATCTACGGATGCTTCTGCGATTTGCTTTTCGCTGGTAATTAGGCCGTAGAGTTTGCCCATGTCCTGGATCGTAACATTTATGTTGTTGAAACCATTTACGGTTGCACCGCTCGTGTCGAGCGCATAGAAGTCCGTTACATAACCAGCACTCTCAAGAAGCGATGCTATATCCTCGTCCTTAATCTCAGCTGCCGCAAGACCCATGAGTTCTGCGCGCTCAGAAGCAGTTAGGACATACCAATTGTCTTCAGCATCAAATCTGAATCCAAAGTATTCATTAACATACGAGTTTTCCTCGGTCTTTCCGAGAAGTTCAGCGGGTACCAAGGTTTCTTCCTTTGACTCTTCTTCAGTAGGTTCTTCGGCAGGTTCTTCAGTTTCTTCCTGCTCAGGCTCTTCTTCAGGCGTTGCCTCTTCTTCAGATTCTTCTTCAGGTTCTGCTTCTTCTTCCGGAGCAGGCTGCGGTGCAGGCTCTTCCTTCTTTGAACATCCGGTAACAAAGACCATGGATATGATTAGCATCAGTGCGATAAGCACAATTAGTTTCTTCTTCATAATTTCCTCCGTAGTTTTAGAAAAATTGGCAGGCCACCCTAAATGGCCTGCCATTATTATGGAGCTCCCGATGGGACTTGAACCCATGACCTGCGCGTTACGAATGCGCTGCTCTACCGACTGAGCCACGGAAGCGTGTTCTGCGGCGCCCGAATTCCAATTCCCGAGCGCCAAATCAGTATATCATTATTTTTCTTTTGCGTAAAGTCCGAAAACCACGCGATCTCGGCCCGCGAGATCTTTGATTATGCGGACATTTGTGAAGCGTCCTTCCGGCCCTGAACCTCTACGCGTAGAGCGCTCTTCCGCTATTCTTCCTCCGCTTTCAAGAAGCGCCTTTACGGCCTCTCCTTGCTTATCTCCTATCTCAAGAAGTATCACTCCGCCGTCAACTAGATGATCCGGTGCTTCATCGGCTATGCGACGATAAAAATCGAGGCCATCCGCTCCCCCATCAAGAGCGCCCATGGGTTCATGCTCTTTGATTTCTTTCTGGAGCCCCGCTATAGCGTCTGTTTCTATATAGGGCGGATTGCTTACTATCATGTCAAACTTCTGCTTTTTGAAAAGTTTGTTAAACGGTGCAAAGAGATCTCCGCAGGCAGTTTTGACGCTGCTCGTTACGCCGTTTAGTTTTATGTTTTCGCGTGCGACCTCAAGCGCATCACGGCTGATATCAGAAAGTATTACATTAACATCTGCAAGCTTTGCAATAGATATACCTATTGCGCCGCTACCGGTGCATAGATCGAGAACCTGCCATCCTGTTTTTTCAGCTGCGACGCGCGCGCCTTCACCTGCGAGTTTTCCGTCCTTTATAAGCGAGATCGCATTCTCAACCAATGTCTCTGTATCCATTCTGGGAATCAAGACTCTTGGGTCAACCTTAAACTCAAGTCCCATAAACTCCTGAGAACCGACTATATACTGAAGCGGCTCTCCCGAAGCTCTTCTATCCACCAAATCAAAATACTGATCGCAAAGAAGATCCTGGAGCCTATACTGATACTCCATGAAGAGTTTTCCGATTGGAATTCCAATCAAATAGCAATAGAGGGACTTACTGTCCCTCGCCGCATCTTCGATTCCACTTTCAATCAATTGTTTTTCGCCGAGAGAAAGAATCTCTCTTACGGTCATACTCATTCTTCTTTTGCTTTCCTGATTTCTGCCTCGTCATCCCAGATAGGAATGCCGGCTGAGTTCTTTGCTCTTCCGCTTGGAGCGGTGCCTACTTCTTCTCTCTGTTTGGAGAAGAAATTCATAAAGCCGCCCTCATGCGATTCTTTTTTTGTTTCCTCGGAATCATGCTTCATGATTTTCTGCCACGGCTTAAGCTTGGGCTCTTTTTTATCTACTATTTCTTCCTCGACCTCGTAAGCCTCGTCATACTCATCATCGTATTCCTCAGGATACTCATCGTCGATATTTCCCCTACCCAAAACCTTGTCAAGGAATCCTGTTCCCATATCCCTTGCCTTTTTCAAATCAAAGATCGGTTTATCAGCCATGTCATTCTCCTCTTCGCTTTTAATACTGTGCGTCGGCTCTACTATAGCCTCTTCGTCCGACACCTCTTCATAAGCGTCACGCTTTATTGTACCACTTTTTTCGGGTTCGCTGTTAATATGTTTTTCCTCTATAAGATTGGCATCTTTATCGCAGATTCCTTCGATATACGGAGCGCTCGGATCAACCAAAACCGCTTTCATGGACGCTATCGCCACCTCAAGCTGCTCCTTGGAAGGCTCTCTTGTTGTTAGCTTCTGGAGCAAAAGTCCCGGCATTGATAGAACCTTTACGACTGCGTTGTCGCTGCGACCTGCCCACTTAAGAAGCTCGTATGAAAGCCCTGCAACTACAGGGAGCAAGAGAATTCTTGAGAGCAGTCTAACCCATACATTAGGCCATCCAAGTAGCGAAAAGATTACCAAGCTTATTACCATTACGAACATGAGGAAGCTCGTTCCGCACCTCGGATGAAGTGTATAGAAGTCCTGCGCATTGTCCGGCGTAAGCTCAAGATTGTTCTCAAAACAATGAATCGTCTTATGCTCTGCGCCATGGTATTCAAATGTTGTGCGTATGTCCTTCATATGCCCAACCGCAGCAATATAGATGATAAAGAGCAGAAGCCTAAGAATACCCTCGCAGAGATTCAAAAGGATTTTGCTCGTTGTGAACTTTGATAGGATGTTCACCAAAACTGTCGGAAGGAGAATAAATAGTCCAACGGAAAACAGTATCGCAAGAACCACCGCTATATAGATCGCAAAATTCCATGCAGCGCGCTCTCCAAAATGCTTTTCAATCCATTTGGAGAATGCACCCGGCTCCTCTTTTTCTTCTTCCTCCGGAGAATAATACTCAAGTACATCCGCGGAGTAAAGAAGCGTTTTCATTCCCGTAACGAGCGATACAACAAAGGCGAAAACTCCTCTTAATACAGGAATCTTCATCCACGCGCCGCTCTTTGGGAGCGCTTGGGTCTTTATATGTATTCTTCCGTCCGGCAGCCTAATCGATGTCGCCATGCGGTCCGCACCGCGCATCATTACGCCATCCATTACCGCCTGCCCACCTATTGCGGTCGGGCAAGCATCTTTTAAAAATATCTTGCTTAAATCCATTTTATTTTATCAGTACCTTCTTAATTATTTGTACAAAGTTTCTATTGTTGGACGTATGAGCCAAATTGTCTATGATAGTCTCAGTGATATCCTGGTTCTGCATATTTGACATCGCCCTACGCATGGTCCAAATTGCTTCCATCTCTTCCTGATCCATGAGGAGGTCCTCACGTCTTGTTCCGGAGCGATTGAGATCGATTGCCGGGAATATGCGCTTTTCTGAGAGGCGTCTATCCAGATGCAGTTCCATATTACCTGTACCCTTAAACTCCTCATATATAACATCATCCATACGGGATCCCGTTTCAACAAGCGCTGTTGCAAGGATGGTGATGCTTCCGCCCTCTTCGATATTTCTTGCTGCACCAAAGAATTTCTTTGGCTTATAGAGAGCGCTCGGATCAAGTCCACCCGTGAGCGTTCTTCCGGAAGGCTGCTCCACAAGGTTATATGCTCTTGCAAGCCTTGTGATACTATCAAGAAGAATAACTACATCCTGCTTGTGCTCGGCCATTCTCTGCGCCCTTGCAAGTACCATCTCCGCAACCTTTACATGGTGCTGCGGTCTCTCGTCAAACGTGGAGTAGATTACCTCTCCGCTCGTTAGTGAACGCTTCATATCGGTAACTTCTTCAGGTCTTTCATCTACGAGAAGGACTATCAGGGAAACATCCGGATGGTTTGTCTCTATACTATTTGCAATCCTCTTTAAGAGAGTTGTTTTACCTGCCTTTGGAGGAGCTACGATGAGTCCTCTCTGGCCCTTTCCGACAGGCGCAATTAGGTCTATAAGCCTTGTGGATAGGTCCTTTGCGCTCGTTTCCATGGAGAGCCTGTGATTTGGGAAAATCGGCGTCAAATCCGAGAAATCCGGACGTCTAATAGCCTCTCCCGGCTCCTGGTCGTTTACGGTATTTACATAAAGAAGTGCTCCAAAACGCTCTCCCTGGTTAGGAAGCCTTGAAATTCCGGCAATTTTGTCACCGGTCTTCAGGTTGAACCTTCTGATCTGCGTCGGAGAAACGTATATGTCTCTGTCGCTTGTAAGGAAATTGTCAAAACGAAGGAATCCAAAGCCTCCATCCTCTGCAATATCAAGGATTCCGACTACCTCTGGACGCGGTTTTTCCTCGCTCTTGGCGTCAGCTTCCTCCTCGGCCTTGTCCTCCTCTGCCTCTACGGCTTCCGGAGATTCCTTGGGTTCTGCGGCCTTTTCCTTGGTTTTACGCGTTTTCTTTGGATTTTCCTCTACAGGAGCCTCTTCTACCAAATCAAGCTCAAGCTGGGCCTCAGCTTCCTTCTGGGCCTTGGTCTTCCTTGGAGCGCGCTTCTTTATCGGCTCTTTTTCCTCAACGTTAACAATAGCTTCTTCCAATACGTCTTCTTTTTTCTTTCTTGGCATAAGTAAAACTTCGGCTGAATGCCTTTCCTTTCTTTTTAGATGGGATAATTAGATAAAAACTTTAGCAATTATACCCTAAACCCCGTAAAAATGCAAATTATCATACTTTTGTGCCACTTTTATTATCTTATTTAATATGGTACAATTAAATGCTATAGAAAAATGGAGGTCTCAAATGAAAAAGAGCGACAAAGAATTACTTAAAACTCTGAAGATGCAGCAGAAGCTTGAAAAGAAAAAGAATGCCGAAAATATCGTGGTGTTCACCGCTGTATTTGCCATAGTTGCACTAGGCGTAGTTGCCGCTGCTCTCAGTTTTAAAGCTCCTCAAGAATAAAAAGCCATGAAAAAACAAAACAAATCGACACCTGTAACACTAATAGCATTTGTCATTACGCTTTTTGTGATATTTGTTATTGTTGCATTCCTCTTGCTCGGCAAAGGAAACACCAACGCCAATACAAGACCACGAAATCTCTCGTATGACACAGGCTGGACCTTTATAGAGAACGGAAGTAACCAGGGAACGGTCAACCTTCCGGTCAAGATGACTACACAGTCATCGGGCATATCCGTTCTTAAGAAGCAGCTCCCCTCCAACATCTCCTCAAGAGATGCTATTGCCGTGAGAAACTACCATCAGCTTCTTCACGTCAGAATCGGAGACAGCATTATATTTGCTTATCCAAACCTTGGATGGAACGGTGTCGGAAATATAATAAGCGACGAATGGATTGTTGTGAACCTGAAGCCCGAATACGCAGGCGAAACGATTGAGCTTCACTTCACCAATACATCCATGTTCAAAACATCTTTTAATATCAGCAATGTCTATTACGGAACGGATAACGATGTTGTTCAGCATATTCGCTCTACGACCTTTATGCCATTCCTTTCAGGTCTTATAGTATTCTTAATCGGACTCTTCCTTTTGATTATGAGTGCAGTTTATGCAAGACCAACTGACCAAAGACCAAATACAGCAATGGGCGCGGCGCTTCTTTGCTTTGGCCTATGGATTCTAAACAGATCGCTAATGCCGGTGCTCACAAGATTTTCCGGTGCACTCTATATTTTCGCGGTACTCGCACTGATGTTTGTACCACCGTGCATCTTCCTCTACTCCTATTACAGGAACAAAGAGCATCGCCAGATTTCCATGAAATGCTATATCGTTGCTATTGCGGCTGACGTATTCATCATGCTCTCTTGCATAGTAATCAGATATAACGCAAATATAATCGCAATGCTTTGCTACTTCCTTGCGGGAGTCGGCATTATCCTTAACGGCGTGCTTCTATATAAATCCGCCTACGGCGACAAAACAACTTTGCTAACAAGAACAGAACTCCTGCTTAACAGAACGGAGTTCCTCGCCAATATCATTCTTCCATTCATAATTATTGCAGAGTCAATAATGTTTAGAGATAGGATGTGGACAGAGACGAGCATGTTCTTTAGAACCGGCCTTCTGATTTACGCGTTCATCTATCTGGTATTTGTATTCTGGAGAAATCGACTTGCGCTTTCCGACAGAGTCAAGGTAACAAATAGACTTAAAGAGAATCAGCTTAAGCTGATGATGGATCAGATACAGCCGCACTTCCTCTTTAATACACTTAGTGCAATTCGTATTTTGATTAAGATGGAACCCGAGATGGCTTATGACGCCATGTACGATTTCTCCAAATATCTCCGTGCAAATATAGACAACGTCAACAATATCGACGGAATCGATTTTGCATCTGAGGTTGAACACATCAAGAGCTATGTGAATATAGAAAAGATCAGATTCGGCGACAGAGTAAATGCCGTATATGATATCCAGTGCGACGACTTCTTTGTACCGCCGCTATCCATCCAGAGCCTTGTTGAAAACGCCATTCAGTACGGCATCCTTCCAAAGATGCGTGGCGGAACCATCTGGCTCAGGAGCTATGAAACAAATGACTACGACGTTGTAGAGATAGAAGACGACGGCGTAGGCTTCACAAGAGACACAGCTGCTCACCTCTTCTCAATTTACGCAAGTGACGATGACAAGGTAGGTATGGAATCCAACCAGGTTCTCCGCACTGCGATGACAGAGGTTATGGAAAATCTAAACCTTACAGACTCCACCGGAAACCCAATCGTATTTACGACGCCGGTTAAGAACAACGATCTCACAGAGGAACATCAGTCATCTAGCACGATGAATATCTTCCTCCGTCTAAGAGAGATGTCGGGAGCAAAATTTGAAATCGCAAGTACCGAAGGAGAAGGAACACTTATCCGCGTGCTTATACCAAAGAACTAAAATAAATTAAAACAATAGATTAAAACGAGGGAACAAATGGAAAGAGAAGATTTACTTGATGTTTATCGCCACTCACTGGCACATATCCTTGCAAAGGCGGTAATCGAAATTTTTGGAAAAGAAAATGTGCAGTATGCAATCGGTCCGGAAGTATCCGATGGTCTTTATTATGACTTCGTTCTTCCGCGCGCCGTAACAAAGGAAGACTTCCCTGTTATAGAAGAGAAGATGCACGAGATTATTAAGCGTAGAGAGGCTTGGCTTCGTCAAGAAATAAGCCGCGAGGATGCTCTTAAGATGTTTAAGGACCAGCGCTTTAAAACTGAGCTTATAGAAGACCTCCCGGAAGATGAAAAGATTACTATTTACTATACGGGCGAAGACTTTGTTGATCTCTGTAGAGGCCCTCATGTAGATAATTCACAGGAGCTTCTCTCCGCTGCGTTCCAGCTTAAGTCTGCTTCAGGATCTTACTGGAGAGGCGACGAGCATAACGAACAGCTTCAGAGAATCTATGTCTATGCATTCCCTGACAAGCAGCAGTTAAAGGATCATCTAAAACTTATACAGGAAGCTCTTGAAAGAGACCATAAGAAGCTCGGACAGCAGCTTGAACTCTTTATGTTTGATGAGACAGCTCCGGGTATGCCCTACTGGCTACCGAGAGGTTGGAGACTGTATAACACTCTTATGGACTTCTCAAGAACGCTCCAGGATGAATATGGTTATCAGGAAATCTGCGCACCGGTATTTAACAACCGCAAGCTCTATTTGATCAGCGGTCACTGGGCACATTATCAAAATAATATGTTTGTAGTTCCAGAACTGGAAAGAGACGAGAACGGACAGATTCTCCTTGACGAGAACGGTTCTTTCAAGATGAAGCCTGTAGAGGAAGCAGACATCTACTCGGCAAAGCCGATGAACTGCCCTAACGCAATGGTAGTGTTTAAATCTCAGGTTCGTTCATATAGAGACCTTCCGCTTAGACTATCGGAAAACAACGTTCTTCACAGAAAAGAAAAGTCCGGTCAGCTAAACGGTCTTCTCCGCGTTCAGGAATTCCGTCAGGATGATGACCATACATTTGTTATGGAGTCGCAGATAGAAGAAGAGATCGGAAAGATCTTTGAACTTACGGATAAGATTTATTCTACGCTCGGACTATCATATAGAGCTGAGCTTTCTACTCGCCCTGAAGACTTTATGGGCGACATAGAAGTTTGGAACGAAGCCGAAGCTGCCCTTAAGAAAATTCTTGATGGCAAATACGGCGAAGGCGGATACGAGATTAACGAAGGCGATGGCGCATTCTACGGACCAAAGATTGACCTTCAGATGAAGGATGCTCTCGGTCGCGAATGGCAGTGCGGAACGATTCAGCTAGACTTCCAGCTTCCACATAATTTTGAACTTAAATACACAGCACCTGACGGAAGCCTCAAGCAGCCTATCGTAATCCACAGAGCGCTCTATGGATCGTTCGAAAGATTCATAGCTGTAATCATAGAGAACTTCAAGGGAGCATTCCCCTTCTGGCTCTCACCGACACAGGTTGCCGTTGTTCCAATCAAAACAGAGCATAACGATTACGCAGAGGAAATCTGCAAGCTTCTCCGCGCCAATCGCATTCGCTACGAAGTAGATTATGAGGACAAAAATATGAACGCCAAAATCAAGACGTTCAAGAATTTCAAGGTGCCTTATATAATCGTTGTTGGCGGACAAGAGGCAGAGAACAGAACTGTATCGATAAATGTTCGTGGATCAAATCAGCAACTCAGAAATGTTCCGCTTGATACATTCCTCGATATGTGCGATATGATGAACGAAGAACACTCGCTAGAGCTCCTCACCGAGGTCCCAGCCGAACAATAAACCAACAAGAGACTTGTCCCTCCTTGGTTGGCTGCACGCACTTTAGTCCTCGGGATGGATAATTAATTCCTCAATAAAATTGAACCTCTGGAGGGTTGCATCGAAGGCCGCTGGCCCGCTGCCAACCTCACAGAGGTTCTTCTTTTATTTTCGGTTAATTATATTCCATCCCTGCGGAAGGCGTGCCGTGCAGCCATCCCAAGAAGGGCCTTCTCTTGTCGGTTTATAGTGGGTGGTCGGTAAGTGCTTCTTTCTTTATGGTGCTTATCATCAGGATGTCAACAATGATGATGAACGCAAAGAATATGATTGTCGATAGCGCAGTCTGTTTCATCGCACATGCATCATAGAATCCGTGGAGAAATACGGCAACCAGATATGCAAGCTTTCTGTTGACGGACGCCTTTTGGTCGTCACCTCTGTTGGCCCAGAGTCTCGCTCTTCCGTAGAAGACTCCCATAAATACCGCAAAGGACATATGCCCCGGAATTGCAAGGAGCGCTCTCGTCGGTGCGATTGTTAGACCGTAGCCTGCTACGTATCCGATGTTTTCAAAAGCGGCAAAGCCGAGTGAGATAAATACTGCATAGATGATTCCGTCAAATCTAAAATTGAAATGCGGATTCTTCCATGTGATAAGCTTCATGAAAATATACTTTGTTCCCTCTTCAACCACAGCGATGACAAGGAACGCAAGTATTATTACGTATAGCGGATTGGCGACGCTGATAAAGCGATCAAGCACAGTTATCGCAGCGCCCTCCAGTCCGCCGGAAACGATTGCGGCAAGAACTCCGAGACCAAGTAGTTTAAACAGAAGTCCCGCGGGTTCTTTTTCTATTGTGTCCTTTCTGTAGATATAGAAAAGAAGTAGTGCCGCAGGAAGAACCGCAGCCAATATATAAACTATTCCTACAGGTATCAAATTAATATAATACAATTCTATTCCTCTCTTCCGTGACGACGACGGCGTTCTCTTCTCTTTTCTTCTTTTCTGGCGAGCTGTTGTCCCCTTACGTAGGATCCTGCACTCGCCGCTTTATGAACATATCTAAATACTGCTTCGGTTGCAATTAAGAATACTATGAGGAGCATCAAAGCCTTTGTTGTTATTCCTGTTATACCGAAAACTTCCGGAATGAGTATTACACAAAGCGCCATGCCCGCCACCAATGCACCTATCATGAACTTATGGAAACTGGTGAGCGGCGCTGCAACCTTTGTTAGGAATAAGAACCCTACAAGCGCAACAAGCATAGTTGCCGATGTGGAAATACATTCATCGTCTATCTTGAACACGCGCCCAAACATTACCATGGCGCTCACGGAAATAAACATAGTGAGTCCCGCTGGTGCGGCCATCTTGAGAACGTTAGGAAGGAAGCTTCCCTTAATTCTCTTTGTATTTGATTCTAGTGCGAGTATGAACGAAGGAACACCAATCGTAAATGCACTGATGAGCGTTATCTGTCTCGGCTTAAGCGGATACGAGAGCACGCTTATCATGGAGAATATCGCAAGAAGAATCGAGAAAATATTTTTCGTTAGGTATAGAGATGCTGCTCTCTGGATATTGTTTACGACTCTTCTTCCCTCTGCAACTACGGATGGCATCTTGCTGAAGTTTGAATCCATCAGTACGAGCTGCGCCACATTGGATGCGGCATCGCTTCCCGAAGCCATCGCAACTGAACAGTCTGCGTCTTTTAACGCAAGGATATCGTTGACGCCATCTCCCGTCATTCCGACAGTATGGCCTTGTTCCTGAAGTGCACGTACAAATTTTCTCTTCTGCTCCGGGCTCACTCTTCCAAATACGGTAAACCTCTGCACCGCATCATAGATTGCTCTATCGTTAATGAGCGTTCTTGCATCGACATAGTGATCTGCGTCCGGGATTCCGGCTTCCATGGCGACATGAGAAACTGTCTCAGGGTTATCTCCGGAAATTACTTTTATAACTACATCATTTTCTGCGAAATATCTAAACGTTTCCAACGCGGATTCTCTTACCGGGTTATTGAGAAGTATAAACGCGATTGCATCTGCTCTTCCCATAAGCTCCTGTCCCGCAGGGATTTCCGATACCTCGGCAAAGGCAAGAACTCTGAATCCCTTTTCTCCCATCTCTACCACATAATCTCTATACATGTGATAGCCCGGTCCGAGAACGTTTTCAGGAGCTCCGAGTACATAGTTTCCTCCGAGGAAACATACACCGCTATATTTATATCTTGATGAGAACGGACATACCTTTACGACTTCCCAGTTTCCGACTTCATCAAAATACTCTTTGAGCGCAACCATGGTCGCATTGTCCGCAGCCTGCGCATCAACAAAGGAACCAAGAAGGAGTCCAATCTCTTCAGCTTCCATTTTTCTGGTTACAAGCGTTACGCTATCTACGCGCATTTCGTTTTCTGTGATCGTTCCCGTCTTATCCACACAAAGCACATCTACTCTTGCGAGCGCCTCTATGCATTTTAGGTTTTGAACAAGAACGTCGCGTCTGGCCAATTTTATTGCTGAGACAACCATTGCGATTGAGGCGGTAATGTATAGACCTTCAGGAATCATCCCGAGAACCGCTGCAACCATTGAAATTACACTTTCCTGTAATTTCATATTGAGGACTACCATCTGCTGAATCATCATTACGATTCCGACAGGAATAATTACAACGCCGATTACCTTTAGCATCTTATCAAGAGAGATTATCATTTCGGAATCGTCGTGCTTCCCGGATTTGGTTGCTTCAAGTGTGAGACGAGATATATATGCGTCTTTTCCTACTGCCGTAAGAACAGCAAGGCACTCACCCGAAACGATGTAGCTTCCGGAGAGGAGGCTGTCGCCTTTGTTCTTTGTTATTTCGTCCGCTTCACCTGTTAAGAGAGCCTCGTTAACTTGAACGGATCCTTCTATAACCTCTGCGTCCGCAGGGATTTGGTTTCCCGCTCTAAGTACAACAACGTCGTCAAGGACGAGTTCTTCTGTTCTAACCTCAACCTCTTCACCATTTCTTATGGCGTGAGCCCTCGGCATCTTCATGAGCTTGAGTTTGTCGAGCGCGCGCTTTGATCTCAGTTCCTGGAAAATACCTATGAAGGCATTTGCTATAACCACTATCATAAATGTCAGTTCCTTGAACGAACCAACAAATATGAGTAGCGCCGCCAAGATAACAAAGACCAAGTTAAAATACGTCAGAACATTTCCCTTGATTATCTGTTTGACTGTGCGCGTCGATGGATCAACCTGTACGTTGGTCTGATACTTATCTATTCTGTGTTGTACTTCTCTGTCGGTTAAGCCCGGCATAATGTCTCCTTAAAGTTTAAATCCTGAGTATATCGTCCTCTGAAACCATTGGAACTCCTGCGTCTGAGAGAACCTTCTCTCCGAGTTCCGTATCGGAAAGCCTTAGTATTGCACATGCTCGCTTTCCGTTTTCTACGACAAATGCGTAAGTGTATTCAATATCTATATCTGCATCCATCAAAAGATTAAGTACGGATGCGAGTCCTCCCGGAACGTCCGCGGCCTCTGCAGCAACTACATCGTTTATTGAATAAACGATTCCTTCATCGGTGAGTGCATTCGCTGCGGCATCCTTATCGTCAACAATTATTCTAAGGATACCAAAATCCTTTGTGTCCGCTATACTCATCGCACGAAGGCTTACGCTTCTATCGCTTAGGCATTTAAGAACATCCGCGAGAGCACCCTTTTTATTTTCAACAAAGATTGAAATCTGTTTAATCGCCATCGCTTACCTCCCATCAATCATGCAGCTTACGCTTATCGATTACGCGAACCGCCTTGCCTTCGCTTCTTGTGATTGTCTTTGGTTGGACAAGGTGGACCTTCGGCGATATTCCGAGCATGGTCTTCATAGATGATGAAAGCCTTGCCGCATCGCTTTCGATATTCTTCACAACGTCCGAGAAGGATTCCGGATTCATCTCTACATAAACGTCGAGCGTATCCGTATTATTCTCCCTATCAACTACTATTTGGTAGTTCGGTGTATATCCTTCTTTTAGGAGGACCGTCTCTATCTGCGACGGGAATACATTGACGCCACGAATGATGAGCATATCGTCAGAGCGTCCCATCGGTTTCTTCATCTTGACGAGGGTTCTTCCGCATGAACATTTTTCTCTTGATAGAACCGTGATGTCTCTGGTCCTATATCTTATGAGGGGGAAGGCTTCCTTTGTTATCGATGTGAATACGAGCTCGCCCTTTTCACCCTCCGGAAGAACCTCTCCCGTTTCCGGATCTATTATCTCTGCGATAAAATGATCCTCGTTTATATGCATGCCGGACTGCGTTTCACATTCAAATGCAACGCCCGGTCCGCTTGTCTCTGTTAGTCCATAGATATCGTAGGCTTTTATGCCAAGAGATTTTTCTATATCTTGGCGCATCTCCTCTGTCCAAGGTTCAGCACCAAAGATTCCGGCCTTTAGCTTGTTATCCGAAGGCCCATATCCAGCCTCCTTAAGCGATTCACCGAGAAACGCGGCGTAGGACGGCGTGCAACAAAGCACGGTCGCCCCAAGATCCATCATGAATTGAATCTGCCTATCTGTGTTTCCTGAAGACATCGGAAGCGTCAAGCATCCTACCTTATGTGAACCTCCGTTTATCCCGGGACCTCCGGTAAAAAGCCCATATCCGTATGCAACCTGACATACGTCGTCCTCTGTGCACCCTGCAGCCACAAGCGCTCTCGCGCAGCACTCTTCCCAGAGATCCACGTCTTGCTGCGTATAAAACGCGACAACTCTTCTTCCTGTAGTTCCCGATGTGGATTGAATCCTGACGCAGTTTTTTATATCTGTCGCAAGGAGTCCGTATGGGTATTGGTCCCTTAAATCATCCTTTGTTAGGAAGGGAAGCTTATGGAGATCTTCTATTCCTCCGATATCGTCCGGAGTAATGCCCTTCTTCTCCATGAGGCTCTTGTAGTATGGGACATTATCCCATACATGTTTTATCTGTTTTACTAGACGCTCGCTCTGGAGCTTCTTCATGTCCTCTCCGGACATGGTCTCAATTACTTCTTGATAATATTTTCTTTTCATCACACACTTTTTCTTTTTTTGGACTTTTAGTTTTTACTCAGATGCTTTTTCTCCTTCGTCCATGTCTATTAATTCTTCAGATATAACTTCTGCTGTAGTTTCTTCCTCCGGAGAATCCTCCGCAGCTCCTTCCTCTGCAGTTTCTTCCTCCGGACTTGTCATTGTTTCTGCGAGGCTCTCTAGGTCAATATCGTGAACGTTGATTCCGGCGAGGCCTTCTTCCGAAACTTTTTCTTCTACAGTCTTTTCTCTATATACGAGCAAGGTTACATTGACTTTGAAGGCATCGCCTTCGTCTGTATAAACAAAATCTCCGCCCATGTCCTTGCAGATTTTTTCGCAGGTCTTTAGACCGATTTTGTTACTCTCTACGTTTCGAGAATCTTCGCGTATTCCATTCTCAAGGTCAACGACGATTTTCTGTCCCTGGACGTCCGCCTTGATTTTGATCGACTCCTTCTTGTCCGCATACTTCAAAATATTTGAGAAGAGATTATCAAAGAGTCTCTTTAGGCCGGATACGTCAGCTTCAATTTCTACGCCTTCGGGAATCTCGTAATCAAACTCTACGTTAAATCCGTAATTGATTAGCTCTGCGGCGTGCTCGCTCAAAAGCTGCTGAACGAGTATCCCTGCGTCATAGACTTCCAAATCCTTTTCGGCTCCTTTGCTTCCGAATACCAGGAAGTATTGGAAGAGTTTATCCGAAAGATCTTTTAACTGGAAGGCTTTATCTCTACTCGCAGCGACATATTTTTTCATGTCATCTTCTGACTGATATTTTCCGCTCTCTATGATGTCCAGATAACCGATTAACGATGTGAGCGGCGTTCTTATATCGTGCGACATTGCGGTTATGAGTTCCGAGTTCTTGTCCCAGGCTTCCTTTTCGTTGATAAGCCTTTGGATAAGACTCGATCTCATCGTATCTACTCGCGTGGCAAGTCTTCCTACTTCGTCGTTTGCGAGCGGCTTTATTGTCGCACCGAGATCTCCGTTGGTTACGTTCTCTGCATATTGCGACACCTTTGATATTCTTGCCATGAGGCGCGCGTTATATACGAGGAGCGAACCTATAACTACGGCAATCGCACCTATGAGCTTTAGGGCATCAAATATTCTGTAAAGATGCTGCTGCTTATATACGTCTATAAAGACATAATAGTCGCCATCCTCAAACGTAATGATTCTATTCTTTAAATCCTGCTGGAACTCTTCCGGAGTAATTCTCGGAAGACTCTCATCATCCACTACCGACGAATGATCATCCGTCATATACTCATCTTCTGAGATTCCCGGTGTAACCGTCCAACCTCCGTCAAAGGATATGGAGAAATTATCAAAGACCATAAGATATGTATAGTCATTTTCTCTTATCCATTTTTGGAGCTTATCCGTATCGGTTGTCTTAAGATTCTCGGCCTCTATATATTCCTTGAAATCCCTAAATGCTGCATTGATATTTCTTGTCTCGGCGTCCTCGTTCAGATAGTACTTCTGAGCAACGACATTTTCGAGACCTTCTAGCGCTTCATAAAGAATAACCGCCGCAATCAAAGAACTTATGACAACAATGGCCAGCTTAAGCGTAAGCGGTATATAGAATTTTTTCTTTGCCTGTTGTCTCTCCAATTATTCTACCCTATAGCCCTTGCCCCAGATGGTTTTGATAACCTCCGGATGGTTTGCGTCTTCTTCTAGTTTCTTTCTGAGATTGAGTATATGTACCATTACCGTGTTTCCGTCTGACGGAAGATAGCTGTCATTCCACACGCCCTCGTAGAGTTCTTTGTTTCCTACGATTTCGCCCTTATGGCTCGCAAAGAATTGCATGATGGCATATTCTTTTTCCGTGAGCGGGATTCTTCTCTCATCCTTTATGGCACTTCTACTCTTTGCGTCCAGAACGATATTCTTTCCGAGCGTCGGACTCTCCTGATCCGTGCTTACAGGCTTCTGATACTCCTTATAACGTCTAAGGAGCGATCTCACCTTCATGATGAGTTCTGTCTGGGAGAACGGCTTAACAAGATAGTCGTCTCCTCCGCCGGAATATGCTTCTACCTTGTCCTGGTCCTGAGATTTGGCCGTAAGGAAGAGAATCGGAACCGCCGACCTCTTTCTGATCATCTCACAGGTTTCGACACCGGTCATTCCGGGCATCATAATATCCAAAAGAACCAGGTCTATCCCCTTGTCGGCATAGACCATCTCCACAGCAGAGCCACCGTTCTCAGCCTGAACTACGCGGTAGCCCTCACTACCGAGCAAAACCGATACGACTTCTCTGATATCCGGTTCATCGTCAACTATCAAAATCTTGTACTGTTCTTTGTTCTTTTCTTCCATTATTTTGACCTTTGTTTTATCACTTTCCCTTGACGCACAAAGCGCCTTTTTTGAATAGTTTCTCAACATATATTTTACTACAAAATGCCCTCTTTCGTCTATTGAAAAATCTCCCTGCACAAAGCATGTAAAACTCTGTTTTTCGTTGAAATTCAGCCATTATCTATTTACTCCGGAGCCTTATGAGAGTATAATGATTTTACTGTATCTACACAAAATGCACATCTCGCGTCCACCGGACGAAAGGGCGCTTAAAACGGAGGATAAAAATGAGTAAGAAAATCGTTGTTGTTAAGGCAAAAAGAGATGAAATTGCCATGAATTTGGTCCACGAAACCGCTGCCAAATATGGTTATACGGCCGAGTTCTATGGAGATCTCGAGGAAGCCAAGCCGCATCTTGAGGATGCCGAGATTATTCACGGCATGGGCATGGGCCTTCTAAAATATGCGCCGAACGCAAAATGGTATTGCATAGCATCTGCGGGCGTAAATGGCTACGATGCGGACTATTTTGACGAACGCGGGGTGCTGGTAAGCAATTCCGCAGGCACCTATGGAACGACTATAGCAGAACATATTATCATGATGGCAACCATGATAATGCGCCATATGTTTGAATTTGAAGACTGCAGAAAGCAAGGAAAATGGCTCGGTCACCAAGAAATTACGACTGACTTTAGGACTCTCTGCGGAAGCAGGATCCTTGTTCTCGGAACAGGAAACCTCGGAGCAACCTTTGCGGGAAGAGTAAGAGGGTTTGAGCCTGAATCTATCGTTGGTGTTTCAAGAAGCGGACGCCCTGTTTCAGAGTTTGACAGAGTTATTAGCATGGATGATCTAGAAAAAGAGCTTCCTAACGCAGACCTTATCGTAATGTGCCTTCCGGGTACCGCAGAGACCGAAAACGTTCTTAGCCGCGAGAGGATTGCTCTTCTATCAAAGGAGTCAATCGTAATAAATGTCGGACGCGGAACTGCAATAGATGAGGATGCGCTCGCAGAGGCTCTGGAAAGCGACAGAATATATGCTGCAGCACTTGATGTATTCAGGGAAGAACCTCTTCCCGAAACGAGCCCTCTCTGGAAAACAAAGAATCTCTATATCACACCGCATGTTTCAGGTCAGGAAACTGCACATGTTACGCGCGAGCTCAATATGCGCATGTTCTGCGAGGACATAGAGAATTACTGCGAAGGAAGACCTCTAAAATATGCTGTTGACCTTCACCGCGGCTATTAATCATTAAAGCCCTTCAGGATGTCGCAAGCATTAAATTGACGCGCGAAGAGTCACTGGAACGGTTCCGCAGTAATGGAGAACAATTACACGAAATAAAAGAAGAACCTCTGTGAGGTTGGCATCAGCGACGAGCGTAAGCGAGGAGTCTTTGATGCAACCCTCCAGAGGTTCAATTTTATTGAAGTTGTAATTGTCCATTACGAGGACGAGTGGAAGTGGCTTGTGCGCGTCAATTTATTGCTTACGACATCTTGAAGAACATTATGGTGAATATTCCCGCGATCAAGATGAATGCTATACCTACGAGGACGAGAAACAGAAATGGCGATCTTGGCTTTGCTGCCTTTTCTTCTCTGTACTCATAAAAGCTCATTGGCCTCCCCTTCTTGAGCGTGTCCTCTCGGAAACGGAAGAACCATGTAAGCGATTTTATTGCAAAGAATAGTCCATCAAACGCACCGTGGCTTGATACAAAGAGTATCGCACCAAAGCTCGTCATGAGCGCTCCCACAATAAAGAACGCATCCGAGAGTATTCTCACTCTGTCTAGAGACGAAACCGCATGGTAGTTTTCCGTAGTGTAATCTATTACCTCAGCGTCCCAGAATCCGCGCGACCATACAATTAGAATGACCGCCACAAGACCTGCTATAGCCGCAACTACGTATTTTATCCACGCCTTCTCGGGAATATTAGGCTTATTCATCCTTTCCCTCTACAGCGCTGCCTGAATCGTCACCCATGCGAGCCGCACGAGCTTCTTCTGCAGCAGTATCGTAATGCTCTTTGTAATATTCGAATTCTTTGAGCGTGCAACGAACAAAATGTCCCGGCACGATTTCTCTGAATTCAGGTTCCTCATCCGTATGCTCGTGATCCGTAAGCGGATTATATTTAATACGTACACGTTTCTTCTCCGAAATCGGATCCGGTAGCGGAACCGCAGAAAGAAGCGATCTCGTATATGGATGAAGCGGATGAGCAAAGAGTTCATCAGAGGATGCAAGCTCTACCATATTTCCGAAATACATTACGCCGATACGATCGGAGAAGTATTTAACTACGGATAGGTCGTGAGCGATAAAGAGAATCGTAAGTCCTCTCGTCTCTCTCAATTCGTTCAGAAGGTTTATTACCTGCGCACGAATAGAAACGTCAAGAGCAGAAATAGGTTCGTCCGCAATGATCATATCCGGATTCATGATGATAGCTCTTGCGATACCGATTCTCTGACGCTGTCCGCCGGAGAACTCGTGAGGATATCTACTTGCATGTTCCGGAACAAGACCTACGGTCTCAAGCATCTTATAAACCTGCTCGTTGATATATTCTTCGTCCTTGATTCCCTGAATCTTCAGTCCCTCTGCAATGATTTCGCGAACCGTCATACGCGGGTCAAGCGATGCCACAGGGTCCTGATAGATCATCTGAATCTTTGTAACAAGTTTTGAATTCTTAACGGCATTTCGCTCGTTATTGTATTTCTTTGTGAGCGCAGCCTTTTCTTCTTCTGTCGCAGTTGCCATAGCAGCTTCGTACTCTGTTTTGAGTCTCTCCTGCTCCTGCTTGCGATAGTCGTCGTTATG
>Ga0256404_1002800_pt1 | contig 37382 bp, 29 predicted proteins | sample RumenRJG_01DNA_FD_185990 | JGI IMG/M metagenome (GOLD analysis project Ga0256404, IMG submission 185990) | Bovine rumen microbial communities from Lethbridge, Alberta, Canada - RJG_01 | ecosystem: Host-associated > Mammals > Digestive system > Stomach > Rumen | place: Canada: Alberta | collected...
AGCTCGGGAAGGACATGCCGATCAGCTTGCCGATAAAGTCGGAGACCATGGTTCCGACCGCCATTGCCACCAGAAGGGCCGTGACATTTTTGATGACATCCAGGGAGGAAAGCTTCTCTCCGGTGGATGCGTTGATCTTGTCAAGGTCCGTAATGTAATCTTCACTGGCATCCGGCTTCAGATCATATTTTACGATGAGCTTTCTTGCCAGCGGACCGCCCAGCAGGACGCCGGAGATCAGGCCGAAGGTCGCCGCCGCGGCACCGACCTCAACGCCGGCCGTATAACCCATGTCCGCGAAGGTCTGGCCGTAGGCGCCCGCGGCTCCGTGTCCGCCGATCATGGAGATGGCGCTGGCCAGCAGGGCGTAGGGCGCTTCCAGGCCCACAGCCTTGCCGACGCCGATGCCGATCACGTTCTGGAAGATCGAGATCACGCCCGCGCACAGCCAGTAGATGACCAGCAGCGCACCGCCCTTCGCCAGAAGCGCGAAGCTTGCGCCGAAGCCCACGCAGGTGAAGAAGGCCAGCATGAACGGGCTCTGGAAATAGGTGTCGAACTTAAATCCGAAAGTACCTGTGGTGTGGCCGATGAAGGTGATGAACATGAAGATGAATCCGCCCACCACCGGAGCCGGGATGCAGTACTTGTTCAGGAACTCTGCCTTGCTCTTGACAAAATAGCCGATCAGCAGCAGGACCGCTGCCATGGCCGTGGTCATGATGGCGGTACAATTGATGTTCAGAACGCCTTCCGCAATTTCAAACGTCATAATATTACCCCCTTTGATTCCATGATTGATCCGTTACATTTTATTATTCCAGCGACGTGAGAACTGCCTGATAACAGTCATCGGCAGTCTTCAGCGCATGCTGAAGCAGTTTTTCGCCCTTCGCGCGGTACTCCTCCGCGAAGACCTTGTCCTTGATGCTTCCTATATTGATAAGAACGTTCAGCCATGCGCTCAGCATCCCTGCCTTCAGGGACAGGGCCGCGACGCCGAGATCGCTGGCCGCGGAAGCATTGAACTTTCCGACAGAGGCTGCGACGAGATCGATCCCCTCCGCGCAGAGCTCCATCGTCTCATACGGCACTTTGGTGCAGAGCTTCAGGCCTTCCTGGATCTTTGCGGAACGGGCTGCCTTCTCTTCATCGGTGGCCTTCGGCATCGCAAATGCCGCGCTCAGAATATTGAAGGTTTCCGTGTCGCGGTCCATGATCTCGACAAACCGGTCCTTCAGGGCCCGTGCCTTTTCCCCGGTCTTCTCCGCCTGCTCCTGCACGTCAGCATACTTTTTCTTTCCCACGGTCAGCGCGGTGACCATGGATGTAAGCGCCGCACCCAGGGCGCCCTCCAGCCCGGCGACGGATCCGCCGCCCGGCGCGGGAGCATCGGACGCCAGCACCGCCGCAAAATCTTTGACTTCCATTTCTGCAAGTTTCATGGGAACCACCTCCTGTATGTATTTGTCGGTCCCGGGACATCCGCCCGCCTGAAAATGCGGGTCACTGATTCATGTCGATCAGATGATATTCCATGACCTGGTTCTTGCAGTCAAAATCCTTCAGCTTCAGATAATATTCCGCGCAGTCGATCAGAGCCTTGCCCGGGGTCAGGCCGACCATCTCGCTCTCGATGACGGTGGTCCCGTAGCGCTCCGCCAGAGACTTGATCATCTCGTAGACCACATAGAGCGGCGTGTCCTCATAGTTCACCATGTTCATGGAGACCTGGGCGATACCTCTGTCCTCGAGCATGAACCCCATGGCCTTGCAGCTGCGGAAACCGCCGGAAGAACCGCGGATCACCTTGGCGATCTTCTTCGCGATGGAGACGTCCGAGGTTGCCAGGTTGCAGTTGAAGGCGATCAGCGGCATACGCGCGCCGATGGCCGTGATGCCTGCGGTGGGATGGATCTTTCTCTCGCCATAGTCCGGCGCCCACTCTTCCTGAAGAAGCTTTTCCGGCATACCTTCGAACTCACCCTTCCGGCAGGTCGCCAGATTTCTGCGCTCCGGACGGGTCGCGCTGTCCTCATAGAGGAAGGACGGGACCTTCAGCTCCTCCCAGATCCGCTTCGCGACGCGCTTTGACATCTCGACCGCCTCTTCCACCGTCACATCCATCTGCGGGACAAAAGGGATCACGTCTGTGGCGCCCATGCGCTTGTGCTCACCCTTGTGGTGATTCATGTCGATCCTCTCCGTCGCGACCTTGGTCAGCCGGAAAGCGACCTCCTCGATAGCCTCCGGAGAACCGATCAACGTGAACACACAGCGGTTGTGGTTTCCGTCAGTCTGGGCATCGAAAAGCGTGCAGCCCGGTACGCTGTTTGCAGCCTCGACCAGGGCATTGTAGGTCGCCTCGTCCTTCTCCTTGCTGCAGCTGAAATTCGGAATGCATTCAACAAGTTTTGCCATACCTTCCCTTCCTCCTGAATGTAAATTGTGCAAATTGTATAATTAGTGCAATTTTTACTGGACCGTCTGTCCAGAATGCCTCTTCCTCATTGTAATGCCAATTTTATTTTTTTTAAAGATTTTTCAGTATTTTCCGGCGGACCGGTGACCGGGAAGACTGACGTATACCCTGTTTCACCAAAAAAAGCTGCCGCATTGCGGCAGCCCGGCTGTTTCTGTTTCCGGGATCAGTAGGCGGATTCGCCCTCTTCCGCGGAACGTCTGCCTGCGTAGTATCCCATCCGGTAAGCATCGCGCAGCATAGAGGAGAGCTCCGCGATCCACTCTTCCTTTTTATAATCACTCTTAATGCTCTCGATCTGGTTTTCCATGATCTCGTGTTCCATATCTGTCATAATCTGTCTCCCCCCGTCATTTCCCGCCGCCAAAGCGGCGAATACCCGGTCCGCACACTGCGTTTCCCGCGGCGGGCGGATTCCTGTGGTTTGATTATACCATAAACAGAGCGCTCCATATGGAACGCTCTGTATTTCTTTCGGTATCTGTTTTGTTTTCAGCCTGTTCCGGATACGAACCGCTCAGAATGTCACGTCGCGGTATACCATCTCACCATTCTTCACGGTCAGCACCGGCTGGTACACCCGGTGTCCGACGATGGTGTGCTGCTCGGGAACGCCGTAGGGCCGGTCGCCGTGGACCGTCTCCATATCCACCGGACGGAACACTGCAATGTCCGCCGGATGTCCCGCAGTCAGGGAACCGGCACGGTCCAGAAGCCCGAGCTGCCGGGCCGGATTGACGGTGGCGCACTCGATCACCTTCTCAAAGGGAATGCCCAGCGCCGTATACTTCGCGATCTGCATGGCCATGCTGAAGGCCGTGGGCCGCAGGTTCATGCTGAGCTTCGTAGTGTCCGTGGCGATGAAGTCCGGAAGGAAGCCCTGGGCGATGGCTGCCTGGGCCACCGGCATTCCGAAATGGGCTCTGGCATCGGCCGCCTCAAAATAAACGCCCCGCTCCCTGGCTTCCCAGGCTTCCGGAATGACCTCTCCCTTCTCGTTGAGCAGATTGGGGCCGATGTTCATGTACATATGGGTGATGGTATCCCCGGGACGAAGCAGGTTCAGAAGATCCGCCAGCGGTCCCGGCGGATTGGTGCAGTGCACCATCACGGAGACGCCCAGCTCCTCACCGAGCTTCACTGTCTCCTCCAGCACCTTGTAGCCCAGATCCTTCACGATCGGTTCGCTGGTGCGGAGCTTCAGCCCCGCCAGACGGCCGCCGGCCTTCTGCCCGAAACGGTCAAAGCATTCCCGGATGGCGCCCCGGTCCCAGTGGGCCGGATTCACGTCCTCAAGGCATCCCGGAAGACTGTCAAGGCCTGTGGTGCAGACATTCAGATAAGCCAGCACGTTCACCCTGAGACGCTCCAGGATCCCCTGATGATAAATGTAGTTCGCGCATCCCGTACTTCCCGCGTCCACCACGGCGGTGACGCCGGAAGCAAAGCAGCTGGCCTCCGTGGGAAGACCGATCTTCGCCAGGGGCTGCACATGGGCGTGGTGGTCGATAAGTCCCGGAACCACATAGCATCCGGAAGCATCGATCACATTGTCCTTCGGATCTGCCGGGAGATTCTCGCCGGTCTTCAGGATCCGGGCACCGTCCGCAGCAACATCGCAGACCCGGTCGGTTCCGTTCAGCGGATCGATCACATGTCCGTTTTTTATAAGAAGCATTCTGTCCTTCCTTTCCGCGCCGGCGGCGCAGGTATGACCGCATTCTGTGTATTCATTATATCATTGCGCCGGGCAAAGCCTGCGGGCTTTCCAGTCTGCAGTTCCCGGATAAAAGAGAAACCGGGCGCACGAGGCGCCCGGCTTCCCGAACCATATGGAAAAGCTCCTTTCGGAACCAAACCGACTGTTCTGTTTCCCGTCCGGGGGAAATCAGCCCTCTTCCTCGGCAGTATCGAATTCCTTGCCTGCAGCTTCCGCGGCCTTCTTCTCCTGCATGTTCTTCCGCACGGTCATCACGCAGGAGATCACGGTGATGATCAGGAAGCCCATGGCGATGGGACGGGTCAGGAAAATGCTCCAGCTGCCGTGTCCGGCCTGCAGCGCCTGGCGCAGGTTCTCTTCGAACATGCTGCCCACGATGAAGCCGATGATCAGCGGGGTGCTCGGGATCTTCAGGACCTTGAACAGAAGGCCCAGGAGACCGAAGAACAGGATGCACTGGACGTCGAAGACACGGCTGTTGGAGGAGTATCCGCCGACGCAGCACATGACCACGATGCAGGGAAGCAGGATGTGCTTCGGGATATCAAGCAGCTTTACGAAGATCGGAAGGCCAGCTCTCTCGAAGATCAGCATGAAGATCGAGGAGATGATGAGGGCCAGGTAAATACCGTAGACGTACTGTCCGGACTTGTTGAAGATCAGCGGACCCGGGCTGATGGCGTGGACCTGAAGGCCGCCCAGGAAGATGGCGGAGACCGTGTTGCCCGGGATACCCATGCAGAGCAGCGGGATCATGGAGCCGCCGATGGTGGCGTTGTTCGCGGTCTCGGAAGCGATGACGCCGTCGATGATGCCGGTACCGAACTTCTCCGGATACTTGGAACGGTTGCGGGCCGTGGTGTAGGCCAGAAGGCCGGAGGTGGAGCCGCCGATGCCGGGCAGGATGCCGATGCCGATACCGATGATCGAAGAGATGATGGTGTTCGGGATCTGCTCGATGAATTCCTGCACAGAAAGGCCGTAGCCCTTCAGCTTATACTTTTTCTTCTCCATCTTGTCCGCCAGATGATCTCTGTCGAAACCGGCGAGGATGATGTCGGTGATCGCGAAGACACCGATCAGAAGGACCGTGATGTCAAAGCCGGACATCAGCTGGTAGTTTCCGAAGGTGAAGCGGACCACCGCGTCGATGGGTGCCATACCGACCATGGAAAGGGCGATACCGATCAGACCTGCGATCAGACCGTTCAGCATGTCCTTGCCGGACAGGGATGCGATGATGGAAAGGGCGAAGACCGCGACTGCGAAGTAGTCCGCCGCGCTGAAGAGAAGGCAGACCTTAGCCAGCAGCGGGGAGACGAACATCAGAGCAAAGATTCCGAGGACCGAGCCCAGGAAGGAGAACAGGATGCCGACGCCCAGGGCGCGCCCCGCTTCACCCTTCTCTGCCATCGGACCGCCGTCGAACACGGTGGAGATGGAGGACGGGGTGCCGGGGATCTTTAAGAGGATGGCGGAGATCAGACCGCCGGAGATGCCGCCCATGTACAGGCCGCAGAGAAGCGCGAGGCCCTGGGTGGTCTCCATGCCGAAGGTCAGGGGCAGGAACAGGACGACTGCCATCGTTGCGGACAGGCCCGGGATGGATCCGAAGATGATTCCGATGATGGTGCCGAACCAGATGAGGAACAGACACATGGGGGTAAATGTATTGGCAAACGCTTCCGCTACCATATTTGCAGGTACCATTCAGTTGCTCCTCCTTTCTCAGAATCCGATGATGCCCTTGGGAAGCGGCATCTTGATGACAAAAACAAAGAGTGCGTCCACCGCCACCGGAAGAAGGACCGAGATGATGGCGAAAAGCGGAATGTTGCGGTTCTCATTATTCGCGAACCAGTTCATCAGCGCGAACAGGAACAGGATGCTGGAAACGATGAAGCCCACCGGTTCGAAGGCCAGCATGTAGATCAGCATGATGAGGATGGTCACGATGCCGCCCTTGGTGCTGGAATCGCTCTGCTTCTTCACATTGTCCGCCGGATCTTTTCTCGTGAGGGTGATGATCAGCTTGGAAACAGAGACCACGATGAGGCAGCCTGCGATGAATGCGGGGACATAGCCTGAACCGACGTCGCTTGCGATCTTGTGCTTCACGCCCTGGGATTGGATGAACATGAAGACACCGAAGACCAGGAATAGGACGGAGGTCAGGAGATTACGCTGTTTGTTCGTCATACTCATATTCTCCTTTATTTCTTACAGAGCTTCCGGATACAAAGGCCGCCCGGCCCGTTGTTCTGGGTCGGGCGGCTCTGTGATCAGCTCTTAATTATCAGCCTCTTGTTATGTTCAGATTACTGGAGGTTGGCCTTCAGTTCTTCGACCTCAGCCGGATCCTCGACGTTCATGGTCGCAGCATCGCGGTAGTAGGGCTCTGCGTAGTAGGTCTTCAGGACTTCTGCGAACTCCGGATCCTCAGCGACTTCCTTGCACAGTGCGGAAAGCTTGTTGACGATGGCCGGATCGGTGCCCTTCGGGAACTTGACCTCGTACTTCTTCGCGTTGACAACATCGTAGCCCTGCTCCTTGAAGGTCGGGAAGTCGATGCCGTCGACTCTCTCGTTTGCCATGATGCCGAGGCAGACCAGATCGCCGGCTTCGATGTAATCGGCAACGTTCATGTAGTTGTAAGCGCCAAGCTCGACCTGGCCGCCAAGAAGTGCTGCGAGACGGTCACCGGTGGAGGTTCCGACGTCAATGTTGTCGAACTGGATGTCAGCCAGCTTCTGGAGACGGTTTCCGACATACTCGGTGGTGGAACCGAAGACGGTGGAGTAACGGACTGCGCCCGGGTTTGCCTTCGCGTACTCGATCATGCCCGGCAGATCCTTGAAGCCCTTGCTGTACTGCTTGTACTGGCCGTCCGGGGAGACTGCGCACAGAGCGTAGGTCTGATCCAGAGCGACGGTGGCGCAGTTCTCGAAGTCGTTGGTGTAGGAGAACTCAGCGGTTCCGGTGGCTTCCTGGACAAGGGATGCGCCGGTGTGGTTGAAGAGGATGGTGTAGCCGTCCGGCTTCTTCTGCATGACATCCATCGCTGCGACCATTCCGGATCCGCCGGTCAGGTTGGTGACGACGAAGTTCTGGCCGGTCTTCTTCGCGATACGGTCGAACAGGGCGCGGCAGTAGGTATCGGTGTCGCCGCCTGCGTTGTAGGGAACAGTGACGTTGACGGTGCCGGTGGGCCAGTCGGTCTCTGCTGCAGCAGCGGCAGCGGTGGTGTCAGCGGCAGCAGCCGGAGCAGCAGCGGTGGCAGCCGGAGCAGCGGTGGTGGCCGGAGCGGAGGATCCGCCGCAGGCGGTCAGGGCAGCCATGGTAAGAGCGAGAGCAGCAGCAAACATCTTCTTCATAGTAGAACTCCTTTCAATATGGTTCATTTCGGTTTGGTTTCGGTTCAGTTCTTACAGAGCAGATTTGTTAACTTGTTTCATGATTTTTGTTTGTTTCTTGTTTCTGGTTACATACTACACGATAATGTAACTTGTTTCAAGTGATTTTTACAAATTTGTAACTCTGCACAAATCACTGTTCTGTTTTTGTGCAGTTTTACAGTTTTACCGCCTTCGGTCATGGGAACGCGTATTTCCACGATGCGGGTCTCCCCTGTCCGGATCAGTTCTTCTCCGGCTGCAGATACTTCCGGTTCACCACATGTGCGCAGTCCCCGGTCCCGGCGAAATCGCAGATGTCCTTCGCCAGCATCGGCATGATGACGTCGCCGATGTCAGCCGTACCGCCGCCCACATGGGGCGTCACCACGATGCCCGGCGTCGTGAGCAGCTCATGTCCCGCCGGAAGCGGCTCCTCTTCCACGCCGTCCAGGCCCGCGCCCAGAAGCTTTCCTGCCTTCACCGCGGCGCACAGCGCCTTGTCGTCCACCAGGCCGCCCCGGGCCGTGTTGATGATCACCGCGTCGTCCTTCATGGACTTGATCTGGTCCTCCCCGATCATGTGGCGGGTGGAATCCAGCAGCGGCACATGCAGGGTGACGATGTCGGAGGTCTTCAGGAGCTCCTCCAGTGAAACATATTTCATATTGAATTTCTCTTCCGTCTCCGCAGGCAGACGGAACGCGTCATAATACTGTACTTCCGCGCCGAATGCCTGCACCTTCAGGGCGACCTGGCGGCCGATGTTCCCGCCGCCGACGATCCCCACCGTCTTGCCGAACAGGCTGAAGCTGGAATTCAGGTAGGTGTTCTTGCTCCACGCGCCGCTTCTCAGGCTGTCCGTGTGCTCCAGGATCTTCCGGTATACAGTCAGCATCAGCGTCACAGCAAGCTCCGACACTGCGTTCGCGTTGGCGCCGGGGGTATTGGTCACCAGGATCCCCCTGGCGCCTGCAGCCTCGATATCCACGGAGTCAAAGCCTGCGCCCCAGCGCAGGATCATTTTCAGATTCGGATTGCGCTCGATCACCTCTTTCGGCGCCTTGAAGATCCGGAGGATCATGATCTCCGCATCCGTCATGGCGTCATACGCTTCCTGGCTGTCCACCGCGACGAAGTCGAACTGATCCGCCGGCAGCAGCTTCCTGAGCTTCTCATAGGTGTGTGCGGGATAGGTTCCCGCGAGAACGACTTTCATCATGATCTGCCCCTCCTTTATTTCAGCTTTCCCGCGATTTCCCGGATCAGCACTTCGTTCGGGTTCTTCTGGTTGATGGCGGAGACCTCGCAGATCAGCTTGAAAAGATTGACCTGCTCTTCCTTCGCCACCGCCTTGAAGGTCTTCAGGAAGCTGGAATGGCAGCCGGAGATGCCCAGGGTCAGATCCAGCGGCGTCACCGGGTTGTGATAGTCATGTTTCGCCATGGCAGGCTGCAGGCGGGTGTCGATGAAGTCCAGCATGCCGAAGAGGTCGATGTCCTTCATCTCGCCGTAGCGCTGCATGATGGCCACACAGATCTCCGTCGCCAGGTTTCCCGCACTTCTCGCCATGCCCATGAGGCCGCAGTCCAGGATGTCCGCGCCGTTCTCATAGGCCGCGATGGCGTTCGCCGCGGAGAGGCCCAGATTGTTGTGGCAGTGGAATGCCACCGGGATCTTCACCGCAGCCTTCAGCTTTTTCGTATACTGCACCACCTGGTCCGGCGTCATGGTTCCTGCGGAATCCATGATGGTGATCTCGTCAAGACCGGCAGCCTCCAGCTTCTTCGCCTCTTCCGCCAGCTCGTCCGGGGTCAGAAGGTACGCCTTCATAAGAGAATAGAACGCCTTCAGGCCTGCTTCCTTGATCTCCTTCACCGGCTGGATGGAGATGTCGGCATCGCCCGCGTCCGCGCCGACACGGAGGAAGGCGAGGCCGTTGTCTTTTGCCTTCAGGACGTTGTGGCTGCGGTAGCGCTTCGCGTTCAGGAACATGCCGATCTCGGAACCGCGGTTCAGGTACTTCTGCACGATCTCAAGGTAGGTATCGTCGGTCTCTGCCTGGGTAAAACCAGCCACCTCATACGCACCGATGCCGCCGGCGTTTCCGAATTCGATGATCGGCACGCCCGCCGCGGTCAGTCCGTCCAGTACCATGTCGGTGATCTCGGCGTCAAAGCCCTTGCCGACAACATTTGCTCCGTCTCTCAGGGTGCAGTCCATCAACGTAACGCTCATTGCTTTGTCCTCTCTTTCTATAAAACTCTTTATGAAATCCAATACATTCATATACGGTCATTTTGTTTCTGCATACAGTGTAATTCCCGCATTTCACAATGTCTAACAGTATATATTTCATTTTCTGACAACCAATATATTGTCGCTTCTTTTCTGTCAGACAGGCAGCCGCCTGCGGGGTTTTTGCCGCAAAAAGAAGACGAGCCTGCCGCGCAGAGACACGGCAGGCTCGCCTTCTTTTTGGGAGGCTGAGCAAAGCTCAGTGATTTTTCCGTAATCAGAAATCAAACATTCCTGCCGGCTTCTTGGTCGGGAACTTCACATCGTCGTAGGTCTTCGCGGTGGTGTAGTCGATGTTGTTGATCGGCCAGGTCGGCTCCTTGCCCTCATAGACCTCCTGGACGCCCATGGCGGAGAAATAGGACGCTCTGTGGGCAGCCTCGACGGTGTTGCCGCCGATGTGCGGATAGATGATGACGTTGTCCAGAGTAAGCAGCGGGTTCTTCGGATCCACCGGCTCCTGACGGATCGCGTCAAGACCTGCAGCGGTGATGACACCGTTCTTGCATGCCTCGTAGAGATCTTCCTCCACCACCAGAGCGCCGCGGGCGGTATTGATCAGGATGGCGGTGGGCTTCATCATAGCCAGCGTCTCCTTGTTGACCATGTTTCTCGTGACCGGGGTCGCCGGTGCGTGCAGGGAAACATAATCGCACTCCTTGAAGATGCGGTTCAGGTCACGGACGACCTCGACGCCATCCGGGAAATCCTTCGCCGGCTTGTAGGGATCGTAAGCCAGAACGTTCATCTCAAGAGCCAGAGCTCTGACAGCGACGCGGCTTCCGATGTTTCCGCAGCCGATCAGGCCCAGGGTCTTTCCGTTCAGGGTGTTCTTTCTGACCTTCAGCTTTGCCTTGTAGAACTCGTTAACCCAGGTCTTGTGAAGGACAGTGACGTTTCTGGAGGTCTCGAACATCAGGAGCAGAGCGGTCTCAGCGACGGAGGTGCTGTTTGCGACCGGGGCATACAGAGTCTTGACGTTGTTGTCTTCGCAGGCCTTGAGGTCCACAGTGTCGAAGCCGGCGCCGTGACGGACAATGACCTTCAGGTTCGGATTGGCCTCAATGACCTCTCTCGTGATGGGGGTGATGCGGACGATCATCGCGTCCGGCTGATACTTCTTCATATCCTCGAGGACATCCTCGGTCTCAAAGCCGCGGCCCATGATCAGCTCGTGGCCTGCATCCTCAAGCAGCTTTCTTCCCTCGGACATGATCTCCTGCGGCAGTAAAATCTTCCAACCCATGTTGCGCTCCCTTCTGCCGGTCCATCGCCGGCCTGCTCATGTATCTCTGATACTCTTTCTCTGTTTTCTGGTGTCTGTCTGTGTTCCGTGTTTTATGTTTCGTTTCATGTTCCGGGCCGGCTGTCTGGGACCGGCCCGGAACTATCTTTCAGTTTCCTGCTCAGACGCGGTACACGTCGTCGATGAACTCGAAGCCCTTGTCTTCCAGCGCCTTGTCGACCCAGCCGCGGTTGATGGTGCCCTGACGGGTCTTCTCAAGCTTACCCTCATCGGCCGCCTGGAACTTCTTCGCATCCTCAAGGATGGTGGCTGCGTCGTTTCTCGGGATGACGATGACGCCGTCCGGATCAGCCAGGATGATGTCGCCCGGCTCAACGCTGATGCCGCCGCAGGCGATCGGGACGTTGACTTCGCCCGGTCCCTCCTTGTAGGGGCCGCCCGGGGTGGTTCCGGTAGCGTAGACCGGGAAATCCCACTTGCCGATCTCATCGATGTCTCTGATCGGGCCGTCGAGGACGATGCCGGCGACCTTCTTCTGAAGGTACAGGTAAGCCATCATGACCTCGCCCATCAGTGCGCGGGTGTTGTCCTCTTCGTTGGAAACGACCAGGACATCGCCTTCGTTGCAGAGATTCAGGGCAGCATGGAGAGCCAGATTGTCACCGGCGCGGCACTTCACGGTGAAGGCCGGTCCCACCATCATCTGGTCCTTCGGGCTGGACACCAGATGGATCCTGGGGTTCATCGCACAGCTTCTTCCCATGCAGTCCGCAGTATTGGACGCCGGGATGTTCTTGAACTGCATCATAATGTCGTGATCGGGCATATTTCTCTTGAGATAGATTCTCTTTCCAACTGCCATGATTCTTTTCCTCCTGAGTTAGGTTTTTAATGTGTACCGGATGGATCTGTTACAGCTGCTCTGAAAGGTGGTTCTTGTTTCTTGTTTCTTATTTCTCGTTCGCTTTTTATATATGTATCTTGTTTCTGGAATCAGCATACACCCGAATGTAACTTGTTTCAAGTATTATTTTTAAATTTGTAACTATGTACAATACACAGCTGCTGATTTTGTGCAGTTTCTACAGAAGTGCCGGTATATGGCTTCGGAAACAAAAAAACAGCGGAGACAGCATTCCGGGAAACAATGTCTGCTCTTTCCCTGAATGCTGCCCCCGCTGAATCACATGGCAGTAAAAGCTGCTGCCTGACGGCAGCCTGTGCGGTTTCAGGTCCCGCAAGCGGGACCTGAAACCTGTATTCAGTTCTCTGTATCGCTTCTCACGGCATTCACCGTGATCTCCTTTTGCTTCATATCGTAACGGTCCAGGTCACTGATCTTCAGCTGAAGCCTGCTCTTCTCATGGAACCGGTCATAGTAGCGGGTCACAGCCCCGATCATCAGGAGCTGAAGGATGCTCAGCTGGCAGAGGGCTGTCGCGGTGATGTTCATGGCGTTTCCTGCAGCTCTGGCCGGTGTCAGAAGGACGATATCCGCATGCCGGCTCAGCAGCGAATCGCTGAGGGATGTGACAAGGATCACCCTGGCGCCGGCTTTCTGCGCCACCATCATGGCGTCACCCGTGCTTTTCGCGCGGCCGTCATAACTCACAGCGATCAGCACATCGTCTTTTCCGAGATTTGCCGCCGTCCGCAGCTGCAGCAGCTGGTCACTGACCATAAAGGCGTCAAATCCCATATTCATAAAAAGGCCCACGGCAGTATGGGTGACGCCGCCGGCACTTCCGCTGGCCGTCAGCATGATCCGCTTTGCTTTTCCGACGATGTCGATAGCCCCTTCCAGCGCATCATTGTTCAGGTCCATTAGACAGCTGTGCAGCGCGTTTTCGCTGAAGCGCATCATCTTCTGCTTGATCACGTTGACGCTGTCGCTGCGGGTGATGCCGATGTCCTTTTCCAGGCTGACGGCCTGCTGCTGCATATGAAACTTCATCTCCGCAAGGCCGCTGTAGCCGATCATCTGGCAGAAACGGGTCACCGTCGCCACGCTGGTGCCGATCTTTTCCGCCATCTCATAGATGCTCATATCCAGAGCAGCCTGCTCATCCGCCAGCAGGAATTCCGCGATCCGGTTCTGCGTGGCATTGAATTTAGGACGGTACAGCCCGATCCTTGACCTAAGTTCGCTCTGCCCCTCGATGATCGTCTTTCTGTTTTCCATTTCCCCTACCCTTCAGTCCAGGTTTCATTTGCTTCTGATTTCATCATACATGAAACAAGTTTCATCTGTAAAGTCTTAATCCGCCTTCTCAGGAAATTGTCCCGGACTGAACTCAGATCAAAACAACACGGCCGCCGCATTAAGGTTTTTGAAATCTTTTTCCTGAACGCGGCAGCCGTTTTTCATTTATTATATCCGTTCGTCACCTTGGAAAGCGTTTATCTTCTCTCCGGAATGACCTCCAGCCAGTATCCGTCGGGGTCCTGGATGAAATAGATCCCCATGCTGTGGTTCTCGAAGCAGATGCATCCCATCTCCTCATGCAGCTTGTGGGCGGCTTCAAAATCATCCACCTTGAATGCCAGGTGGAACTCTTCCTCGCCGATGTCGTACTTCTGCGGATGGTCCCGCAGCCAGGTGAGCTCCAGCTCGAAGTCCGCATATTCGTTGGCGACGTAGACGATGATGAAGGAACCATCCTCCGGGGTCTTCCTGCGGACCTCCTTCAGCCCCAGCGCCTTCTCATAGAAGGCCAGGGATTTCTCAAGGTCGACCACATTGTAATTCTCATGAACCATTCTGAATCTCATCGTTTCCTCCTGTTTTCTTCAAGGTTACCAGACTTCCGTATACCTGTCGCTCAGAATGTCCTGCAGCTCATCGTAGTAAATGATCTCCATGAGCGAGGAGTCCTCGGACGGGAACAGCTGTCCGGGCATCCACAGCGTCAGCTCGTCATATCCGATGGTGCAGCCGATGCCTTCCGGCCCCGGCTGTTTCACGACTTCCGCGACGGCCCGGGGGAAATCATCCCGGTGTACCCGTTTCCCTGCTTCGTTGTGGGTCCCGTATCGTCCGATCATCTGCTCAGACAGGAAGCTGCTGATGGCTTCCGGACTCACGAACAGGTCGGAAAGGGACAGAATCTCTCCCGTCTCTGCGTCGATCAGGTAGTGGTCGTAGTAATATCTGCCGCAGCCGTTATCTCCCGCTCCCAGGGAATTGCTGAATCCGACAGAGACCGTGAAGCGGAACAGACGGCCGTTCAGCTCCCACTGGTCTACCGCGAAAAGAGAGTAGCAGTACTTCCGGTCCGCCTTCTTCCACACATTCTTCGGGATCTTCTCCATCATCTCATAGTCTTTCTTCAGCTGCTCCTCCGCGGTCTTCCGGTATTTATCGCTGAGCGCGTCCAGCGTCTTCATCAGTACCGGATACCTGTTCTCCGGATCAGAGAACTTGAAATAGTGCGTATCCAGACTGTACTCGTAGCCCTTCTTCCAGTCCGGTTTAATATAGACCTCGTCCTCCTTGAGGCCGGTCTCCGCCCGGTACAGCCGGTTGGAAGACTGTACCCGCTTCATGGGCTTTGTGGAATGGAAACTTCCGCCGTTATAATGGTATCCCGCGTCCACAAAGGCAAAGAAGAGCAGATGGTGCGCGGGTTCCTGGAACTGCTTCCAGTTTTCCGGCACGCCGTCCCAGTTCGCCGAGGAACGGATCATATCCCCGGACGCCAGCTCGATCTCAGCATCGTACTCCGGCGCGTCGTACGGCACGTCAGCCGTATGGATGTCGATGCCGTTGATCTGTCCCAGATCCGCCTCCCGGACCAGCTTCTGCAGTTCGTCCACCTGCTCCTTTGTGAGTTCGATCTCCCGGCAGAAGGAGGAGGAGACGAGTCCTGTGCCGTCCTCCAGGACCTTCAGGTCATAGGAATAATGATCCTCATAAGGAGGCTCCGGCGCCATACTGGAATTTATATCGTAAGGTATGCCCTTGTCGTAGAAGGACAGCTTCATGGAGCGGACCGTCAGATCTTCAAAGTCCTTTTTCGCATTCGGATCCGACTTATCCACCGCGTCCGGATAGACGGGCGGCGGCGGTGCGATGTAAGGCACCCGCAGGAATTCCAGATAGTGATGGCCGCCGTCTCCGTCCGTGTGGGACATGGTGTACCCGATCACCATATCCTGCTTCCGGTCGTAGGAGATATCCTCATAGATAAAGAAGTCCTCCGGCTCGATCAGGATCTTGTCTCCCTGCTTTGCGGACTTGTACTTCATTTCATCTTCGAAATTGTTCCTGCCGGAAATATATTTGATCTTGTCCTTGGTGATCTCAAGCCTGTCTCCGCTGTCGTTCTGCTCGTACCAGATCCCGACAGGGCTGTCCCCTTTCGGGGCTGCCACGGATTCAGGCGCGGACGAGGTTCCCGCCGCCGGGCTCCCGGCAGGCGTATTTACATCTTTATGGCAGGCGGTAAAAAACAGCACGCCGATCACGCCGACGGCAGCTGCGATGATCAGTTTATTCATGGGTCCTCCCTTTCCTCGGGCTTTCGCCCATTGACAGGTGCAGCAAACGACTCTCTGGATTCTAGTATACCTGATTTGCCGGACTTCTTCATCTGCCCTGCACCAAAAAGCGTTTCTCAACAGACATTAGACAGGTGCTGCCTCCGCACCGGCCGGAATCCGGCCGGTGCTTTCTCTTTCCGTTCCGTCAGACGTTCCGCAGCTGTGAAATCTTCGGCCCTGAGGATGAAATCCTTCTCCGGCACTTTATTGCCGGGTGCTTCCGGCACTTCAGGAGTTTCCCCGGTGCAGGGCATCTCCTGCATTTCAGCCTTCGCCTCGTCCCCGTAAACTCTGTAAGCGTATTCCATGACGGCACTCTCCACAATGTTTCTGCAGAAACGGCCGTTCCCCAGCTCACTGCGCCCCGCAGCCGCCGCGCAGAGGGAAAGCACCTTCTCTTCTGCCTCCGGACTGATGGTAAAGCCGCGCTGCTCCGCCTCGAGTCCGGCGATCTGCGCCAGTTCCGCGGCATCGTAATCAGCGAACCGCACCGTAAAAGGCACCCTTGACCGGAGTCCGGGATTCCGCGAGAAGAATTCCGCCATCTGCTCCGGGTACCCCGCAAATATCACGACAGTATCGTCCCGGTGGTTTTCCATCTCCTGCACGATGGTATTGATGGCTTCGTCACCGAATTCTGCCCTGACGCCTTCCACCAGCGCGTAGGCTTCGTCGATGAAAAGGAGCTTTCCCTCCGCCCGCCGGAACACTTCTCTCACCTTTCCGGCAGTCTGACCTTCATAATGCGCCACCAGATCCGCGCGGCCCACCTCGACCGCTTCCCCGCTCCGGATCACGCCGGCGTCGGCAAAAAGGCCCGCCAGGATCCTGGCCACCGTGGTCTTCGCGGTGCCTGGGTTCCCCGCGAATTCCATGTTCAGGACCACAGGGACCGACGTATTCCCCCGGGCAGCCAGGTCCTGTTTCATCCGGGCGAAAGCCGTGATCTTCCGGACCTGGGCCTTTACGTTCTCAAGGCCGGTCAGCCGGTCCAGCATTCCGGACCAGTCAGTTTTTTCCGAAACCGCTGAGTCATCCTGCTTTCCAGGAGAGCTCGTGTCCGCAGCCGCGTCTTCCCGGCCCGGCTGATTCCTGCAGGCTGCATTCATGCAGAGTTCCCTCAGAGTCTCCGCCATACAGGAAGCCACAAGGCCGCCCGAAAGATCTTCCGCTCTGCCGGCTCCCGCACCGTCCCCGCAGATTTCCACAGCGGAAGCTCCCGGAATGGCCATGGAGAGCATGGTACGCATTCTCAGGCTGATCCCCCCTCTGAGGCTGATCAGGATCATACCGCGGCTTTCCCGGCCGCCTCGCAGGATCCCGCGGACGATGCCGCCGGCATCCTGTACTTCCCTGGAAAACTCCCAAAAAAACTTTTTTCTGATCATCCTGATCTCAGGTTTTCCTTTCCGGACCGGAACATCCAAAGGCGCCTCAGCCAGATCCTCTCCGGGGCCTTCCGCAAACGGGCGGAGCATATACAGCCGGCGTCCTTCTCCCCGGAGGTCCTCCGGCTTTCCCGGACGGAAGCCGCCGATCTTCGCGGCGTCTTCGAAGATCCAGTGAAAATCATCCCGGTCCGCCTGCCTGCCGGGTCCGGAAAACACGACCATTGCCTCTGTTCCTTCTCTGCCGTCGCCGACCTGCCATCCGAGAAAAGCATCCTCCGGGAGGAGGGCTGCCGCACTCAGGAATCTCTCGCCGGCTTCCGGCGCAGACGCCGGCCAGTCATCCGGGTCTTCTCTGATCCCGCCCGGGAACTCCACGGGGAAGAGTCCGTCACTGCCTGCAAGTTCCAGAACCATATCCGCCGTAAATCTGATGTCTGCCATATGCCATACCTCCCTTTCTGTGATCCGCAGTGTTCTCCTGCGGTTTTTTCCGGATCTTCTGTTTCTGACGTTTCTGTCCGCCCTCTGCCACCTCCGTTTCTTATATTTTTTTCAGCTTTGTCTCCAGCGCCCGCATGTCTCCCCCCGGTATTTCCCTTGGCACGCTCGCCGCTTTCGCGGGTCGTGGCGCTGCTTCCCCGGGCCGGCTGCCGGAGGGATCTGCGGATGAAATTGTCAATGTACCTGCAGGGCTTTTGCAGCACAAAAAAACCGATGCGTGACAGATATTTTTGGATACACTCCTCCCAGGAGCATCATCCGTAGTCATCTGTTATGCATCGGTCTGATCAGACCAGATTCAATTTTGGAAGATTAATTTATCACGCCAGACTGCCAGCGTCAAGGACTTTTCAGAAGAATCCGTGTATACTTAACATATCAGACGGTCTCTGTATCGCCAGGCGCGGGAAGGAATAAGAAAATGATCAAACGAATTGCAATGGTGGATGAACGGCGCTGTGTGTCCTGCGGCGCCTGTGTAAAAGAATGTCCGAAGGGCGCGCTTTCGGTAAAAAACGGGATCCACGCCTTCGCGGACCCGGAGCTCTGTGTGGGCTGCGGGAAATGCGCGAAGATCTGTCCCGCGGACTGTATCCGGGTCCTGGACCGGCCGGAGCCCGTTCCCTCCGTGAAGGCCGGAACAAAACGCCCGCGCCGGTGGTATGATTATCTCTGGATCTGGACCATCATCTACTTTGCTCTGGGCTTTTTCAACATCATCTTTGCCTGGCTCGGCATGATCGATTTTATGGTCCCCATCCTCATCGCCCTCTTCGGCGGGGATAAATGGTTCTGCAATAATCTCTGCGGCCGCGGCCAGCTGCTCACCGTCCTCGGCGAAAAGAAAAAGCTGTCCCGGAACAGACCCGCCCCCGGATGGATCTCCTCCAAAGCCTTCCGCTATGGCTTCCTTGTCTTCTTCCTGACCATGTTCGGGAACATGCTCTTCCAGACCTGGCTGGTCTTTTCCGGCGCCGCTTCCCTCCGGCAGGCCGTCAAACTCTTCTGGACCTTCCGGGTGCCGTGGAGCTTCGCCTATACTCCCGGCCTGGTGCCGGACTGGATCGCGCAGTACAGTTTCGGGTTCTACAGCATCATGCTGACCTCCACCCTGATCGGACTCATCGTCATGGCGCTGTACCGTCCCCGCACCTGGTGCAGCTTCTGTCCCATGGGCACCATGACCCAGCTGATCTGCCGGCTGAAGCACCGGTGATATCTCAGGTCCCGTAGTCCGGATACCAGGTACGGATCACTTCTGTCGGGACCTCGAAGTGCTGATAGTCCTTAGAGTTCCTCCAGCTTCCGCCCCACGAAAACCCGCGGGATGTAAAAGCTTTGTAACAAAGATCGTTTTCGTCGATCTTACAGGGGAACTCCCCGGTCCGGTCGACGTAAGGACTGCCATTGGCAGGCTCAATGTTCAGGCGTCCGCTGACGGTCTTCACGTAGGGATTGTAAAGCGGGTTGATGTCCACCGCCATCCCCAGGCCGTGCTTTGAGACCTTTTTCGTATAGGAGACGAAGCGGAAATTAAAGCAGGAGGAATTGTTGTCCGCCATGGACCGCTCATCCTCAGCATCATATTCATCCACCAGGCAGATCTTTTCGATGGGATAGCCTGCTTCGTACAGCTCCCGGAAGATCGAGAGGAGCGTGTCCGCGATATGGACATTGCAGACCATCTCACCTTCCCGGATCTCTCCTTCCAGATCCCGGTGCAGCAGGTGCAGATATCTCAGGTCCTCCCGCGGAAGCGTGCAGCTGTCCTTCCAGGATTTCCCGCGCATCCGCTCCATCAGTTCATCCGTGATCTCCGTACTGTAAAACGCGTTTTCCGTGTCCATTGTTTCCTCTTCCGCCCCCCGGCTCTCCGGGGCTGTTTCTGCTTCCGTTTCCCGGCTCTCCGGGGCTGTTTCTGCTTCTGTTTCCCGGCTCTCCGGGGCTGTTTCTGCTTCTGTTTCCCGGCTCTCCGGAACTGCCTCCTCTTCCCGGGATTCCGTTGTCCCGCTGTCTCTGCCCGTCATGCCAACGGCACAGCAGCAGAAGATCAGGACAACTGCCGCAAGAACCCCTCTGATGATCCGCCTCATTCTTCCTTCCCCCGATATTCCAGCCCCAGCATGGTCAGGTCGTCAAACTGCGGGGCATCCCCCACGAAGTGCTGAACGTTTCGGTAAACTCCTTCCAGGATCTCCTGGGGCGTCCCATCCTGATGCTCATTCAGGGCGTCAAGCATTCTCTTTTCGGCAAACATCCGGTTGTTCCCGTCCGTCGCTTCCGGGACGCCGTCTGTAAAGAGGAACAGCTTGTCTCCCTTTTCCAGCTTCAGCTCTGAATTCCGGTACCTGACTCCCGACATGCCGCCGCAGACAAAGCCATGCTTTGTCCGGAACAGTTCAAACCCGCTGCCTTTCCTGCAGACCGCAGCATCTTCATGTCCCGCGTTCGCGAAGGTGACCACTCCTGTGGAAAGATCCAGGATCCCCATCCACAGAGTAAAGAACATATCCGTCTTGTTATGACCGCAGACATATTCATTCACGGATTCCAGGATCTCGGCGGGCGTTCCTCCCGATTTCGCCCTCTCTCTCAGCAGAATGCTGTTCTCCATCATGAAAAGCGCAGCAGGAACCCCCTTCCCGGAGACGTCGCCGATCATCAGCACCAGGTGGTCTTCATCGGTCAGGAAGAAATTGTAAAAGTCGCCGCCGACTGCTTTCGCCGGTGTCATGGAGGCGTAGATATCAAAATCCTTCCGCCCGGGGAAAGCGGGAAACTCATTCGGCAGCGCGTTTTCCTGGATCGAACTTGCGAAGGCGAGCTCCGTTTCGATTCTTTCCCGTTCCGCTGTGGCGGCAGTCAGGTTGTCGATATAGGCTACCATGTCCGCCTCCATCTTATCGATGGATTCCGCCAGCCCCGTGATCTCCCGGTAAGGGCTGATGGTGCCGAGCGGGGTCCCGATCCTGCTCTCTTCCGCAAAGCGGGCAGCCTCGTCAGAGATCTTCCTGACCGGTGTGATGATCTGCTTTCTGAGAAACCGTACGACAAACCAGGAACTAAACAGGGATAAGACCAGCGTAATGAAAACAATCGTTACCAGATAGGGACGGATGAGCCGGCGGATCTCACGGATGGGCCTCTGAACGCAGAGCAGCGCGGTCACTTCTCCGGCAGAATTCCGGACCGGCACCAGGGCAGTCATGTGCGGATGCGCTCCTCCGCCCGGGTTCGGCCGGTAAACTGTCCCGGATGCTTCTTTGTTCTCGTAAAGGTCCTGATAGATCTTCCGGTACTCCTCATTTGTGGTCTCCCTCCGGTATCCGAGAGGCCACTCCGTATAGCCGGAATCGTCCACGCTGTTATTGACGCAGTTGAAAACGGATTCGAAGTTCTGGTAGTCTTCCGTATCCACTTTGATCACGTAGATCAGCGATACTCCCATCCGCTGGCAGAAATCATCCAGATACTGTTTCGAGTTCTGATACTCTTCCGTCTCCTCCCCCGCCAGATATGCATCGATATGATCGCCGTTCACCAGGACTGCCGCCGTATCTGCAATATGACAGGCATTATCCGTATACTCATTGCGGAAACTCCGGAAATGGCCCCAGAAGCCAAAGCTGCTGATGATGATTCCCAGCAGAAGCAGTGCCAGTACGATGGTGGCAATGAGGCTGGCCGCCATGCTGGACTTGATTCTTTTTATCAGATCCATACTGTGACCTCCATCCTGCTTAGCCGGACAGCCGGTTTCTTTACATGATACATTATACCATCTAATCCCCTGCAATCCATAAAAAACCGCTCCTGTCTCCCATGGGGATGCATGGGAGACAGGGAGCGGTCCTCTCCGGCCGGGATCAGCCGTTGTATTCTTCAGAATTTCCCCAGATAGCGCTCATCAGCGGGTTCGCGCGGAGTTCCGCGATCAGTTCCTTCATAAACTGCACGCAGTCTCCCTCCACCGCGTAATCCGCGGAGGCAAAGATCTGGGCTTCCGGATCTTTGTTGACCGCGATCACGGTCTTAGCGCCGCCGGTGCCTGCAGTGTGCTGCACCGCGCCGGACACCCCCAGGCTGATGAGAAGTTCCGGCGCCACGGAGACGCCGGTCTGTCCGACCTGGCGGAAGCTGTCGCACCAGCCGTTTTCCACCAGCGGACGGGAGCAGCCCCAGTCCGCGTCCAGAAGCGCCGCCAGTTCCTCCACCAGGGCCAGGTTCTTCCGGTAACCTATGCCGCGTCCTGCGATCACGAGACGCTTCGCCCCTGCGATGGAGCGGCCCTCCTTCCGGGATTCTGTCTTCAGGAGCTTTACCCGCGCATCCTTTGCCGGCTCGCAGATCCGCTCGATGATCCCGCCTCTGGTGGTATCCGGGACCGGACGCGGGAACACGCCGGGCCGTACTGTCGCCATCTGCGGACGCATGTCCGGGCAGATGATCTCCGCCATCAGGCTTCCGCCGAAGGCCGGCCGGACCTGCTTCAGGAGTCCGCTCTCCGGATCGATGGAAAGCTGCGTGCAGTCCGCAGTAAGACCGGTCCGCATCCGCGCCGCAAGCCGCGGCGCCAGGGAACGTCCGAAGGGCGTTGCCCCGAACAGCAGGATGTCCGGCTGCTCCCGGCGCACAAGCCTTGCCAGAATATCTTCATAAGGAAGTTCCATGGGAAGTCCCAGGGACTCATGGGTCACAAGATACACATGGTCCGCGCCGGCGGCGATCAGATCCTCCGCCGTGCTTGCCCGGAGATTTCCGAGGACTGCGGCGGAAACAGAAAAACCGTGCGCGTCCGCCATCTTCCGCGCCTCTCCAAGGAGCTCCGACACGACAGGCTGGATGATCCCGCCGTGCTGCTCCGCATATACCCAGATTTCGTGCTTCATAATATTCTCCCGATGATCTCTCTGATTTTCGAAGCAGCTTCCTTCGATGTGCCGGTGATGCGCTCCGCGCCGCCGGTAAAGGCGGGCGTAAAGGTCCGCACCACCTGCGTGGCGGATCCCGCTTTTCCGATCCGCTCCGGATCCGCGTTCAGGTCCGCCGCAGTCAGCAGACGGATCTCCGCCTGATCTGCATTCCGGATTCCCGCGATGGAGGGAAGACGGAGCACATTGATGTCCTTGGAAACTGTGAGGAGCGCCGGAAGCGTCACCTTCAGAGTCTGCCGGCCTTCAGCCGCGATGCACTCCACAACGATGTACCGCTCCTTCGGATCCACCTCCGTGATCTTCAGGACGTTGGAGACATGGGGAAGATTCAGTGTCTCCGCAAGCTCCGGTCCGATCTGTGCCGTATCTCCGTCCACGGCCATGTGGCCGCAGATAATAAGAGAGATCTTTCCGCGGGCATATTCCGTCTCCCGGATGCCCATGGCAAGGGTACTTGCGGTGGCGATGGTGTCCGCACCTGCAAAGGCGCGGTCGGTGAGAAGGACGCCCTCATCCACTCCCCGGGCCACCAGGTCCCGGAGCAGCTTTTCCGTGGAGGGGATGCCCATGCTGATGGCGGTGACGGTATTCTCCGGTGCCGGAGTATTTCCGGTGCTGCCGGCATCGTCCGCAGACGCCTCTCCGGCTCTCCTGTCCAGGGTGTCCCGGATCTGCAGCGCGGCCTCCACCGCGAAACTGTCATAAGGATTCAGGATCGAAGCGCCTGCGCTCCGGACCAGAGTCTTGGTCACGGGGTCCAGCTTTGCCTGGGCGCCTGCCGGCACCTGCTTGACGCAGACTGCGATGCGGAAGTTCTCTGCCTTATTCATACCCGCACCTCCTTTCCGGTCTCCGCCTGACCGTTCGGGGCATCTGCTGCCTTCCCGGCATCTGCGGAAAACGCTTCCAGGATCTCTTCCGGGAACAGATTTCCTCTGGCCAGCATAAGCGTCGGGTCAAAGGATGCCTTGACCCGGGCCATCTCAAGAAGGCCTTCCTCCCCGTACATGGTCCGCAGGAAATCCCGTTTGATCTTTCCGACGCCATGCTCCGCAGAGACCGCGCCGCCCAGTTCCGTGACGATCTCCGCCCAGCGGCCGAAGAGCGCCTTTCCCTTCACATGGTCCTCATGATTCCGGGGGATGATGTTGACATGGAGATGGTTGCTGCCGATATGGCCCCAGGTGGCGGAATCCAGTCCCAGGTCCCGGATCGTGCTGCGGTAGACCTTGACGATCTCCTCGAGCCTGCCGTCCGGTACGGACATATCGGATCCCAGCTTCGTGATGGTGGGGTCAGTCTGCCGCCGGAGATCGATCAGCATGTTGGTGCTCTCCGGTACGGAATGACGGAAAAAGATCAGGAGATCCCGGTCTTTCTGGTTCCGGGCAACCCAGGTATCAGCTTCAGAACCGCCGCAGGACTCCAGGACACCGCCGATCTGATACAGCGTATCCTTTGCCTCCTCCTCAGATTCGCAGTGAAGCTCCACATAGACACAGCACTCGGCCTCCGGAGCGATCACCGGAAGCGAGGAAAACGCGGCATTGTTCTCCTTCTGGTCCCGCAGGATCCGCAGTGCGTTTCCGTCAAAATACTCAATGGCGGCGGCATTCTTCAGCTCCGGGCGCACGGTCTCCGTAAAACGGATGGCCTGAAGTTCCTCCCGGAAGAAGACACTGACACCCCAGAAGACCTTCGGCTTCGCAATGAGACGCAGTGTCAGTTCCGTCAGCACGCCAAGGGTACCGTCAGATCCGATGATCAGGTCGATGGCGTCCATATCGTCCGCGACATAGTAGCCGGAGGCGTTCTTGCACTTCGGCATCTCATAGGAAGGAAGTTCGGCACGGATCTCCCGGCCGCCTTCTGTCGTCACGCAGAGGGTCCGTCCCTTTGCGAAGCATTCTCCGCGGTTCAGAGCCAGCACGTCCCCGTCGGAAAGTGCCAGTCGAAGTCCCTGCACCCAGGGGCGCATGGGACCGTAGAGATAGCTGCGGGAACCGGAAGCATTGCAGGAAGCGATGCCGCCGAGGAAAGCAGAGCTCTCCGTGGGATCCGGCGGGAAAAACTGCTCCGGTGCCTTTTTGAATTCCTCATAGTAAGCCAGGGACTCCTCGCTCCAGCCCTCGGTGGGAAGACTCTTCTCCGCCAGCAGTGTTCTCAGTCTTGCAAGGGAAATGCCGGGTTCCAGGCGGATAAGAAAGCTTCCGTCCGCCGCTCTCGTAAGACCGAGAATGCGGTCGAGGCCGGAGGTGTTCAGGATATGTCCGCCAAAGGGCACGCATCCGCCGGTAAGTCCGGTCCTGGCGCCCTGGACGGTGACCGGGATCCCCCGGCCGCAGTATTCTTTCAGGTCCGCCCGGACCTCGTCCTCCGTCCCGGGAAAAGAGATGGATTCCGCGTATCCGGTGGTCCTGGATTCGTCTTTCAGATATTGCTGGTACATGCTGCGAAATGTTTCGTCCATAACTGCATCCTTCTTACTGCTCTTCGTAATCCACACCCAGGCGGTCAATGGTATAGGGTCTTACTTTGCTGACCGCGATCTCCATGTGGAGCGGATTCCCGCGGTAGGCTTCCAGTGCTTCCATACTTTCGAAGGTGCACTCCATCATGCAGTCCGCGTTGGACTTCGGTCCCAGCTCCGTGCGGATCACGCAGGACACCATGCCGGGAATCTTCCCCGGAAGCGCCTCAAAGGCCTCCTTCATGCCCTGACGGACTGCTGCCTTCTGCTCCTCCGTGAGCTCTTCTCTGTACTTCCATAAATTGATGTGTTTTACCATTTCAGGAATCCTCCTTCCCTGCACCTGCGGAAGGTCCTGTCTGCTCTGCCTTTTCGGGCCTTGACAGCCTCTTCCGCTTTTTCACGACAGCTGTGATGATCAGAAGCACCAGTATCGTAAGCACCGCGGCCGCCGGAGCCGCGATCCTCCGGATCAGGGGCTCCTCCTGGGTCACGACGATTTCAAGCTCCCTGGCTCCGGTTCTGAAGATGAGATAATCTCCGAAGGTCTCTGTCCCGGCTTCCGCGCCGTTGACAGCGATCCTGGTCTTCGCGGAGAGCGGCTTACGGGTCACCCTGTTCAGCATTACGGGCTTCAGCACACGGACCTGGCGTTCCGCGAGACCATCATCCGGGATGGTCACGAAATAATGACCTTCGCCCTCTCTCCGGCAGGTGAGAACATCCTCCTCCCGGAACTGTCCGTCCACGATCACCAGCGGCTTGTTCGTGCCGGCCTCCGTCTCCTGTGAAGACAGGGAAGCCACAGGCAGACTGTAGACGGAATCAACGACCGTGTCCTCGCTTATGACAGTCTCCGGATCCGTATCCCACCGGAGATAAAAGCCTTCCCGCTCCTCCGCTTCCGGATGCGGAATATCCTTCAGGACGGTACCGGCCTTCACTTCCTCCAGTCCGGCGAGGTGACCGTTCACCAGGAACTTTACAAGGACCGTATCCAGCGGCGTCTCCGCCTTCTCTGCCATTCCGGCGTAGTCGATGTCATCGACCGCTCCGTAATTACCGGAATAATACAGATTGTTTCTGAGGTTCTCCGGATCCAGGGAATCCACGTTTCCTGCGATGGTGCCGGCGTACTCTTCCGTTCCCAGAACTGTCACCACTGCCCGGTTGTCCCACAGCTCCTTGCCGTAGCCGCAGATGCCACCGGTGTTCTTCTTTCCGGTGACCCGGCATCGTGCGGTATTACCTTCCAGACTCGCCTCGGAATATCCCGCGATGCCGCCGATAAAGTAGCCGTCTTCAGAGGTAACATCGCCCTCATTGGTGTTCATTTTGAGATATCCCAGATCCGCCTTTCCGGTGATGCCGCCTGCATGGTTGGCCCTGGCAGACACGCCGCCGGCGTTGACGGAATCAAAGATGGCTGCAGACACGCCGAAGGAATAATCCAGAGATCTGCTGTTGGTGCGCAGAATGTCTTCATCCGGGTCAAGGTCGTATTCCACTCCGATGGTCCCGGCGATGCCGCCGGTCAGGGAATCGCCGGAAATGTCCGCCATGTTCCGGCAGGAAACGATCCGGGAAGCCGAGTTCACATCGGTGGAGGTATCCACAAAGATGCCGCCGTTGTCCGCGATGTCATTCAGGCGGTCCCGTTCATTCTTCATGAGATCTGTCAGCCGCGAGAACCGGCTGTTGATCTCATTCAGGTTCCTGATGACCTCCAGGCTGTCCTCTCTGGCGCCGGCATTCATGCTGTCCAGCTGTCCGGAGATGCTGTCCAGTCCCGCATAGATATCATTGCCGGCGTTCCGGACAGTCTCATTCGCCTTAAGATTGATATCGATGCTGCCTGCCGCTCCGGAAATGGTGCCTCCGAGGCTTGACGCGAAGGAAGAAAACTCGGAAAGCGCATCGTCCAGATCGCCCAGAGAGTCCAGAACTCCGCTGACGCCGGCGCTCAGGGCTTTTTCCCTCTGGTTCGCTTCGACTCCGACAGAGCCGTCCGCGATCCGGTCCCGGGTATTCCGGAGACCGAAAAGCATGGTACGCATGGCCCGGATGTCCCCGGCCATCCTGTTGATCCCGGCAAGTCCCTGGGAGATTCGGGCGCGCCGTTCCTCCGGGACCTGGGGCAGCAGGTTATTCTCGACCTCCTGAGTAAAGGGAAGGGTCGTATTCATGTCGCTCTTCAGCTGTTCATTCAGGGAAATGAGTCTGCCCCGCTCTTCCGCGGTCAGCCCGAAGGCCTCGGTCATATCATCCGCTGCATCGTCGATCTGGCGGGTCATTCTGCTCAGATCGTCAAAGCTTTCATCCAGACCCTCCGTATCCGCCGCAATGTCTTCCGCCGCGCCGACGAGGGTGTCTGTTGTGGAATTGACTTCATCCGCGACCTCATCAAAGCGGTCCAGGGAGGCATTGTAGATCACATTGGTGGAATTCTTCACGTCCGTCATGGACCTGGAAAGTCCGGACAGCCTGTTGTAGGTACTCTCGCTGATGTTTTCCGTAGTGTTCAGTGTGTCGGTGATCAGACTGTTGATCCCTTCCATCTCATCCGACATGGAAGAAAGCACGTCCTGAGAGAAGTCCAGGTTGATCTCCGGCTGCTGTTTTCCCACTATTCCGCCGGTTCCTCTCCTGCCGTAAACATTTCCGCTGTTCACGCAGTTTTCCACCACACCGCCGGATCTTCCGCAGATGCCGCCGGTGTTGAAGCCGTTGTGCGGGTAACCGACGATCCCTTCATTGGTGCAGTTGATGACGGTGCCGCCGTTCATGTTGAATCCCGCGATCCCGCCGACGTCGATCCTGGTCCTCAGGTTTTCCACATTGTTGATGGTTTTTGTCAGCAGGATGTTTTCCATGATGTCCCGGATCTCGTCGATCCCGACATTGGAATCATCCACGTTGGTATTGATATAAGCACGGTTCACGCAGGAATCGATGTAGCCCTGGTTCTTGCCGGCAATACTGCCGACAGAGTTGTCTCCCGTAAGTACTCCGGTCACTTCACAGGTGGAAATGATTCCGTTATTGACTGCGGAAAGGAGTCCTGCCGTCGACTTGCCTGTGACCAGTCCGTCCACGGTGATTTTCTCCAGCGTGCCGTTATTTTCCGACACAAGGGCCGCCGTATTGTCCCGGGTCGAATCGATGGTTGCGGAAAGCCTGAGGTCACTGACCCGGCCCTCCGGACCAATGGTCTGGAACAGCGGGCGCTGTCCCTCCAGGTTCACGATCTTATGGGAATTCCCGTGGAAGGTCCCGTTAAAATACGCAATGCTTCCAACGTACGGTCCGTTCAGGAGGTCCAGATCCGTGTTCAGCTCCACCGTCACTCCGTCGGACCAGGTGTTGGTCCTGCAGTTTTCGGAAAGACGCTGCAGATCTTCCGCGGAATTAATCTGAAATACAGTGTCTGCCGCTTCAGCAGCAGAGATTCCAAGAATGGCAAGGCAGCCGGAAAGCAGCGCTGCCGTGATCAGCTTACTTATCCTCTTCATTGATATATTCCTCAATATTCTGCCCTTCGTTATCTGCCAGTTTCTTAATATCTCCGGAAACAATAGATACTCTCACGTCGCCGCGGACGATTCCGTGGACCGTTCCGATGATCTGACCGGAAATATGGCCGCGGATCATGCCGTCGACACGGATAATGCCGCTCTCGTCCTTCGCCTTGATAGGCCGGGAGACAGAGAATGCTGTCATGGAAATGACCTTGTCTCCGAGGATCAGGATCTGCGGCAGGACAAACAGCACCAGGAACATGGAGATCAAGGTTCCGCGGCCCAGGCACTGTCCGATGCCGGCGATGGCGCCGTCCGACGTCAGAAAGCCGATCACTGTGCCGGCGATGGCAAGGATCGAACCGGAAGTAATGATCGTCGGGAAGGCAAAGTTCACCGTCTCGATGATGGACTCCTTCCGGCCAAGGGTCTTTCTGCACTCCTGGTACCGGGAACCGATTACGATCGCGTAATCGATGTTCGCGCCCATCTGAATGGAGGAGACGATCAGGTAACTGATGAAGAACAGGTTCGCGTGCATCAGGGCCGGGAAGGAGAAATTGATGAAGATCGCGCCCTCGATGACCGCGATGAGCAGCAGCGGCATTCCCGCGGACTGGAAGGTGAAGAGCAGGATCAGCAGGACGAAGAGGACCGACACCACGGATACGATGATATTGTCCGTCTCAAACTGGCTCCTGAGGTCCATCTCCGAGGTGGACTCTCCGACGATATAGACCCTGCGGGAAGGATCCTCGTCCATCTCCTCCTCAAACACCGGGTCGATCACCCGGTGCAGTCCGCCAAGGAAGGCGAAGGTCTCGTCGCTCTCCTCCGGAAGATTCAGGGACAGGAGCAGACGTTCATAAGTCTTCCCCTGCAGCTGCTTTCTCGCGTTCATCAGGGTCTCATAGGTATCGTCCAGGTCTGCCCGGTCCGCTTCGTCGAGGTCCACATAGCCCTCGTCCACCTTGTCGTGCAGAAACATGTAGATATCGATAAAGGGGATACGGTAGTTTCCGACGCCGCCGATGATGCGTCCGTACTCCTCCCTGTCTGACGCATACATGCTGTACAGCATGGCCGCCACGTCGTAGTCCAGATCCGCCATCTCGGAAAACTGGCGCGGCGTCAGCGGCTGCGAGACCATGTAGCCCTTCTTCGCTTCCGTATTGGCGAGGGACGTCACCTCCTTCACCTCCGGCATCGCCTCCAGGAGCCCCGCGATCTCGGAGATCTTGTAGTAATCACGGCTCGGAAGATTGACCGCAATGATATTCTCATCTCCGAAGGTGTCCCGGATCATGTCATCCGTGATCTGCGACTCATTTTTGATCGGCGTCTTCAGAGTGGAGTATCCGTACACATAAGGGCATTTGGAGGACACGAAATAGGCGCCGATGGCCAGCGCCAGGAAAAGCGGCGGGATCAGGACCCTTGTCGCGTAGGCAAACCTGCCCACAAAGGGGATCTTCGGAATCAGGTTCTTATGCTTTGTCTTCATCATCAGGTTGGAGAACAGCACAAGAAGGCCCGGCATCAGGGTAAACACCGAGATCAGGCTGATGATAATGGACTTGGTAAGAGTGGTTCCGAGATCTACGCCAAGACGGTAGCCCATGAACAGAAGGGCCAGAAGACCGGAGATGGTCGTCAGTGAGCTGGAGGAGATCTCCGGGATCGAATGGCTCAGGGACACGATGACCGCGTCCCGGGTGTCGTAATGTTCCCGCTCCTCCTTGAAATTATTGCAGAATATGATGGCGTAGTCGATGGACAGCGCCAGCTGCAGGACGATGGCCACGGAATTTGAGACGAAGGAGATGGTCCCCATCAGGAAGTTCGTCCCGTTGTTGATCAGCGCCGCCGCTCCGAAGGTGAGAAGCAGCACCGGCACCTCTCCGAAGGTCTCTGAGGTCAGGATCAGCACGGTGACGACCACGATCCCCACCACCGCGATGATGGTCTTCATCTCTTCCGCGATGGCATCCGCCTGCACATCCCCGAGCTCCGAGGAGACATGGAGATCGTAGGAAGAAAGCGAAGCCTTCAGGGCGTCCAGGGACTCCAGCGCCCGGTCGTCATCGTCCGCGTAGTGGAAGGTCACATCATACAGGGCGGAGGCGTTGTTATAGTGCTCCCGGATCTCGCTGATCGTCAGCTCCTCGTCCTCATCCGGGGTCTCGCCGGATCCCGGCTTCAGGTAGTCCGGAAGGAAGGTGACCTCCGACACGCCGGGAGAATCCTGGATGTTCTCATACACCCGGAACGCCTCGTCAAGGGTGATATTTGACACCATCACCTTCGCCGATCCGAAGGTGGTGTACTCGGAGTCCATCAGATCCAGCCCCTGCCTGGTCTCCGTATCCTCGCTCAGGTAGGCGGAAAGGTCATTCTCCACCGATACCCATTTTGAGGAAAACAGAGAAAAGATGACGAGAATCAGGTATATCAGAAAAAACAGGTTCCTTTTGTCAACGATAAAGGAGCATATCTTTATAATCGGTGATGATTTGTTCTCCATCCTGCGGATTCCCCCCTCCTGAAGCTGTCGGAATTCAATCCATGAGGAATATTATACAAGGTAGATACCGATTTGTCCCCTTCTCTTTAGATATGCTTTCCGCTTTTCCTTCGGGGAAGAAAGCGGGCCGCCGGATGTTGATGATTCTTTCATCCTGTGATAACATGACGGCAGGCGTTCTCTGTTCCGGTATTTTACGCAGAGCCGCGGGTGGCTGTGCTTCAGGAAGAAGCATGCGGGTCTGAAGGCCCGGGTGACGTCACCGAAGGGCGGCGGCCGGGACATCCGGCTGTTCCTTGCGAAAAGCGGCGGCCGGGAAAGTCCGGCTGTACCTGCCAAAGGACTGCCGGAAACATAACAGGAAACACACACAGACCACGAAGGTCCGGGTTCCCCTGCAGGGGAAAGGCCTTCGCGGTCTTTTTTGTACCTCCTGGCAGATTGTATTTAAGTAAGAAAGGAAAAAGCAATGACTCCGAAAAACGACAACCTCAGAAACATGCTCTTCACGGCGATGTGCATCGCCCTCTGCCCTGTGGTCCCGATTTTTGCGGGACTGTTCCCGAACGGGCGGCAGCTCTTCAGTCCCATGCACATCCCGGCCCTGCTGTGCGGACTGGTGACAGGCCCGTGGTACGGACTGGCGGCAGGGATCCTCGGACCGCTGTTCTCCTTCGCAGTCACGGGAATGCCTCCGGCAGGAAAACTCCCGCAGATGATACTGGAGCTGGGGTGCTACGGTCTCTTCACCGGCCTCGGAATGAAATTTATCCGCTCCGGAAAGCTGCGCACGGATCTCTGGCTCAGCCTGCTGATCGCGATGATCATCGGCCGCATTGCCGGCGGCCTCGCCAATGCCCTGATCTTCATGCGGGGAGCGTATTCCATGAAGATGTGGACCACCGCCTACTTTGCCGGCACGGCGCCGGGGATCGTGATCCATCTTCTGGTGATCCCGGCCGTGTATTTTGCGCTTGAGCAGGCAGGGCTGATCCCCCGGAGGTATCCACGATGACCGGACGCCCGGATCCGTCCTGTGCAGCGCCGGTGCCGGCGCCCGGAGCAGTGTCTGCGGATGCAGCCGCGAAGGCGGACCGGATCATTGCTGCCATGCGGGAAAAGGGCATTCCGGCGGACTGTTTTGTAATCGCCGTCGACGGCCGCTGCGGCTCAGGGAAGACCACCCTCACCGCAGTGCTCTGCGACCGTCTGAACGCCGACGCGGTCCACATGGACTATTTTTACCTGACACCGGAGCAGCGCACCAAAGCGCGGTTTTCAGAGCCCGGCGGAAATGTGAATTACGAGCGCTTTTCGGAAGAAGTGCTGCCCCGTCTGGGGAAGCCGGGGAGCTTCTCCTACCGGAGATATGATTTCCCGACCCGTTCTTTTCCGGAAGTCTGCAGCGTCCGTTCCGGACAGCGGGTCATCGTGGAAGGCGCCTACAGTCTGCATCCGGTTTTCGGGGACTATGCGGATCTCCGGGTGTTCTCCGACATCGGCCGCGGGGAACAGGAGAAGCGGATCCTCCTGCGGAATGGTCCCGCGGGACTGGAAAACTTCCGGCAAATATGGATTCCGCTGGAGGAGAACTATCTCTCCGCCTGCAGGATCCGTGAGACCTGCGACATTATGATATAATAAAAATGCAAAGCGGATGCAGGAACATGGTCCGTACAGGTCAATTCTTTAAAGAAGGGGGAATCCAACATGACTCAAAAGAAAAAGCCGGCTCTGTCAACTCAGATCTTCATCGCTCTTTTGCTTGCCATCGGTGCGGGAATCGCATTGACGGGAAATCCTGACTTTGCGACCAACTACATCAAGCCTTTCGGTACGATTTTCCTGAACCTCATCAAGTGGATCGTCTGTCCGCTGGTCTTCTTCTCCATCATGGCCGGCGTCGTCTCCATGCGGGACATCAGAAAGGTCGGCGCCATAGGCGGAAAGACCGTCGTATACTACCTCTGCACCACGGCCTTCGCGGTGGCCATCGGCCTGTTCTTCGCCAATATCTTCAAGGGCACCTTCCCGGTCCTCTCCACCACGGACCTGAAGTATGAGCCTTCCGCGACCAGCGTCAATTTCATGGACACCCTGGTCAACATCTTCCCCTCCAACTTCGTGAAGCCCTTTGTCGACGCGAACATGCTTCAGATCATCGTGGCGTCCCTGCTGATCGGCTTCGCCCTGATCATGGTCAGCGAAAAGTTTGACAACATTGATTTCCAGGCCGTCGAGATCATGAACGAGATCTGCATGAAGGTCATGGAAATGATCCTCCGCCTCTCCCCCGTCGGTGTCTTCTGCCTTCTGTGCCCTGTGGTGGCAGTGAACGGCCCGTCGGTCCTGGGCTCGCTCCTGAAGGTCCTCCTGGTGGCCTACCTCTGCTACATCATCCACGCAGTGGTCATCTATTCCGCCTCGGTCAGCGTCCTCGGCGGTATGAGCCCCCTCACCTTCTTCAAAGGCATGATGCCTGCGATCATCATGGCGTTCTCCTCCGCGTCCTCCGTAGGTACGCTGCCGCTGAATCTTGAGTGCACCGAAAAGCTCGGCGCAGACAGAGAAGTCGCTTCCTTCGTCCTTCCGCTGGGCGCCACCATCAACATGGACGGAACCGCGATCTACCAGGGTGTCTGCTCCGTGTTCATCGCATCCTGCTTCGGAATATCCCTGACCTTCCCGCAGATGCTGACCATCGTTCTGACCGCGACTCTGGCATCCATCGGTACGGCCGGGGTTCCCGGCGCCGGCATGGTCATGCTGGCCATGGTCCTTCAGTCCGTAGGACTTCCGGTGGAAGGTATTGCCCTGGTGGCAGGCGTGGACCGGATCTTCGATATGGGAAGAACCGTCGTGAACATTACGGGCGATGCCTCCTGCGCCATCGTGGTTTCCAACTCCGAGCGCAGGAAAAAAGCCTGAGCCCCCTGCTCCGGAACTTCCGCTTCATCTGAATCTTTACTGCCGTCGAAAAAAGGCCCCGCAAATGCGGGGTCTTTTCATGTCAGCGCATCCTTCTTTTCTGCTATACTGGAGCCATGCGAAATCATCCCTGAAAGCAGGATCCCGGGAGGCCCTATGAAAAAACTGAGCATTCTCTTACTGTCCCTGCTGTTGGCCGCCGGAACGGCTGCCTGCGGAGGAAATCATACAAATACCGCATCCGGAGCAGCTTCCTCCGCGGAAAGCGGCGCCGCTTCAAAAGCCTCTGCAGCAAAGGAGACCTCGTCCGCGCCGCAATCGTCAGCTGAAGAGCGGCCGGTGATCAACGTCATCACAGAACCCCTCGCTGAGGAGACCGACGTCGCTCCCGGGACCTCCGATACACCTGATGCAGCCGACCGCACCTACACCATCACCTTCGCCGGTGATATCCTGATGGATCCCGGCTACTCTGCAGGCGCTGCGCTGACACAGCGGGGCGCGGAGGGCAGCTTTGACGAAGAGGCCCTCGCCCTGATGCGCGGGGCGGATCTTTTTGTGGTAAACAATGAATTTGCCTGGACCGCCGGCGGCACCGCTGTCTCCAAGGAGTACAATTTCCGCGCGGATCCGAAGCATGTCCACTTTCTCACAGATATGGGCGCAGATCTCGTGACCCTGGGAAACAACCACACCTACGACTACGGGGAAGAAGGGCTTCTGGATACCCTGAACACCCTGGATCAGGAAGGCATCCCCTATATCGGCGCCGGCAAGACCCAGGCGGATGCCGAGCGTGCGATGATCCTTACGATCGGGGACTTCCGGATCTCTATCCTGAATGCGGAAATCATCCTGTTCAATGCCAATCCTCCGGCCCAGACCGCCGTAGGGGACAAGCCCGGCACCTTCGACAGCTATCGTCCGGAACTCCTCTACGATGCAGTCCGGCGGGCAAAAGCGGAATCCGATTACTGTATTGTCGTCACCCACTGGGGTTCCGAGGGGAAATCCACCCCTAACGAAAAGCAGCTGACGGTGGCAAAAGGCGCGGCCGATGCCGGCGCCGACCTGATCATCGGCGGCCATCCCCATGTGCTGCAGGGCATCAGTCATCTTGGAAAGGTGCCGGTCTGCTACAGCCTGGGCAACTACCTCTTCCACTCCGGGACCTATGACACCGGGGTGATCCAGGCAGTGTTCCGGCCCGCGGACCGCTGCCTTGAAACCCTGCGTTTTGTCCCCATGCAGTGCAGGAACATGAAGGTCTTCACTCTTTCCGGCGCAGAAAAAGAGAGACTCCTCAATTACATGAGAAGTCTCTCTCCGGATGTTCAGATCGATGACGACGGCAGGATCCTCCTGCCCTGAAGCAGGATCACTGATCCTTCCGATAGTGTTTCCTCATCTCTTCCTCCACCAGCCTGTCAAACTCTGACTGGGAGATATTCCAGTCTGAGGGCAGCGTAACGTGGCCCTGCGGCGTTTTGAGCGCATCTTCCCTGATCCGGTTCTGCGCCTCCACCGCCACGTAATAGTCCAGGACTTCCTTCGGCGGATCGACCTTTCCGGACGCCGGCGGGCGGCTGACCGGCTGAGGATTATAAGCCGCCGTGGGCGTGGAGCTTCCGCCGTCCTTTTCGTAATAGGTAAGTCCGTTCTCGAGAATATAATGCTGCGCTTCCGCGATGAACAGATTATGTGTCATATCGGCTTCCCCGTAGCACAGTTCCGAATAGGAAGCCGTCTCGCCTGTCGTGGAGACCTTATACTGTTCCGGCGTACCTGTAAGTCCGGTAAGCTTTGTGTAGGTAGTGCCTTCTGACTCCTCATCACCCCCGGAAATGGTGCCGGAGAGGGATCCGTCAGAATTCTTCTGGATCCGGAGCTGAGCATGCGCATCGTCCTCCGACATGCTCATGGTCGCGGTTCCCGACGATGGACTGTAATTCAGCGTCAAAGCATCATCCTCTTCCACATGCCCGTCCGAGTCCACCGGATACAGGTACAGCTTGCCGGACACCTCATCAAATTCCGCGTACACGATCAATTCGTCAACACTGAAATCACCGCCGGTCTCATACTCATAGGTCTGCCACAGAAAATACTGATAATTGCCGTCTTTTTTCTGTGCGGAGCCTGAGCCGCCGGTCTTGCCGGAGCTTGAGCTGCCGCCCTGGCCGGAACCTGAGCTGCCGTTCTGGCCGGAGCCCGAACCGCCTGTCTTCCCCGAACCTGAGCTGCCGTACGGCTGTGTACTGCTCACAGTGGGTCTCTGGCCTCCGCCCCCGCCGCCTCCGTCAGAGATCGCCGTATAGGCAGTGACTCCGATGACGGCTGCCGCTGCCACTGCCGCCACCTTCACAAGGCCGCCGCCCAGCGCCTTTCCGGCAGTCTTCGCGGCGCCTCCCGCCGCCTGGCCGGCCGCCGTTTTGACGGTATTCCGGCCTGCCTGCATCTGCGGCCGGGAATACCCCCGCCCCTGCTGCATCTGCGGCTGGGAGTATCCCTGTCCCTGCTGCATCTGCGGCTGGGAATATCCCTGCCCTTGCTGTATCTGCGGCTGGGAGTATCCCTGTCCCTGCTGCATCTGCGGCTGGGAATATCCCTGCCCCTGCTGCATCTGCGGCTGGGAATATCCCTGCCCGGGCTGTCCCTGCTGTGACGGGGCGCTCATGACCTGCGTACCGCACTTGGGGCAGAACTTAACACCGTCTGCCAACTGATTTCCGCACACTCTGCAAAACATGCTCTGCTCCTCCTCCGAAAACTGCGCCGCTTTTAAAAGCCGTCTGACGTTTCAAAATAATTATATCATATCCGTAAAAAATTCTGAAATCATACGGCATGCTCTCCCCGGCTCAGTCATTCTCCGCTGATGAGGATCTTCATTACCTCAGGGATATCCTTGTGTCTCAGATCTCTCGGTTCGAACTTTATGAGGGAATACACCGCCTGCATGATGGCGCCGGCACCAAAAGTGCTGATCACGGTGCCGATCCCCACCGGTCCTCCCATCAGCCATCCCGCCAGCAGCACTGTTGACCACAGGAGGATCTCCACATAGCCGATGGGGATGAAGGGCAGGCGCTTTCCCAGTCCTACCAGCAGTGCGTCCCTCGGACCGCAGCACTGCTCCGCCCCCATGTAGATCCGCATTCCTATTGCCACAAAGACAAAACCGACAAGGATGCAGACCACTCCCACCGGAACGCTCCGGTTCTCCGGCAGCGGGTTCAGGTCCTGGAAAAACTGGATCATCGGCCCCGTGAGAAGTGCGTCCAGCACAGTTCCGAAGCCGATCCGCTCTTTCAGGAGAAGGTCCACGGCAAGGACTGCCAGTGAAATGATCGTGACTGCCGTGCCGAAGTTCATGGACGCCCGCTTCGAAAGTCCCATAGACATGCAGTCCCAGGGAGCGAGGCCGATATTCGCA
>Ga0256404_1002801_pt1 | contig 37357 bp, 35 predicted proteins | sample RumenRJG_01DNA_FD_185990 | JGI IMG/M metagenome (GOLD analysis project Ga0256404, IMG submission 185990) | Bovine rumen microbial communities from Lethbridge, Alberta, Canada - RJG_01 | ecosystem: Host-associated > Mammals > Digestive system > Stomach > Rumen | place: Canada: Alberta | collected...
GCGACTGGTTTAGCTACGATAGCACTAAGAAGCAGTGGGCTAACGTAGTTACGGTTAAGAAAGATGCTCTGACTAAGTACAGTACCGCTGGCGACGTGGAGAAGTCTGGCCAGGCGCCGGCTAAAGGTTACTATAAAGCTGGTACCGCCATCGATAATAACGATGTCCTCGGTTACTTCGTCTATATCCCGCGTTATGCCTACGAAGTTCAGCGACGTGATGCCACGGATAAGTTCGTCTCGGACAGTGGAAATAGCGGTTTTGACATCCATTTCGAAACGACTAGCACGCCAAAGAGCACTCCAGCGGCCGGCTGCTCAACGCTCAGCGGTAGCACGCTAACGGCGAAGGATTACCGCACGGAATGTGGCATTAATCGGGCCTATCACGGTGGTACGACGACAGACGGCGTTTATGCTGCGACCACCTGGGCGACTCATCCTGCCTTCACTTGGGGCACGACTGAGCTCAATGGCTTTTGGATGGGTAAGTTCGAGACTACGGGCAAGATTAGTTCACCAACTATTAAACCTAATCAGGTGGCTAATATTAGTAATACCATTGGCGAGCAATTTACCAGCGCCGCCAGTATCGGCGTCGACGATCCTACCGCCGATACGATGGGCAGTACCGTAAATGGCATCACTAAAAACGGCCATAATATGTCCACTGCCAAGAGCCACATGCTAAAAAGCAGTGAGTGGGGCGCCGCTGCCTACCTGTCCGCCAGTAATTACGGGGCAGGAGTAAATAATGTGTTGAACAACGGCGCATACAATCATAAGTCGTACAGCGACACTGATGTAGTTAACTCAGATGCTGACGGAAATTCGGCGAGCACATGGGGCGGTGCGGCAACAGGTTGCGGAACCAGCAGTGAGAGCGACACTTATAGCAGCAATGGATACTATTTTCCGCAGCATACAACGACCTTAAATGCCACTACCTTGCAATACAGCGACGGAATGGATGGCGGTAGTGTCTGCGAAACTAGTAGCACTGATACCACCCATGCCTACAACCAATCTCTCGGTGTCAAAGCCAGCACTACTAATAACGTCTATGGTGTCTACGATATGGCCGGTGGTATGGATGAGTATGTGATGGGCAATCTTACTTATTCAACAGGGTGGAGTACTTCTGATGAAAGCTACGTAGCAAATCCAATTAAGTCACCGTACCTTGACCTATACAATACTTCAGACGGCTTCGGTAATAAGCCAAGCTGGTCGAGTAAGTCGAGTAGTACAGGTGAGTGGGAACACAATAACGATGTCTGTACCTGGACAACCTGTGGCGGTCAGGCCCTACACGAAACGAAGCGCGTTCAATCTGTTTCTTACAACGACCAGTCGTGGGGAAGCGACTACTCGATCTTTCCGTACAGGGGTTACCCTTGGGCTCTACGGGGCGGCCTAGCTGACGATCGGTCCTACGCCGGGCTGTTCGCGGCGGACGGCGTCAGCCGCGGGGACTCCCACGACTACTACGCCTTCCGCGTGTCTCTGGTGCCCACTTCCCAGTGATGGATATCTGGCTACTGGTTCTCATAGTTATTTCGCCCTCCCCTTTAGGGGAGAGCAGATCGGCGTAGCCAATCGGGTGGGGTTTAACATAAGGCGGCTTAGCTAAAGTCCTTTCGGCCGCTTCGTGGCCACTTTCCTCTAAGGGGGGGCAGGTGGTACTATGCTATAATATATTCAGGCGGGTGTCGTATAGCGGTTAATATCCAAGTTTTCCAAACTTGTGACGAGAGTCCGACTCTCTCCACCCGCACCAGATATTATTGGGCGTCAGGTCGTGGCGCTCGTTTTATTAAATTTGGATCATCACCCTCCTCTTCAGTGGGGGGGGGTGACGTAGCCAATCGGGTGGGGTTCTGCTGTCCGCCCAAACGTGCTATAATTATCCTTGAGTTTCAACTAGCCCGTGCTGGGGCAGTTTTTACGGATGTAAAGTGTAAAAGGAGTAGAATGCCTACAATCAATCAGTTGGTTCGTAAGCCTCGTAAGAGTGCGGCAAAGAAATCCAAGTCGCCAGCTCTTGCTACGATTCAGAACAGTCTGAAGAACCGAACTTACAATACGAACGGCCCACTAAAGCGTGGTGTCTGTATCAAGGTGACAACTAAGACGCCAAAGAAGCCGAACTCGGCGATGCGTAAGGTTGCTCGTGTTCGTCTAACCAATGGCCAGGAAGTCTGGGCGTATATTGGTGGCGAAAAGCATAACCTACAAGAGCACGCTGTAGTGCTAGTCCGTGGCGGTCGTGTCAAGGATTTGCCAGGTGTGCGTTATCACATTGTGCGCGGTGCGCTAGATTTACAGGGCGTCGAAGGCCGCAAGAAGGCTCGTAGTAAATACGGCGCCAAGAAAGGGGATAAGTAATCATGCCACGAAAGACAACTAAATCATTACAGCGGCGGATTAATCCCGATCGCAAATATAATAGCGAAAAGGTGCAGCGCCTAATCAACAAGTCTATGCTAAACGGCAAAAAGCACGCTGCCGAGCGCATGGTGTATAGCGCACTAGAAATTGCTGCTAAGAAATTAAAGAGTGAGAATCCGCTAGAAGTGCTAGAGACAGCGCTAAAGAATATCTCACCAGCCTACGAAGTAAAGACTCGCCGTGTTGGCGGTGCCAACTACCAGATTCCTTTCCCGATTCAGGGTCGTCGGCAAGAGCACTTTGCCTTTATGTGGTTAGTGCAAGCGGCACGCGCTCGCAAAGGTATGCCTTACGAAGAGCGTCTCGCGGCGGAAATCGTTGACGCCGTCAACCAAACTGGCGCAGCGTTCAAGAAGAAGGAAGACACCCACCGCATGGCGGAGGCTAACCGAGCGTTTGCTCACTTTGCCCGCGGCTAATACATAAAGGATAATATGGCTGAAGTTAAAACACCAATTGAGAAATTCCGTAATATCGGCATTATCGCCCACATCGACGCTGGTAAAACAACGACGACCGAGGGCATCTTGTATCGCACCGGCCTAGTGCACAAGATCGGCGAAGTCCACGAGGGCGACACTGTGACCGACTTTATGGATCAGGAACGCGAGCGTGGTATCACGATTGCGTCGGCGGCTGTTACTTGCTATTGGGAAGGCTGCCACATTAACATCATCGATACCCCGGGGCACATCGACTTTACCGCTGAGGTAGAGCGCAGCCTGCGCGTGCTAGATGGCGCTGTCTGTGTGCTAGATGGCAAGATGGGCGTTGAGGCGCAGACCGAGACGGTTTGGCGTCAGGCAGATAAATACCATGTGCCACGCTTTATCTTTATTAACAAGATTAACCAGACAGGTGGCGATTTCTACAAGTCGCTCGAGAGTGTGCACAATCGCCTGAGCAAGAACGCTCTGCCAATTCACTTGCCGATCGGCTTTGAAAAGGATGTACACGGTATCGTTGATCTAATCGACATGAAGGCTTATACCTACGAGCACTATAATGATCACAAACTAGTACAAGGTGAAATTCCAGCGGATATGGTCGACACGGCGAAAAAGTGGCGCACCAAGCTAGTCGAAAAGGCTGTCGAAGCCGATGATGACCTATTTGAGCGCTATCTAGAACAGGGTGAAGACAGCATTACTCAGGAAGAGCTAGTGAGGTGTCTACGCAAGCTGACTATCAACGGCGACTTTTATCTAGTCACTGGCGGTGATGGTCGCGGCGTGATCGTCGAAAAGGTGCTAGACCTAGTTGTCGACTATCTACCGTCGCCAGTCGATACGCCGAACATTAAGGGTACCGATCCTAAGACGGGTGAAGAGATCGAGCGTAAAGTCAGTGATGACGAGCCGCTATCGGCGCTGGCGTTCAAGGTGGCGACCGATCCATTCGTAGGTAAACTAATTTACGTGCGTGTCTACTCTGGTGTGCTAAAGGCTGGCTCGTATGTCTACAACAGCACGACAGGCGAGAAAGAGCGTGTGGGCCGCCTAGTTCGCATGTTTGCCGACAAACGTGAAGATATTAGCGAAATTAAGGCGGGTGATATTGCTGGCGTGATTGGCCTCAAGAAGACGACGACTGGTAACACGCTGTGCGATCCGGCGCACCCGATTCATCTCGAGGAAATTACCTTCGTCGAGCCGCCAGTTTCGATAGCTGTTGAGCCAAAGACCAAGGCTGACCAAGAGAAGATGGCGATTGGCCTAGAGCGCCTCGCCGAAGAGGATCCGACCTTCCGCGTCCACACTGATGAGGAAACTGGCCAGACGATTATTTCTGGTATGGGTGAGCTTCACCTTGAAATCATCGTGGATCGTCTGCGTCGTGAGCACAATGTTGAGGCTAATACTGGTGAGCCTCAGGTGGCTTACCGCGAGACTATCCGTGGTACTAGTGAAGTGCAAGGCAAGTACATCAAGCAGTCTGGTGGTCGCGGTCAGTATGGTGACGTCTGGATTAAGTTTGAGCCGAACGAAGCTGGCAAGGGCTTTGAGTTTATCGACAAGATTAAGGGCGGCGTCGTGCCGGCTGAATATCGTCCAGCAGTTAAGGCTGGTGTCCAAGAGACGCTCGATGGCGGCGTGATTGCTGGTTATCCAGTGGTCGATGTCAAGGCGACACTATATGATGGCTCATACCACGAAGTCGACTCGTCTGAAATGGCGTTCAAGATGGCCGGTGCTCTAGCGACTCGCAACGGCATTAAGGAAGCAAAGCCGGTTCTACTCGAGCCGATTATGCGCATTACTGTAGTGACGCCGGAAGAGTTCATGGGTGATGTTATCGGTGATATCAACAGTCGCCGTGGCCGTATTGAGTCCATGGATGATCTGATGGGTGGTGCCAAGCAGATTAAGGGCTTCGTCCCGCTAGCTAACCTGTTCGGTTATACGACAGATCTGCGCAGCATGTCGCAGGGTCGTGCGGCAAGCTCGATGGAGCTGGCGCAGTACGAGGAAGTACCGCCAAACGTTGCGCAGGAAATCATCGACAAGCGCAACAAGTAGTCCACTTGACGATAAGTAGATTTCAAAAACAGCCCTCCCGTGAGGGCTGTTTGCCGTTCTGCCCTAATCTTTCTCCCATACTTATATTACACATGATTGTGCTATAATCTAACTAACTGAACGGGGGAGGTTTTGTATATGTTGTTTCATCGCGAGGAAGAAAAGACAACGGATGCTGTGCCAACTAAAGGCACTGGTTTTGACTACCTAAGTGCTAATGATATTTACTTTGATTCCGCTTGCCAGAGCCTTCGCCCCCGTGAGGTGATGGCGGCGATGAGCGATTACTATACGAAGTATAATTCCTGTGGTGAGCGGGTGAAGTACAAGTGGGGGCTGGAAGTAGATAAACACGTCGACGAGACACGCGAAGAGCTATTGAAGCTATTAAAGTGCTCGCCAAAGAAATACTTTGCTAGCTTTACGCAAAATACGACTTATGGCTTAAACCTAATCTTGTCACAGCTAAAACCAGATGGCATCGAGCATGTGGTAACGAGCGATATCGAGCACAACTCGGTATTTTTATCAACCTTGTCGTTGGCGAAGCGCCTAAATGTACCGCGCACGGTGCTAACTCGGAATGATGATGGTAGCGTAAATACTGATGAGATTCCGGCGAATAGTGTGGTAGTGCTGAATGCGGTGAGTAATATTGACGGGCGCCAGCTGAAGGATATCAATAACGTGGCGGGAGCGGTGCATCGCAGCAGTGGTATATTCATTATCGATGCTGCGCAAGCGATGGCGTATTACCATAGTCTCGTGGCCGGCGTGGATTTTGATGCGCTCTGCCTCAGCAGTCACAAGATGTACGGGCCAAGCCTCGGCGCGATGGTGGTGAAGAAGTCACTGTTAGATCGTATGAACTTAACCTTCCTAGGTGGCGGCATGGTGGACGACGTGCAAAAGGATAGCTATATCCTGTCAGCGAAGAATGAAGAACATATTCATACGGCGCTCGAGCCGGGCTTGCAGCCCTACGCGGAGATTATTGGTTTAGGGGCAGCGATCAAGTGGATGAAAAAGGCCGAAAAGGACAACCATATTTTGGACTACTCGAGGCAGCTAATCGACTTCTTGAGAAATGGTGAAGGTTTCCATGTTCTAAATCACGAGAATACAACGACAATTGCTTTCTATAATGATAAATTCGATGCTCATCTCCTCGCCGAAGCACTGTCTGATGCGGGCATTATGACGCGGAGCGGTCATTTCTGCGCCCATTATTATCTGGCGCACGTCAAGAAATACCCGCCGTTAGTGCGCTTGTCGCTAGGACTCCACAACCGTCAGTCGGATATTAATAAGTTCATCGAGGTGATGGAGAAGGTTGCTGGCTAAATGGTTTGTATCGCTGCTTTTATTATTCTTGGCATTTGCGTATTGACGGTGCCAATTATTCGCTTATTTAATAAAAAGCTAGCGGATAATATCGTGAAACTATTCAAGCAGGCGACGCACTGCTTTAGCCGTCGAGTGACGCTACGAGCGTGCGACACTTCTTTTGCTGATGATGTTAAGAATGGTTTGCTACGTAAGGTTATCCTAAAGCACCCCAAGTGGGTCAAGCCGCTATCGGGGCTAATTGAGCTTCTGTCGTTTGCCATCATCGTGGTGTCGATCTGGTCGCTGCTTGTCGGCGTGAAGTCACTGGTGTCGCTGTATGTTTATGGCACGTGCAATCCGTCTAAGCCGACGGCGTGCGTGCTTGACACGGCTGAGGCCTGTTCAATCAATGCAGCTCCTGTTGAATTTAACAAAGACCCCATCGGTTGGATCGGTCAATGGTTTAGTGATTACGGAGAGGCGATCGCGGCGATTCCAACGAAGATGCGCCACTGGGATGCGAAAGACTATTTGCCAAAGAATCCGAGCTATTCGGATGGCAAAAATAGTAGTAAGCCGCTAGCGCTGGATATTTTTGACCCCGGCTGCACCGTCTGCCGCCGGTCGTATATTGCCGAAAAGGAGGCAGGCTTCTTTGATAAATACAACGTAGCTCTCCTGCCTTACCCGATTTACAAGCAGGGAAAGGCCGAATTTCAACATTCAGTGCTGGTGGCGAGGTATCTAACGGCGGTGCAAATTCAGGGCGAGCCAAAAGAGAGGAAGGACGATACGAAACTGCCGAGTGCATGGCGCATGATCGATCGAATGTTTACGGGTAAGGACGCCGACGGCGTGGAATATCAAAAGGCGTTTAATCTCGGCTACGACAACGATAAAGCGGAGGCAACCCTAAAGCAGTGGCTAGCGGACTTTGGCTATAATGATGACGAAATTGGCAAGATAGTCGACCTCGCTCATTCAAATAAGGTAAAGCGTCTAGTGAATGAGAACCGCGATATCGTTGATAAGGACGTCAAGACAAAGAAGATTCCGACAGTAATCTACGATGGTGCCCGCCACGATGGGGAATTTAAGAAATAAGGCTCCAGATTTCGGTCTCCTAGAAGCATAGTGTCTAAAAGTAGTGCTGACCGGGCGGCAAAAACGGGCACGATATGTTATACTATCCTTGTTGGATCGCTAGCTCAGTTGGCTAGAGCGCCTCGTTTACACCGAGGAGGTCGGGAGTTCGAGCCTCTCGCGATCCACCAGTAGATTAACTTTGGGGCATTAGCTCATTTGGCTAGAGCGCTTCGCTGGCAGCGAAGAGGTGACCAGTTCGAATCTGGTATGCTCCACCACGATATTATGGCTAGCGCTGGCTAGCCTTTTTGCTATACCTGCGTGTTAAAATAAGGCAAAGAAAGGAGTAGTATGACTAAAAAGTTAATAGTTGAGGATTCCTTTTGGAATATCTTTCCTGATGCTGAGATCGGCGTTGTCTGTGTAGATAGTATTCTGCCGACGGACGATATTAGCCAAGAGAACCAGCAAAAGGCAATTAAGCTTTTGCATGAAGCTAACGAAGTGGCGAATAAGTGGCTACCAAGTGATACGATTAGTCAAAATCCTGTGGTGGCAGTGTGGCGTCAAGCGTATCAGAAGTTCAAGACAAAGAAAGGCGCCCGCTGCTCGGTCGAAAATCTCTTAAAGCGAGTGCTAAATGATAAGCCAGTGGGGCATATTGTACCGTCAGTGGACGTTAGCAATGCTATCTCACTGAAGTATGCTTTGCCAATTGGAGCGGAAAATATTGACGCCATTCAGGGTGATTTGCGACTTAAAGTAACGGATGGCGGTGATGAATTCAAGCCGGTTGGTGAGACGGAGGACGATCCAACCTTGCCGGGCGAGGTGGCTTACATTGATGATGCGGGCGCGGTCTGTCGTTGCTGGAATTGGCGCGATGGTCAACGCACTGAAGTAACGGACGAGACACCGCACTGCATGTTCATCATGGAGAATGTCGATCCGAGTCGTAGCGCCGATCTGCATGCCGCCATCGAAGAGATGGGTCAGCTGGCGGAAGAAATCCTCGGCGGTACAGTAACGAGTCTCAGCTTCGCCACGAAGGAAAATCCGACCGTGGAGCTAAAATAGCCACATTGTGGTAAAATATCTGTATTGGACGGGTAGCTCAGCTGGCTAGAGCGCCACATTCACACTGTGGAGGTCGGGGGTCCGAGTCCCTTCTCGTCCACCAGATATAATTATCGGTCTGCATCGCAGGCCGGCTTTTCAATTAATCTTCAGTTCGTGGCGGGATACTGATATCGTATTAAGGAGGTATACGATGAAAATCTTAGTCATAGAGGATGAACTGAAGCTAGCTAACGCTTTGAGTCGAGGCTTAAAACAAGAGAATTATGCTGTGGATGTAGCCAACAATGGCAATATCGGATTGAGCATGGCACTGCATGACGAATACGATCTAATGATTATCGATCGCATGCTGCCGGGTAAGGAGGGGCTTGAAATCGTTAAGGAGGTGCGCGAAAAGGACATTAAAACGCCGATTATTATCTTGACGGCCAAGGGACAGATTCGCAACCGCGTGGAAGGGCTGGATGCCGGGGCGGATGACTACATGGTTAAGCCCTTTAGTTTTGAAGAGCTACTGGCACGCATCCGTGCCTTACTGCGTCGCCCCGCTGAAACCAGCGACAATATTTTACAGGTAGGCGACTTGACGATGGACACGAGCAAACTCGAAGTGCGCCGCGGCAAGAAACGCATCAAGCTCACTTCGACAGAATATGCTCTGCTGGAATACCTAATGCGTAACGAGGGCCGCACTCTCAGCAAGGATAAAATTATCGGGCATGTGTGGGACTTTGATGCCGATATTCTGCCTAACACAGTTGAAGCATATATTGGCAGTCTGCGGCGCAAGATCGACAAGCCTTTTACAGGGCCAGAGCTGATTCATACTCTGCGTGGTTTTGGTTATCGGCTGGAATTAGAGCAATAGGATGGTAGGGCATGAAGAAAATAGATAAATCAAAGTTGTTTGATAAGGCGACACTCAAGCTGACCGCCGTTTATACTACTGTTATTATGATAATCTCGATCAGCTTTTCGGCGATTATCGGTAATATTACAGTGGGTGAAGTGAAACGGCCATTCAAAGCGCCGAGTAGCTTTACACGGGCGCAGCTGAGTGACGATTTTGACGACGCATACACTAGTCGCGCCGGTAGTGTTGAGAAGAAGGTTTGGGATAGCTTACTGCTAATTAATGTCAATATGCTACTTATCAGTCTCGGATTGTCGTACCTGTTCGCGCGGTGGACATTAAAGCCGATCGAGCGAGCAATGGACGACGAGGCGCGCTTTGTATCGGACGCGAGTCACGAGCTAAGGACGCCGCTGGCGACGATGCGAATGGAAAACGAGGTATTACTAAGAGATAATGATGCGAAGAAGGAAGAGTATAAGAAGCAGATTCAAAGTAATCTCGAAGAGATTGACAAGCTACGGACGCTAACTGATACTCTATTAAAGATGAATGGCTCGGACGATCTACCAAAGGAAGAAGTTGATGTCACCGAGCCAATAGCGATCGCGGTTAATCGTGTTAGTCATGCGGCTGAGGCTAAGGATATCGAGATAGATAATCTAGTGAAGACTGGCAAGGCGCAGACGAACGCCGACGCCGTTACGGAAATCATCTATATTTATCTAGATAACGCTATTAAATATGCACCCGAGCATAGTACGGTGGAAATTTTTTGCGATAAGGACAGTATTTCAGTGCGCGACCACGGTAAAGGTATTGACGAAAAGGACTTGCCGCATCTGTTCGACCGCTTCTATCGGGCGGACGAATCACGCAACTCGTCGGGCTTTGGCCTAGGCCTGAGCCTCGCGTCGAATCTGGCCGAGCGCATGGGCGCCAAGGTGTCAGCCGCTAATAATCCCGTCGATGCCAAGCCCGGCGCGACGTTTACTGTGAAGCTGCGGTAATAGGCTAAATCATTGACGCGTTGCAGATATATTGTGTATCGGCCAGAATTTGGGTATAATTATCTGTAGGCGGTCGTGCTGGAATTAGGTAGACAGGCATGCTTGAGGTGCATGTGCTCGAAAGGGCGTGGAAGTTCAAGTCTTCTCGGCCGCACCAGGACTAATTAAACTAGCGTCAAAATGGCGCTAGTTTTTGCTTATCTAGGCAATATTACAACAAAAGTGCTGCCAGGCCCTTCAGCTTGCGTTAAAAACAAGAATGAGCATAATACTAAAACAAATAGGAAAAGGGTATAAACAAATCAAAAATTGTTTTAGCAGCCGAGCCGATAGCGATGGCACGATACAGAACAATTCCTACTGCCCCGACACTATTCCTTCTGACGACAAAAAGCCAGACGCGAAGTCGTTGGATTCGGGCAAATCAGAATCCACCAAATCTACCAAATCCGACAAACCTGTAACCCAGCGCCGCAAGGCCGAGAGCAAAAAGAAGACTATTGCCGCTCCTAACACCGGCGCATGGTTGGAGTCAATTGCGGAATTCTTTCGTAGAATGCTTGCGCTAATTGGCGTTGCGCGTCAATATAATACTGCAGTTCCTTGAGTAAGAACTATACCATGATCGTATCTGTCCGGGAGCTATAACTTATTTTCAGCCCACGTGTCGAAGGCCAAGATTATACCATGATCGGATCTGTCCGGGAGCTATAACCAAGTGATAACTAGGCACTGATACTTATTAATTATACCATGATCGGATCTGTCCGGGAGCTATAACTTATCTTCTTTAGTTGTTTCTTCAACTCGTCTCAGCTCGTGGCGGATAGGTATTAGTTCCAATGTCATATTCCAAGTCTGATTATGCAGTCTGCCGGGGTCGTATTCCACAGGGCTGTTATCGTTATAGTAGCCATGCGTTTGCTCTTCCTGCTGGTATTCAGGCGTCGCCTCGATCTTGGCAATTTCGGCTTCGCGGTCATTAATGATGCGTTTAAGCGCGGCAGCGTAGGTCAAGCGATCGTCTTCGGCTGATAAGTCTAAATCATATTCATCTGCGGACGGAATGAGATTGACCGCGTCAATGGCTGCATTGGCAATGGCGTTGATTTTATCCTTGCGAATCTCGTTAATATAGTCTTCCTCGTCGAATTTGTCGTCAGTAATTTCGGCATCGGATGACAAATCTAGCTCAGCAATGTAATCATCGGTTGGCTTGACGTCGCCATTTTCGTCCACAACCACAATTCCCCCCTCGCCATCGTGGTAGACTTCGCCGATTTTAGGACTATTAACCATGATTTAATTATAACATCAGACAGCGTCAGTCAAAATAGGTATGGCTGTGATATAATCAAAGCGTAAGCAATAAATTTATAGGAGAATCAATGGACTATAGTAGCGATTATAGTAGTTACACCTCGACGCCGACTTCGACCAGTTTTGGCTTGCAGGGCATGCTTGCCACGATTATGAGCGCGGTTTCGACGTTTCTTATCTTAATCATCGCAGTGGTTGTTTTGACGATCATCGGCCAATGGAAAGCGTATCAAAAGGCGGGCCGTAAGGGCTACGAGTCGCTAATTCCATACCATCGCGATTGGGTGCAATTGCAACTAGCAGGACTAGAGGGCTATTTGGTCTTCTTGCAACTATTGGTGTGCATTCCATTTATTGGCTGGATTGTTTACCTAGGTATACAAATTTGGTGGGACATCGAGTTAGCTAAGTCATATGGTCGTAGCACTGGCTTTGGCGTTGGCTTGGCGCTACTGCCGTGCGTCTTTTGGCCTATGCTAGGTTTCGGCAAGGCTCAGTATGTTGGCCCAGCTAACAAGGGCGGCGCTAATGGCGCGCAAACAGCTGCCCAGGCTTCGCAGGCGAATACAACTTTTGCTGAGCAGGCAACACTCCCACAGCAGAATACCCAGCCGGTTCAGCCAACTCAGCCAGTGCAGGATACGGTATTTCCACAATCAGACAGCCAGCCAGTGCACAATACGGTATTTACACAATCAAACAGCCAGCCAGTGATGCCAACGCAAAATACTGATACTACGACTGCTGGCGATCAGAATAATTAGCAGTAAGATCCCCGCAAAGAGACTAGACTGCCATGCAAGCCTCGCACCATTTATTGTGAGCGGGGCTTTGTGCTATCATAAGTAGTATGACAGAGGCTAGCAGCAAAGGTATGACTGCTGGACCGGTAATTGGCGGTGGGGCGGCCAGTAGCAAAGATATCGTAGATGGATTAGATGGTTTGCGTTTACTAATCGAGCGGCGCCAGAACGAGGTGAAGACCAATGAACAAAATGTGGCGCAGAGTAGCCCTACGCTTACAGAGAAAGATACTATCCTGGCTATTACTGGTAAACGACCAAAGGTCTATGTGCTAGAGGACGATAAACTGCGAGTCTATAATTCTGAATCGGTCAATGGTGATACGGATAAGCTTAACGCAGCGGTAAATCACTTGGACTTTAGTAAATTTTTAATCCGACGCAATAGGGCGGTGGCAGGTCAGCGGATGCTAGTCAATAAGTCCATGGCGGACGAACTATCTATAGTCAGTGGGGGTGTAGTTTATAGAGACTACCTATTAAAGCTAAATGCCAGTGCCACTGAAGTGGTTAAAATGATGTTAGCTCAGCAGTCAAAGAAGATGAAAGCTACCCATGGAGAAGCCGTACCTAGTAAGGTCGATAATGAAGATAGCGCTAGATCGGGCGCTATGACTCAGTATGGCAATAAAGCAGAGGCAAATACGCGGTCAAATAGCGAGGCGGCGGCGTTATTAGACAAAGTGGCTAGCATTAAGAAAATTGTCGATCGAACGGCCAAGTCTGAAGTGACACCACGCGACGCCATGGAGTTATTTCTAGTCATGGGGCAGGCTTCGACAAAGGTTCTTAAGGATATACTAGACCTAAACGAAGAGCAAGCTGACTCAATTATTGACAGTCTGCGTCGCATGGGTGGCATCGGCGAGCGGAAGGCTGACGATGCTTACCCTATTCTGATTAGTAAAATAGACAAATTGGTTGATAGCGACGATCCGCGGCGGTCGCAGGTCAGTTTTTGCGCGGCAGTGCATCGCGAAGAAATAAGCGGCGTGGTGATAGCATACGATCTGGACGAAGTCTCGCGCATTGATTGGGCCGATGAATTTGTGCGCTGCATGGCGGATTATGTGAGGGCAAGTCAAAATCCACGAATTAGGAAGCTATTTACTGGTGATAATAAACAGGTAAAGCTTTCGCGAATCCTCAAAAGTCTTAGCGCCGACAACGAGCGTGTCGATTTTACTGGACTAAACCGCTTTAATGAAACTGTGCTCACGAATGTTCTGACTAAAAGTATGGTCTCTGCAAACCCGACGGATGGCTTCCCGTGGGTGAGCTACCAAGTGATAGCAACCGACAACTTAAAAGAGAATACGCTTCGCTATCTCATCACTAATGTCGAGTGGACTAGCGCGGTATTGAGCATCGAGCAGCTAGAGAGCCTGGCGCGTCAGATTGCCAATATGCCTTTCGATGAACCGACCGAGCAACGGCGGAATCTGCAACGAGCGGCTAGTTTACGCTATGCTAGCGTGGTCGACGCAATGCAGATCGAAAGCGATATTGCAGGCGGTCAGCAAAAGATCACACTAAAATAACATATGATAGAGAAGCTAGTGTTGCTGCTTTGCCAGATATTTGTCAACGTCGTCAGGTAAGTAACTTCCTGGCTGGTGATAGCCCGCTTCCCACTTATAGCCCTTACCGTAGCCGAGATTCTTCATTAGCTTGGTCGGAGCGTTGCGGATCGAAAGTGGAATTTCGCTATCGGGAAATTGCCTCCCGAGTTGTTGTGCTGCGGCCCACTCGTTATAACTTTCGCGCGACTTCTTGCAGCGACATAGCACGACGGTAACGTGGGACAAGATAATTCCGCCCTCGGGCATACCGACACGCTCAATTGCCATAAAGGCTGACAAGGCGAGATTTAGTGCTCCATTGCCGGCGAGGCCGATATCTTCACTAGCAAAAATTACCATACGGCGGGCGATGAACTTTGGGTCTTCGCCTGCTTGAACCATACGGGCGAGGTAATAGAGCGCTGCTTGCTCGTCGCTGCCGCGCATTGATTTAATAAAGGCGCTAATGATGTCATAGTGACCGTCGCCTTTCTTGTCATAACGAGGTAGGCGGTGGCCAATAGCAGCGGTAATAGTATCGGGCGTAATCGTCTTACTGCCGGCCAAATCTTCAGCCATCTCCAACACGCCGAGAGCGTAGCGGGCATCGCCGTGTGCCACTTGTGCAATAGCGCTTAATTCGTCGTCAGTGATTTTATCTTCTAACTTTTCTTCTTTGACGGCACGGCGGAGAATCTCCTTAATATTGTCTGGCGTCAATTGATTTAACACGATAACGCGGCTACGACTAATCAGTGGTGAAATGACTTCGAATGAGGGATTCTCAGTCGTAGCACCAATTAAGGAGATAAGTCCACTTTCGACATGAGGTAAAAAGGCGTCCTGCTGCGCCTTGTTAAAGCGATGAATTTCGTCGACAAAGAGAATGGTGCGAATATTTAGATTCCAGTTCTGGCGGGCGCGGTCGATAACTTTCTCGACGTCGGCCTTCTTGGCATTCACGGCGCTGATTTCGATGAAGTCGGCATGTGTTTCGTGAGCGATGATGCGAGCCAGAGTGGTTTTGCCTGTCCCCGGTGGCCCCCAAAATATTAGCGATACTGGCTCGCCCCGATCTAGAATGGGACGAAGGACCGCCATCGCCTTATCCTGCCCGATAACATCGTCGAGTGTCTGCGGTCGCATCCGTTCCGCGAGTGGCTGCCGAAGCCCGGTATCTTTACTCATACTATTATCATAGCATTTAGATACTAATGACAATTCGCGAAAAATGGTATATTAGTGTAAATGAAACATGCTTATTCTTGGACTGCTATACTACTCGCTATGCTTTGCCTATTGCTCGCCCCGTCTTTGGCTTGGGCGACTCCGGGGTTGCTAAAATCAGATAGCGTCAAGACCTGTCCTGATGGCACAACATACGGTCAGCACGGTAATGGCCATTGGCATGTGGCAGTTAGACAGCGCAGTGGCGGCCGCTATCAGGCGAGTGGTGGAGAGATTGCGAGCGACCCTTGTCCCGGATATACAGTAAATCAAGGCGCGGTGGCGTCAACCAATGTCTCTGCGCCACAGCAAAGCGCACCGCAAACGCCTGCTCAGAATATCACACCAACGCCTCAAACGCAGCCTACGCCTACCGTGACGCAACCAGCAACGACGACTAGTGCTCCGCAAGCTGCACCAGTTAACAATGCCACAGCCTCGTCTGAGCCTAATAGTGATGCTGTGTCTATTCAAAAATTCCCTAGCGTAGATGTTAGACTGTATGACAGAAATAGTGGGGATAAGCCGGTAGAGTTTAAGAATAACGAATACGAGAGTAGCCAGACTTATAACCAAGAGTATTTTGTCTATAAGATAAAAGCTACTAGCGGTGCGAATGCAAGGCTCGAAAGGAATGGAAAAGAGGTCGAGAGCCCTGTTAAATTGAATTATGGTGATAATAATTTTACTCTAGTCGTAAAGGACAAACACGGCCACACCAATAAGTACAAAATCACTATCAATCGTAGTACGGTCGCGCAAGAGATAGGCACTATAGCGTTCTTTGTCGCTATATGGATCATAATTGCTGTGTACTACAAGATGCCTCGGTGGGGAAGTATGAATGTGGCTATGAAGGTATACACTGTTTTCTGCATTACCTTCGCTCTAGTCATGTTAGGAACGATTTTCAGCTCGCCTGAAAAAGATTTTTCTAACGTCGAGCTAAAGAACGGCAATCCGTCAATTACAATTAAATATCCCGACAAGAAACGTAAGATCCAAGTCGATGGCATAAGCACAGAAAATGCAGATGGGCAATCGGACAACGAAAGGAGCAAAAACCAAAGAGGTGGCAATTCTAGCCAGAACGGCGTTAGCACTGCCAGCCAAAATGTTGGCAGCTCTAGTGTTAACGCGCAGCCAGGTGACTCAATGTCAGGTATCGCCATTGCTGAGGCGGCGAGCGTGGGTTATAGCCGTAGCGATTATCAGCCAAATTGGAGCGTGGGCAGTGGCTGTGATATTAGATCGCGCATGTTGACGAGCTCTTCGACTGTCGGAGTTCAATATGGTCGCAATGGCTGTACGGTGACTTACGGCTCATGGGTCGATCCTTACACTGGGGCGATCGAGACGGGCAACCCATATCGCGGCGACGGTACCGCCAACGACATGGACATTGATCATATTATTCCGCTACATTACGTGAATAATCATGGTGGTAGTAGCTGGCCGGCGAGTAAGAAGCGGCAATATGGTGCTAGCTTAGAGGCGATGAATCAAGGTGTCTATGTAGCGGTATCGGCTAGTGCTAACCGGGAAAAATCCGACAAAGGCCCGTCGCAGTACTATCCGACAAACGGTGCCTACCGCTGTGAATACGCACGTAAATGGCGTGATATTGCTAGGCTGTATGGAATCTCGCTATCCAATGCCGACTATAACGTTATCCGCAATACACTAGCTAGCTGTGGCATTAGCTTTGACTTTCGTGTTAGTCCTATACTAGCGAAGCTTGCTTAAACTACTTTTAGCCAAACAAAAACGCCCTAAAATCAGGGCGAAAATTTCTGGTGCGGGTAGAGAGACTCTAACTCTCGACCTCTTCCATGGCAAGGAAGCGCTCTAAACAACTGAGCTACACCCGCATAGATGTATTTAAATTTTATCAGTCGACATATCATGTGTCAAGCGATAAATTTGGTGGCTCCTCCCAGACTTGAACTGGGGACACAAGGCTCTTCAGGCCTCTGCTCTACCAACTGAGCTAAAGAGCCACACGTGAACATTATAAATGAGGTTGGGGATTTTGGCAAACCTTGATATAATTTAATCGTGGCGCTTTGGCGGAGCGGTTACGCAGAGGTCTGCAAAACCTTTTAGGCGGGTTCGACTCCCGCAGGTGCCTCCAAGATTGTAGATAAATATGGGCGAGTGGCGGAATGGTAGACGCGTCAGACTCAAAATCTGGTGAGCATTAGCTCGTGTGGGTTCAAGTCCCACCTCGCCTACCAGGTAAATTTTTGGGAAAGAATTTACTAATGTCTAGCTTACCACCGCTAATGTGCGGTTGGTTTTTTGTTCTCGCCTCTAAAAGTGGACAAAATCGAGAAATTATTATATCGTAGTACTGCTGGAAGTTCCGCACTCGACGAAGGGAGTTATATGGAACATCGCAGTAGTTCATTAAAATGGCGAAGGATAGAAGTTGCGATCGGGTGGCTATTACTTGTGACCTATGTGTTTGTGTCGTATGCGCGAAACGTCCACTTGGATGGTGAGTTGACTCAATCCGAGATCATTATGCACAGCATTGTGCCATTTCTGAGCCTGCTACTGTGGATAATGATGATGATGTTTGCAGTCATCAGCTGCCTCAGTTTGATTATTGGTGTCAATGACGTTGCAGCGAGTTTCTCGTGGGTGCCGATTCTTGTTTTGCCAGTGATGGCGGGACTCAGCGCCTTGGCGCCGCTCGAAGCGTCGTGGACTAATGCCGATGGTTTCATCGCGAGCCTTTACTATCTAATTATGTTTGGTTTAGCGGTTGCCGCCCGCATAACTACATATTGTGCCTATCGGCGCACGCGCTTTTATCCTTAGCCACTAGAGACTCAGCTTTGGCTGGGTCTCTTTTTCTTTGCTTTAGCGCAATATTGATATTTTTGGATTTACTTTATAGAATAGAAACAAATTAAGGAGGTATTCTGTAAATGTCAGCATTTATCATAGTAATCGTAATTCTAGTTGTCCTAGCCCTTGTTTGCATGGGAATCTACAATAGTCTAGTTAGACTAAAAAATCGTGTTGACGAGGCGTGGAGTGATATTACCGTTCAGCTAAAGCGTCGCTCGGATCTAATTCCAAACCTAGTCGAGACCGTCAAGGGCTACGCCGGTCACGAAGAAAAGGTCTTCACTGAGGTGACGGCCGCTCGTAGTGGACTAATGAAGGCTGTTGGTCAGGGGCCAGAAGCTGCAGCTAAGGCGGAGGGCGATTTTGAACACACACTAAAGAGTCTCTTTGCCGTATCAGAGGCATATCCACAGCTGCAGGCGAATGACAATTATAAGGCATTGATGGCTGAGCTAACTGACACTGAGGATAAGATTCAGGCGGCGCGTCGCTTCTATAATGGCGGTGTTCGCGAGCTTAATACGAAGATTGAGAGCTTTCCAGATAGCATTGTAGCGAGCATGTTCCATTTCGGGAAGCGCCAGTACTTCGAAGTGCAGGACCGAGCAGCTATCGAAGAGGCGCCAAAGGTTAACTTTAACTAGTCTATAGGGATAATCAGTTAATAAATGTATAGCGCCATTCGGGCTAATAAGCGTAATACCGTCATAATTATGACGGTATTCGTGGCGCTAATCGGAGCGCTAGGCTATTTAATCGGCTACTTGGCGGAGGATATGACCTATGCCTATGTGATTTTGGTTTGCGGTGGACTATATGCCGCGATAGAGTACTTCGCCGCTAGCTCGCAGATTATCAGGATGAGTGGCGCTGTGCCGATTAAGAGAGAAGACAACCTGACGCTCTGGAATACCGTTGAAAATCTAGCAATGACCGATGGCCTTCCGATGCCGAAGGTATATATCATTGACGATCCAGCGCCAAATGCCTTTGCGACAGGCCGCGACCCAGAGCACGCCAGTGTGGCGGCGACTACTGGACTATTAGATTTAATGGACAAGCGCGAGCTAAATGGTGTTATGGCGCATGAACTGTCTCATGTTAAGAATTATGATATTCGAGTCAGCATGATTGTTTTCGGCCTAACCTGTGCAATTGGTTATATTTCCGATATGCTCTTGCGAGTATCGTTTTATGGTAGCGGTCGGAGAAGTAATGATGATGATAATAATGGTGGCGGTTTGATATTAGGCTTAGTCGGCGCAATTTTGGCGCCAATTGTAGCGGCATTCGTACAGCTCGCCGTGTCGCGCCAGAGGGAATATCTGGCCGACGCCAGTGGGGCGCTACTGACCCGCGACCCAGATGGGCTGGCGTCGGCGTTAGCTAAACTAGAATCGAATGGGCGACCGATGCGGCGCCAAAATAACGAAATGGCGCACTTATATATCAATAATCCGTTAAAAAGCGGTGGTATTTCAAAATTGTTTAGTACTCATCCACCAATAGAAGATCGAATTAAACGATTAGAAGATATGCGAGATAGAATGTAATGACAGAAGAGAAGAAAGCGAAAGAAAACGAGCAGGTAGTAGCCGAGAGTGAATCGGTTGAGATTAGTCGCCGTGAACGGATACTACGCGAGCGACTGCTAACAGTCGAAGAAGATGAGGTTCACGCCGAACGGCGGGTGAAGCGGAACGCTGAGCGACGCAAGAGCAGTCTAACGAAGCAAATTAATCGGGCGCGGCGACACCAAGAGGAAGAGCTAGATCGTAAGGCAAAATCGAAATTATATAATAATAAATTTCTTCGACCGCTCTATTATCTAACTATGCCATTCAGGGCAGCGGGACGCTTTGTCTACGGTAAATTGACGGGGCGCATGAAGCACCATCAGGCGACAACGCCGCATCGCAGCTTTTATCTAACCACCCATGCTCGCGCGGTGCGCCAGATTAATATTAGCGGCTATGGCCGTTTCTGCCGTGAGGTGTGGCGTATGATTAAAGATAACTGGTGGCTTTACCTCAAGGCGCTTCTGCTTTTATCTATCGGATTCTTCCTTGTAGCTGGCATTGACTCACAAAGTAATTACGCCGCTACGCGCGATGCGATGCACACAGCAGGCGAGGGCGGCTTTAAGGTTATCACTACCCTGATGGCACGGGCGGTGACTAGTGGTACGACCGTGACGAACACGGCCAAGGAGTATCCAGCGTATATTATTATCCTGTTGGGCTGGTTAGTGCTGGTTTATATCGCGCGGCATGTCTATGGCACTAATCGGCCAATGAAACTGCGTGACGCGCTATACCAAGCGGGGGCGCCAATTATTTCGGTGTTAATGATAGTTCTCTTGATTATGATTCAGTTACTCCCCTTGGCGCTAGTGATGCTCGCTTATACGGCGTTATCAGGCGCTAGCTATATTAGCGACGGCATTCAGATAGAGAATATGGGCGCTTGGTGTATTATTGCTTTGGTGGCGGTGTTGACACTCTATTGGATGATAACCAGTCTAATGTGTCTCGTGACGGTGACGATTCCGGGAATTTACCCACTAAGGGCATATTACGAAACAAGTATCCAGATGTCGGGTCGGCGCGTTAAAGTTCTATTGCGTTTATTAATGATGCTAGTTCCAGTGGTGATTGTCTGGGTAATTGCTCTTATTCCGACCGTGCTAATCGATGATCATTTTAAATTCGCAAATTTTCCGCTAGTCGGCATCGTCGGATCAGTTCTAGTGGCGGCGACGTATATCTGGCTTACGGCGTATATTTATATGCTTTATCGTCGCATCATCGACAGTCCGCTCCAGCCCGAAGGCACACCAGATTTCTTATGGCCGTGGCAGCGTGCGAAGCGTAAGAAGGCGATTAATAAAAAAGGAGTAAAACAGGATGGGCACAACGAGTCAAAGTCAGTTAGCGCAGGCGATACGAAGCAAAGTAAATAGCGAATTTCAGCTATCGCTCGCCGGTGGCGGCGGGTCGGACTCGAGCAGCGATTTTGATACTAGCAGCAGCTTTGACTCATCCAGCGATTGGGATAGTGATTCGTCGTCATCGTCAGGTGGCTCGGGTAGCCTTGCCTCTGGCATTGTCTCGCTAATTATTTTTGGCGTTATTGTTGCCATTATAGTTGTCGTTGGTAAGCGTCAAGCAAAGAAGCAAGGGATACAGCAGGCGGCCACTCAAGAGAAGCTGCTTGAGAATTCTGGCCCGCTTAACGTGCTCGGCGCGGGCGGACTGTCTAATAATAACTCGGTGGATGCCGATCCGAATCAAAGAGCGATCCGTGATATCTTTATTAACTACGAAAACGATTGGGGTGCATTAAATACGGCCAACTTTGCCAGCTATATGACGCCGCGATATCAGGCGCACGCGACGCTTTTAATGCGGGCGTTCGCTGGCGCTAAGCGTCGCAACCCAGTCGTAATTAACGCCTACTATGGCGCTCGCCTGATGGGCAACTACGCCGAGATTAGAGCTAACGCCAACGATATTTTGCTAGATACACGCACTAACCAAATTATGTATGAAAACGACGGCGTTAACGTGGATGAATACTGGCGATTTAGTCGAAGTAGCGACGGTAAATTGCTGCTTGACGGTATCGAGCAACCCACGGCGGATTTAGCAACGCGCGAGCGGGGCATCCAGGCCTTTGCGCAAAGTAATGGCGCCTACTATTCGCTTGATTTTGGGCGACTACTTTTACCAACGACTGGCGTTATCTTTCAACCAGATAGTTTTCAGTGGGCTGATGTCAATAACCACGTTATCGGTCAAATGGGTGATACGGGGCATTTAGTTAGCGATAGCGTGGTCTATCAAATCTATACCTATTCCGCCTTGCAGTACCATGATCCAAATGCCGTGGTCTATCTAGTCGGCCAACTGGCCGTGCCAAAGGATTATGGCCGCATCGTGATTGTGCGAAATCACGGTATCTTTACGCAGAAGCCGCATGGGCTCAACGAGCTACAGACTGAGTCAGGTGATTTCAACAAGAATTATCGGGTATTTGCTAGTAATGCCGAGCAGGTGACAAGCTTTGAGCTATTAAATCCGCAGATGATTGAGACGTTAACGAATGCACCGTTTGAGATTAATATTGAAGTCATCGATAATGTCATTTACTTCTTCGCCAATCTCCGCACTACAGATGCGTCCAATTATGCCGCCATGCTATCCATTCTCCAATCCGCCTATCGCGAGCTAAAAATGTAAATCTATAAATTCTTAGTAGGATCTTGGTGAGATCAGTATGGCGTTCGTCGTTGTCCTTTCCGTTGTATAATATTGCTAATGGATAGCAAGAAATCACAGGCGGCGGAGCGAGCCAGACAGCTCAGAAAGCAGCTGAATCAGTATGGTTACGAGTATTACGTGCTAGATAATCCTAGCGTAGAGGACTCGATTTATGATTCGCTGTATCACGAGCTAAAGGAGATTGAGAGGCAGTATCCCGATCTGATCACGTCCGACAGCCCGACACGGCGCATCGCGGCGAGGCCTTTGGACAAGTTCGAAAAGTATCACCATCACCGTCGCATGATTTCAATTATTGACACGTTTTGCGACGATGAGGCCTACGATTGGATGAACCGGGCGAGGACTTATGCCGAGAAGAATTTGGGTGCTGGCATGATCGAGCGGCTTCGCGCAACTAAATATTGGCTCGATGATAAGATGGATGGCCTCGCCTGCTCGATTCACTATGTTGATGGCGTGCTGAGCTTTGCGGTGACGCGGGGCGATGGTTTCGTCGGTGAAATTATCACTAGCAACGTGCGAACTATACCGACTGTACCGCTGCGGCTGCACGATGACCCGATTTTTAGCCATGGCGAAACTGAGGTGCGGGGTGAGCTAATTATGACGCGCGCCAACTTTGAGAAAATTAATGCCGAGTTAGAAAAAGCGGGGCAGAAGACTTTCGCTAATCCACGTAATTTGGCGGCAGGCACAGTGCGACAGCTCGATCCAAAGGTGGCGGCATCGCGTCCATTAGAATTTCATGCTTATGATTTATTGCGAGATAATGCCGCCGAGATTCCGACAAATGAATTTGCTTACCAAAAATTAAGGGAGCTCGGTTTCAAGATTAATCCCGAGTCGCATCTCGAAAATACCTTTGCCGACGCAATTGATTATGCGCATCGCTTTCGCACCGAAGTACAACCGAATCTGCCGTTTAACACAGATGGTTTGGTGATAAAGATTAACGACCGGCAGCTATATGATGCGCTGGGTATTGTAGGTAAGTATCCCCGTGGTGTGATTGCTTATAAGTATCCGGCCGAGACGGCGGCGACTAAGGTGCAAGATATCGTGCTAAGCATCGGGCGCACCGGGGCGGTGACGCCAGTGGCGGTGTTTGAGCCAGTGCAGCTAGCCGGTACGACAGTGCGCCATGCGACGCTCCATAATGCTGACGAGATTAAACGCCTTGATGTGCGGATCGGTGACACGGTAGTGATTTACAAGGCGGGTGAAATTATTCCGCAGGTGCAGCAGGTGCTAACTGAGCTACGCCCAGCAAATGCTAAGCCTTACAATTTTGAAGCGGAAATGCGGGCACAATATCCCGAATTAGATTTTGAGCGTCCCGAGGGTGAAGCTGTCTGGCGGGTTAAGAATCTGGGCGACGCTAAGGATGTAGCGGTACAGTCGATTGTGCACTACGCTAGCCGCGAGGCGCTCAATATCGAGGGGCTAGGGGAAAAGAACGTGACGGCGCTAGTGGATAGCGGTCTCGTGAAAGATATCGCTGATTTGTATATGTTGAAGGTGGGCGATGTGGCAAAGCTCGACCGCTTTGGCGAGATTTCTTCGAGCAATTTGGTGCTAGCGATTCAAAATAGCAAGGCGCCGGCGCTAGACCGCTTTACATATGGACTGGGCATCCGCCATGTGGGCTCAAAGACAGCGACAGACATCGCACGGCACTTCCAAACATTTAGCGCAATACGGGATGCTGGCGTGGAAGAACTAGAGCAAGTGCCAGGCGTAGGCGCTATTGTGGCTGAGGCGATTGTGGCGTGGTTCGGCGACGAAGACAATGTCGAGATGCTAGATAGGCTAAGGGTGGCGGGCGTCAAGCCCAGCGAGACGCGCGATAATGAATCTGATTTGCCGCTAGCGGGTGTAAGTATCTGTGTGACCGGCACGCTCGAAACGATGTCGCGCGATGAAGCGGGGCGACGCATTCGTGCGGCGGGCGGGGAATTCCAAACCTCAGTTGGCAAGGGCACCACCTATTTAGTAATGGGCACTAAGGCAGGTGCCAGTAAGCGCCAAAAAGCCGAAGAGCTCGGCACAAAAATAATTGACGAAGCAGAGCTGCTAAAGCTGTTAGGCGAATAAAACACGCCCAATGAGCAAAGCTCATCTGCTGATCTGACATTTTTCGACAAAAAGCCAAAATGTTATAATTAGATAGATGAAAGGGCTGAAGCGAAACGTGATTAAAATCCTAGTGGCACTGGTGATCTATGCTGCCATTTTAGCGATTGGTGTTTCACTTTTGCTGCATATTGCTGGGTTGAATGATGGTCTGAGCGGCAACAAGAAAAGCAATATTTCTGTTGTGGCGACGACTTTTCCTGGCTACGATTTCGCGCGGGCAATTGTCGGTACAGATAACGCCAAGATGCTCTTAAAGCCGGGCGGCGAGGCGCATACTTACGAGCCGACGCCGGCAGACATTCGAGCCATTCAAGAGAGCGACCTCTTTATCTATACCGGTGGCGATTCGGATGCCTGGGTAGAGAATTTATTAAAGACGATCGATAGAAAGAAAACGACGATCGTTAAGTTGATGGACTTAGTTAAAACAAAGGATGAAGAAACGGTCGAAGGCATGGAGAACAATGACGAATCGAGCGAGCCAGAAGCTGACGAACACGTCTGGACTAGTCCAAAAAATGCCATAACCATAATGCAAAAATTAAATGCTATAGTCGATAAAATTGATAAATCGGGCAAGTCGAAATACGATCAAAACGCTAGCAAATATGAAAAAGAAATAGCCAAAACTGACGAAGAATTTAGAAAAATTGTCGATAGCGGTAAGCGACGAGAAATTGTTGTGGGCGATAGATTTCCGCTCCGCTACTTTACTGATGAATATGGCTTAAAGTATTACGCTGCTTTTCCTGGTTGCTCTGAGCAAACCGAAGCGAGTAGTGAGACGATCGCCTTTCTGACGCGTAAAGTCAAAGAGGATAAAATTCCCGTGGTGCTGAAAATGGAGCTAAGTAAGGGCAACATCGCCGAAACAATAGCGGACGAAACGGGGTCTAAGGTGTTAGAATTCAATTCAGCACACAATGTCAGTCAAAAGGATTTTGATGCCGGCGTAACCTACGTGAACATTATGAAGCGTAACGAGAATATAATGCGGGAGGCACTGAACTAATGGGCAAATTACTGGAGGCAAAAGACTTGACGCTGGGTTATCCAAGCGGTGATGTGATTAAAGATCTAAATTTCGTTGTCGATTCAGGCGATTTGGTTTGTGTAGTCGGGCCAAATGGCGCTGGTAAGTCGACGTTAATCAAGGGACTGCTTGGCTTGATTAAGCCGCGTCATGGTGAGATAGTCTACCATAATCTGGTGCAAAAGTTCATCGGCTACATGCCACAAGAGACCAAAGTAGATGCCAATTTCCCCGCTTCGGTTGAAGAAATTGTCTTGTCGGGGACACTAAATAAGAGTGGCTGGCGACCGTTCTATAGCGACGAGCAACGACAAAAAGCGAGTGAGGCACTCAAGGCTTTGCGAATTTCTAGCCTAAAGGATCGCCATTTTAGCGACCTATCAGGCGGGCAAAGGCAGCGGGTGCTCTTGGCGCGGGCACTAGCGGCAACCAGCAAACTTTTAGTTCTAGACGAGCCATCCAATAACCTTGACTCGTCGTCGCGGCGCGACCTTTATGGTAATCTCAAGAAGTTAAATCAAGAGAAGGGGCTGACTATTATTATGGTGACGCACGACCTTGATCATAAGAATCTAATCGGTAATAAGATTCTGTCGCTCCGCACTAAACCCTACTTTTACGGTTCGACTGAGCAATATGTTCAGGAGGTGCATCGTGTTTAGCGGAATGTTGTCGTACCAGTTTATGGTGAATGCCTTGATTTCGGGCCTGCTTATCTCGATTTGTGCCGCCTTAATTGGCGCACCACTAGTGCTGAAGCGCAATTCAATGATTGGCGATGGCCTGTCGCATGTGGCGTTTGGTGCGTTTGCCATCGCAACGGTATTAAATGTGGCGCCAGTGGAATTCGCCCTGCCGATCGTCATTATTGCCTCGTTCTTAATACTGCGCCTAGGCGAAAATAGCAAGATTCATGGTGACGCGGCGGTGGCACTACTCTCGTCCAGCGCACTGGCGATCGGCACATTCGTAATTTCGGTAACGCCAGGTGTCAATACGGATATCAATAGTTACCTCTTTGGTAGTATTCTGTCGATCGATCACGCCGACGTTATCATGAGTGTCGTTTTGGCTATCATTGTGGTGGCGCTATACATCCTAGCCTACAATAAAATCTTTGCCATCACTTTTGACGAGAACTTCGCTAAATCTATTGGCGTGCGGACGGGCTGGTTTAATACAATTTTTGCGGTGCTGTGCTCGATCGTAATAGTACTTGGCATGCGTCTAGTGGGGTCACTCCTTATTTCGAGCCTGATTATCTTCCCGACGTTAATTGCCGAAAGATTCAGCCGAAGCTTCCGCGGGGTGACAATTATTGCAGTGGTGGTTTCGGTGCTCAATTTCGTCGTGGGGCTAACGCTATCTTACGTACTATCGGCTCCGACGGGCGCAACTATTGTGATCGTCAATCTAGTGGCGCTAGTTTCGGCCGTGCTAACGGACAGGCTAATTCGCCACCGCGACTAGCGGATATGGTATGCTATTAGCATGATAGAGGGCATAATCTCGTTCATGAATACCTGGGGATATCTAGGGATATTCATCTTAGTCGCAACGGAAAATAATATTTTGGCCATCCTGCCGTCCGAAGTAATCTTGCTCTTTGGCGGAGCACTGACGGCGTCGGCATTGGGCGGCAAATTGAGCTTACCGCTAGCAATTATCGTAGCAACGCTTGGCAGTGTCGCTGGTGCGACAGTGACATATTATATCGGCAACATCCTAAAGACTGAACGCCTAAAGAAACTCGCTAGTGGTAAGCTGGGCAAGATATTCGACATTACACCAGATGATATTGACAAAGCAGATAAGTGGTTTGATGAGAAGGGTAATATCTCGGTGTTGCTAGGGCGGTGCCTGCCGATCTTTCGCACATTAATTTCGATTCCGGCGGGTATGAGCGAAATGCCACTGCCGAAGTTTATCTTTTATACTGGCGTCGGCTCGCTAGTATGGAACACGCTACTTATCACGATTGGCCATCACCTAGGTAATAACTGGCAATCGATTCTCAGTGTATTTGATAATGCTCAGACAATCATGGCGGCAATTATTGCGGTGCTATTAGTAGTTTTCTTGGTTTGGTGGTTCAAGCTACGCAAGAAGCCGACGAAGAAAGAAGCTAAATCAGCCAAGCAGGATAAGGAGAGCGATGGTAAGAATGAGTAGTATTCGCTTGACTTGCCCCGGAAGAGCTACCTACCAGCGGTCTTAAGGCGAATTTGTCTTGACATGCTATAATTACAGTGTGTCCCAGTAGCTCAGGGGATTAGAGCAGGTGGCTTCTATCCATCGTGTCGGGGGTTCGAATCCCTCCTGGGATACCAGAACTAATTAGAAAGGATTATTATGGTAGCTGCAGGCAAAGACGGCGACAAATTCTTACCTTACGACCAGCGAACTGGCGGCGAATCAGTCGTCTACTTTACGCGCGACCTGAGCGGTAATGGCCTAGAGAAAGTCTATAACCGCGTTAAAGAGCATATCGATGGCAAAATTGCTATCAAACTTCATACGGGCGAGAAGAACGGGCCGAACATTATCCCCCGCCCGTGGGTGAAGCAGTTTATCGCCGACGAATGTCCCGATGCTCACATCGTCGAGACGAACACTTATTATAAGGGCGATCGTTATACGACCGAGCAACACCGCGAGACGCTAAAAGTGAACGGTTGGGATTTCTGCCCGGTAGACATCATGGACGAGGATGGCACGGCAGATCTACCTGTTAAGGGCGGCAAGTGGTTTGACCATATGACTGTTGGCAAAGACCTGCTTGACTACGACAGTCTAATCGTGCTAACTCATTTTAAGGGGCACACGATGGGTGGCTTTGGCGGTAGCAACAAGAATATTGGCATTGGCTGCGCCGACGGTCGTATTGGCAAGAAGATGATTCATACTTACCCCGGCAAGCCGCAGTGGTCAATCGCGCAGGAAGAGTTCATGGAACGCATCAGCGAGAGTAGCAAAGCAACCGTAGACTATTTTGGTGACAAAATTACGTTCGTGAATGTCATGCGCAATATGTCGGTCAGCTGTGACTGCGAGGGCGTGGCGGCGGCGCCAGTGGTAACGCCAAATGTCGGCATCTTGGCGAGCCGCGATATCTGCGCAATCGACACCGCTTCGGTGGATATTGTTTTCAATATGAAGGACAAGGACGGCCACGATCTGAAAGAGCGCATGATTTCGCGTCATGGCCTACGCCAGCTCACCTACATGCACGAGCTCGGTATGGGCAATATGAAGTATCGCATTATCGACATTGACGACGGCGACAAAGAAATCACGCTAGACGACATTACCAGCGGGCTAAAGCCGTTTGAGTGATAGTGGCGCCAGTATCTTTTCGGATGTTGGTTTTACATAGCTTAAGCAAGAGCAAATATAGAGTGCGATATAGCATTAAAGTCAAGCCAAATTCTAAGAAAGGGCCACTGATCGAAGAAACGGCCGGTGGCCTCGTTGCGTATCTGCAAGAGCCAGCGGTCGATGGCAAAGCTAACGCGGCGTTAGTTAAAGTGCTCGCCAAACACTTTGGCACAGCAAAGAGAAATATAAAGATTATCCAAGGCGCTAAATCAAAGAATAAAGTAGTCGAGGTTAATAGACTCTAAGAAGTGGGTATTTTGTTCCTTGCATATTGGCAAATCTGAGTGCGATGAGGCGCCAGCTCGTGCGGCTAGCAATAATGCGACTGGTTGCACCCTGACGGTTGATACGGGCGATAATAGCGTTACTTGCGCAGTTACCGTCAACGACGATTATGGTAATACTGATATGGACGAGAAATGCGACCCAGAAAATAATCCGACGGCCTACGTCTATGAATTTGCCTATACGGGCAATGTGCAGACCTTCACCGCACCGTATCCAGACAATTACAAATTGGAACTATGGGGTGCTAGTGGCGGAAAGCCAGGCGCGACTACTCAGTCAACCTACGGCGATCGTGGCGAGGGCAGTGGCTGATACAGCGTAGGTGAGATGCCTCTAGACAGGAATGAATCGCTATATGTTGCCGTAGGCGGTAAGGGAGAAGACGGCAAACCGTTCGAGACGACTTCGCCGGCGGTGGAGGCGGAATTATGGTTCCTAATCAACATTCAGGCAACGGTGCGGGCGGCGGCTATATCGGAAACGCAGGCCAAGGCGTAATTAATAATGACAAATATCAAGTAACCAATGTATTCAATGGAGGAACGCAGAACAGCGGTTATGCGTTCGGCGTTGGGCAGGATGGTGCTAAAACGTCAGCGGCGGGGTCCAACGGTGCGGAAGGCAAGCCTGGCGCTGGTGGCGGTTGGGCTGGCGGCTTACGCAAACGCAGGAAGGCGCCTGTACGAATATTTATGCAGGCGGTGGCGGATCGGGCTATTTAAAATCGACGCTTTTTGATATTAGCTGGAGCGAGAAAAAGCATATGGCTGGATATAATGTCCGGACTAGCGACGAAGCTAACACGCGCACCGTATCTGTTACCTGTGCCAAAGAGAAACCGACGGCCAATTGCGCCAAGTTTGGCAACGGATATGTGCGGATAATGTATCTAGGTGCAGAAAGAATCAATTAAATTTACTTGTTCATGACCTGTTTAATTGCAAAGGCTAACGATCTTTTATAAGGTATTGTCAAATGTTGTAATTCAAGTGTTTGCGCAGAAGGGCTGTGCATGTACCTTTGTGAGGAGATGCTAAAATGGGCATTAGGAAGAGCGATCTTGAAGATATCGCAGAGCAGGTTATGGGTGATGAGTATGATGAGGTATGGATCCAAGATATCGATCAGGAGCCGCATTATCATCATGGACAAACTTCCGGCGAGAAACATGTTGATGCGTATCACGCAGTTAGAAACAATGATGGCACTATATCGATAGATAAATACCACTCTGATGATGACTAATTATGATATAGTCTATTTGTGATGACCTATTATCAATATCTTCGCCTAATGTGGCGGATGGAACGCTTCTATGATAATCATCCCGACTTCTTTACCGACTTAGACCCGGAGAAGCGGTCGGCAATGGAAAGAGTATTTCTCTACGATTACGACGATACGCACAGTGACAACACCGATTATCCAAAATCGATTGAAGAGTATTTTAACCATGATATCGCGACAAACGAGCCGCTACAAAAGCTAGCCTTAGCTGGCGTAAGCGATATCTACTCCGCTAGTGGAATGGGCGAGTTTAGACTGAGCGACATTTCCGACAAGCGACCATAGTCAAGCCATCTCCGACGCTTCACCCCGCCGATTAGTCGGCGGGGTCTTTTATTTGCAGCTGCTTTAGAATTTTGCCAACCTTCTGCCATGCCTCCGTTTGATACCATTCTGGCTGGAGACCAGTCTCGATGTCGGCGGCTAAATCGAAGATCTCACCGAGTTTGCAGATTAAACCTTTTTCTATCCTAGTACTCCAGCCAGAATTGGGGCGTGGTCAGAGAGAGTGCGGGCTGATTCTAGCTCGGTGATGCGGGTGGCGCCATCGAAGGCGTACGGGCGGGCGTAGGCGAAGCCGTAACTAAATAGATAGTCGATGCGGCGCTCGGGCATATGTGTCGTGTCGTAGTTTGCTTTGGTTTCGACGATTGGCCCGTGCGCAAAGGACGTATTATATATCGGCGCGCCACTGAGGCGCTGGGCGCATTCTTGTGCTTCGACCCACAAGGTGCCTTTATCTTCATAAATATAGTCGCCACGGAGGTAACTTACTGCTGGCTCGTTAGGGCGGGCGTTGAAATCGCCACCAACGATCGCAGCGTTATTTTTACTCTTAATATAGCGATCAATCTCGGCTGTTTCGCGCAGGCGCACCGGTTGAGCCAGTCCACCCCAATAGCCGTGATAGCACACTACAGTTAGGATATTACTAGCAAAGCGTAGTGGCGGCTCATATTGCATGTGGCTGGGATTAACATACTGTGCTTCAGCTCGAATTACACCCGTTTCAATAGACACTAAGTCAAGCGACATGGCTTCGAAGTTGACATCTAGTGGCCGCGGATCGTCCACTTCCTTAAAAACAGTTGGTCGATAAGCGATCCCAATGCTTGAATCTTGATGAAAGGCACTCTTACCCGTGCGAACCTTGAGCGTGTAGCCATAGCTTGCGAAAGTGCCAATCGTCTGCTGCTCATAATTCTTGTCAATTTCTTGTAAGAGGATAATATCTGGCGCTAGGCCATTAATATAGCTGGCGATGCTGTCGAGACGCTCGGGATAGCTGTCGCCCCACATTAAATTCCAGGTTAAAATGCGATATTTAGTTTGAAAAGTCATAAGCGTATTATATCACCCTAGCGGTATTATCATGTTATAATAGAGGTATCTAATCAAGGGAGGTAAAATGGCAAATATCAAGAGTATTCATGCCCGTTGGATCCTCGATTCACGGGGCAATCCGACTGTCGAAGCTGATGTTACGTTAGACGATGGCAGTTTCGGTCGAGCCGGTGTGCCGAGTGGCGCGTCGACGGGCGCAGCGGAGGCGCTAGAACTACGCGATGGCGGCGATAAGTTCATGGGCAAGGGCGTCAGCAAAGCGGTCGCCAATGTCAATGACAAGATTGCACCAGCGCTAGTCGGCCATGACGCCGCTGACCAAAAAGGCGTCGATGGGGTTATGCTCGATCTCGACGGAACGGAGAACAAGTCGAATCTTGGCGCCAATGCCATCCTATCGGTATCGTTAGCGACGGCGAAGGCGGAAGCGGCGAGCGAACATTTGCCGCTATGGCGCTATATCGCCAACTTGACCGATACTGAGACGCCGAGTTTGCCGCTGCCGATGATGAACATCATGAATGGCGGTGCTCATGCGAACTGGACAACAGATATTCAGGAATACATGATTATGCCGGTCGGCGCGCCAACGTTCGCAGAGGGAGTTCGCATGTCAAGTGAGGTCTTCCATCATTTAGGTAGCATTCTAAAGAAAGAAGGCTACCCGACGACGGTTGGTGATGAAGGCGGCTATGCGCCGCATCTCAAGGGCGGCAATGGCGAACCGCTACGTCTAATCCAGCAGGCTGTCGCGGAGGCGGGTTACGAGATGGGTAAGGATTTTGTCCTCGCCATGGATATCGCGAGCTCGGAATTCTACCGTGATGGTAAATACGACATGAAGAACGAAGGCGACGGCGTTCAGCTCAGCAGTGAAGAAATGATCGACTATATTGCAAACCTGGTTGATAATAATCCAGTAGCCAGCGTCGAGGACGGTCTAGCGGAGGAAGATTGGGATAATTGGACCAAGCTAACCGAGCGTCTAGGCGATAAGATTCAGCTCGTCGGCGATGACCTACTGGTCACTAACGTCAAGCGCCTGCAAAAGGCAATTGATATGAAGGCTGGTAACGCTATCCTAATTAAGCCGAATCAGATTGGCAGTCTGAGTGAGACAATTGCAGCGGTACAGCTAGCGAAGGCGAACAGATTTAATACTGTGATGAGCCACCGCAGTGGCGAGACAGAAGATACGACGATTGCGCATCTAGCCGTTGGTCTCGACTGCGGCCAGATCAAGACTGGCTCGATGAGCCGCACTGATCGCGTGGCTAAGTATAACGAGCTGCTACGCATCGCAGAAGCCAATCCTGACATGCCATTTAGCAAGCCAATTAAATAGCGATCGGGCGAAGCAATAAATAGTCCCCTCACTACGAGGGGACTATTTGGCTTTGTCTCTGCGTTTTTTCTAATCTAGATCTTTACGTGGCTGGATATGGAGCTCTTTCAGCTGACTATCGAAGACGGTTGACGGGCTGTTCATCATCAGATCCATGCCGCTGCCATTCTTCGGGAAGGCAACGATGTCGCGGATGTTGTCGGTATTCTCTAGTACCATGAACAGGCGATCAATGCCATAGGCACAGCCGGCGTGCGGTGGTGCACCATACTTAAAGGCGTTGAGCATGGCGCCGAATTTCTGGTTGACGTATTCTTTATCGTAGCCGAGCAGGCCAAACACGGCGTACATGATATCTGGATTGTGGTTGCGCACGGCGCCACTGCAAATCTCGTAGCCGTTTAACACCATGTCAAACTGGTCAGCGGTGATGGAAAGTTTTTCTTTGTCGCTCTTAGCATTCTCGAGTGCCTTTAGGCCGCCCTTGGGCATGCTGAACGGATTATGGCCAAAGTCGACTTTACCCCGATTCTCGTCATACTCGTAGAATGGGAAGTCGGTAATCCAGCAGAGCGCCGCTTCGTCATCCTTCTTTAGCCCCATAAAGTCGGCGAATGCTACGCGTAATTTGCCTAGCACCTTGTTAACTAGCGGGCGCTTATCTGCGCCAAAGAAGACGATGTCGCCATCACTCGCCCCAGTGCGCCTTGTGATTTCATCTAATTCTTCTGGGCTTAAGAATTTAGCGATCGGGCTCTTAATCTCGCCATCTTTATAAGTCAGATAGGCTAGACCACCGGCACCTTCTTTCTTGGCTAGCTCGGTGAATTCATCGATTTGCTTGCGGGTCATGACGGCGGCGCCCTTGACGCATAGGGCCTTGACGCATTCAGCATGCTTGAACACACCAAAATTAGTATTTGCCATGGCGTCAGTGATCTCAACTAGCTCCATGTGGTAGCGCAGGTCAGGCTTATCTGTGCCGTACTTTTCCATCGAGACGCTATAAGGAATCCGTGGAATATCTGTGGGATCGGTTGAATAATCTTTCTGACCATCATGGTAAGTGTTAACCATTTTCTTGTGTCCAAAGTTCTGACAGAGATCGAGCAGTAACGGCTCCATGGTTTTTCGCACTGTTTCGCCGTCGTCGACAAAGCTCATCTCGCAGTCGAGCTGATAGAATTCGCCATAGAGGCGGTCGGCACGTGGGTCCTCATCGCGGAAGCAAGCAGCAATTTGGTAATAGCGAGGCACGCCTCCCACCATCAGCAGCTGCTTGAACTGTTGCGGTGCCTGTGGTAGGGCGTAATATTTACCGGGACGGAGGCGGGACGGAATCAGGAAGTCGCGTGCACCTTCGGGGCTACTGTTAGCCAGAATCGGCGTGGCCACTTCGATAAAATCGTGTTCGTCCATGTAATGCCGCATAATCTTGTAGTATTCGGCGCGGCGACGCAGCATATGTTGCATACTGGGACGACGTAAATCGAGGAAGCGATACTTTAGGCGTTGCTCTTCGCTACTTTGTTGGCCTTCGTCGCGGGTGGCGACAGGCAAGGCCTCGCTGCGGTTAAGAATCTCTAGCTTATCGATGACAATTTCAATTTTTCCGGTAATGAGCTTGGGGTTTTCTAGCCCTTCACCGCGGTCACGCACCTTGCCTTCTGCACTAATGCAAAATTCGTCGCGCAGATCCTCCGCCATGCGGAACATTTTGGCGTCGTCAGGGTTAAAGACGAGCTGGACTAGTCCAGTGTGGTCACGCATATCTACAAAAATTACGCCGCCGTGGTCGCGCCGAGTATTCACCCAGCCGGCGACTTTGACTCGTTTGCCTATAAAATCGGGCGTATTCACCGCCAAAGTTCGTTCCATCAGTAATAATCCTTTCGTAAAGCTTGCTACTATATTAGCACACAATTTACTCGCAAATTGGCTTGATAGCGAGGATGTCTGAAAGGGTAACGAGCCCCTGCACCTTCTTATTCTTCATGACGACCGCCACAGTGGTTTCGTTCTCAGCCATTAGGCGCAGTACGACGTCGATGCTAGTGCCCACTTCACAGGTAGCGAAATTACGCTGCATGCTAGAGAGCAAATGCCTCTCCTTGGAGCCGATAGTGGAGATATCGTTAAAGTGCAGGAGTCCGACTATATCGTTCTCGTCGTTGCGAATCACGGGGAAGACCTTTTGTCCACTCTGGAATAGCTCGTCAATCCGCTTGGGCGTTAGGCGATCGCGGTAGCCAATCTTATTGACGTTAGTCCACTTAGTTGAAATCGACTCAATTGGCTCGCTACGGAGTTTAATCGTCTTCTCAATGGCTAGCTGGGTCGGGCAGTCGATATGACTATTATGAAGTAACTCGACTAGTTCATCGGTGTCCTCTAGCGGGTCGTCGGCGCGGCCGGTTACTAGCGAATTGAATATCTCGGTCCACTTGAAATATTTAACGATCACGCCCGCATTCTGAACGAGTAGTTCGTCGGCGAGGTTCGTTAGACGGGCGCCGAGTAGCTTCGCTAAGGCGATGATGATTAGCGCAATAAAGCATCCCGCGACTAACCCCCAACTCAGGGCGGCGAGGCAAGTGATCCATATGGTAGCCAGCAAGGACACTAGCGACCAAAAGAGATGGAAACCGGGGTAAATCTCGATGAAGTCCTGCGCCGCTTTGGCCTTGCGCTCCGAGAGCGCCTTGATTGCCTGCTTGTTCCGTCCTGGACGGAAATTTACGCTACTGATGGCGATAACAATAATTGATAAAACGATAATTAGAAAAATATTCATGATATGTGCTTATTTTAGCATATGCTATAATCTTTATAGAAATTATTTAGGAGGTAATGTGAAGGAGAAGTTCAATTGGCGAGCGCTGGTCATTGTCGTGCTAATAGTAGCGGTTGTGGGGCTGGTTATTTATGCGAGTAAGAACAGCGACCAAACGACAGATGTCGAGACGCAGGCGAAAGAATACGTTAAAAATATAGATGAGAAGAAGCTACTGACGAAGGACGATATCGTCAAAGCGGAAGAGAAAACGCTCGGGCTAAAGCTAACGAGCGACGAGAAGTCAAAAATCATCGACGACAACTATACTGGTCCTACCGACGCTAAAGTAACGGTAATTATGTATGAGGACTTTGCCTGCGCGCACTGTCAATCGCTAAATACCTATGTAGATAAGATTATCGACGACTATAAAGATAAAGTGTTATTTATTAAACGCGATTTCAGCCTCGGTTATCCGAATTCGCTGGCTACGCTGACGGTTGGAGAAGCGGCGCGCAAAGTAGGCGGCAAAGACGCTTATTGGAAAATGAGCACCCAGTTATTCTCGACTGATATGTGGATCGGTCAATCGGTGGATGATAAGACTCGGAGTGAAACGTTCAATAAATACGCCAAAGCGGTGGGCCTTAACCAGGATAAGTTTAACGATGCGCTCAGTAGTTACGAAGAAAATGGTATCGCAGATAAGATGGCGCGCGATAAGGCGCTAGGTGAAAAGGCGGGTGTGACCGGCACGCCGACCTGGTTTGTCAATAATAAGCAGGTGGACAAGCTGACCGACGCTGGCTTCCGCGATGCCATCGAAGACGCACTAAAGAAATAGGCAATATCTAAAGCAGTAAACCACTTTTGGCCGCTTAGTGGCCACTTCCCTGGAAGGGACGAAGGAATTACTGTAGCCGCCCCCCCAGGGCGTTGTCTATTGTTGCTGCAGGGCGCGTTTTTGGCGCTTGCGCTTAATGGGATCGAGCTCGGCTTTGCGCAGACGCAGATTCTTCGGTGTCACTTCTAGTAGCTCATCGTCTTCGATGAAGTCGAGGCACTGTTCGAGCGACATCTTTGTATACGGTGTTAGCTGGATGGCGCCGTCGCTGCTCTTACTGCGCATATTGGTGAGCTGCTTACCTTTGCAGACGTTGATCTCTAAATCGTCCTTGCGGTGGTTGAGCCCGATAATCTCGCCAGCGTAAACCTCGACACCTGGTCCAATATATAGTGTGCCGCGTGCTTCGGCATTAGCGAGCGCGAAAGCAGTTGAAGTACCTGTCTCGGCGGCAATTAGAACGCCATTTCTAAGACCCATTAAGGGTGCGCCGAGTGGTTCGTAGCCGGCAGGTAGGCTACTCATGATGACAGTGCCCTTCG
>Ga0256404_1002803_pt1 | contig 37335 bp, 42 predicted proteins | sample RumenRJG_01DNA_FD_185990 | JGI IMG/M metagenome (GOLD analysis project Ga0256404, IMG submission 185990) | Bovine rumen microbial communities from Lethbridge, Alberta, Canada - RJG_01 | ecosystem: Host-associated > Mammals > Digestive system > Stomach > Rumen | place: Canada: Alberta | collected...
ATCATCACGAGAAAGTCTTTCGTAGAGGGCAGTAATCTTTTCATTTTCTGCTTTTTTTGTTCTCATTTTTTGTCCTTTCTTGTGCTTTTTTCTTAACTACCCTTTACAATATAAGTCCTCCGTATAGGATTTCGGAGGCGTAGTCTTTCCGGCTTTCACACCAGCCTGAGTGATCTTTATCTCATCACCTTCGTGAAGAGAAGAAATGTCGCCCAATGGAGTATCATCCGGATTATCCTTTTTCTTCTCACTGATCTTCGCTACTCCTTTCCATCCGGCATCTATCACAGTCTTTCCTTTTGCCCCAAAGCGCTCGTTTTCGCACTCACCCTCTAGCACTACCTCAGCATAAATGCACGGGCTGGAAACGGCTTCTAAGAGCCTTGTAGCGATAAGTCTAAGCACCTCTCTTTCGCCGGTCGGAAGTTCTGAGAGATCTGCCTTATCGACGGATGCCGTAGGGATTATCGCATGGTGATCTGTGACCTTCTTGCTGTTGATAACGCAGTGATGATCTTGGGCTTCGGTAGGTTTCAGACCGCTGACCCTTTCCGCTTTTGCGATCAGATTGGGGAGCGAGGCCTCCATATCATCAGTCAGGTACCGGCTGTCGGTTCGCGGGTAAGATACCAACTTCTTTTCATACAGGGACTGGGTATAATCCAGCGTTTGCTGTGCTGTATAGCCAAGCCTCTTATTTGCTTCACGCTGAAGCGTTGTCAGATCAAAAAGCGCCGGAGCCTTCTCCTGCTTTTCCTTTTTCTCCGCCTTAGTGATCGTAAGCTTTCCGGCCAGCGTGCACTTAATAAGCAGTTCCTTAGCTTCTTCTCTGTCACTGAACCGCTTACTTCCCAGATCTCCGATTTCAGTACTAAGTATCACGGTATAAAAATCCTCCGGTCTGAATGCTCTGATCTCAGCCTCACGTGCTACGGTCAGTGCAAGCGTCGGTGTCATCACACGTCCCACATTGAGAGTCTGACCATACAGGGAAGAAAAGAGCCTGGTGGCATTGATACCAACGATCCAGTCGGCACGTTCTCTGCAGAGTGCAGCTTCATAAAGTCTGTCGTATTTCTGTCCGTCTTTGAGACCTGCAAAGCCATCACGGATTGCTTCATCTTCCATCGAAGAGATCCAGAGCCTCTTCATAGGCTTATTGCATTTCGCTTCGTCATAGACCAAACGGAAGATGAGTTCACCTTCACGTCCTGCATCACAGGCGTTGGTTACACAGTCCACATCATCCCGGTGAAGCAGATCCTTCAAAACCTTAAACTGCTTTCTCGTAGCTGCAGTTACCTGATACTGAAATACATCAGGGATGATCGGAAGGTCTTCCTTCTTCCAGGTTTCATATTTACTGTCATAGGTTTCAGGTTCGGCAAGCTCAACCAGATGTCCGACGCACCAACTCACAAGATAGCCACCTCCGGAAAGGTAGCCATCTTGCTTGTCGTTACATCCAAGGACTTTAGCGATCGACTGAGCCACCGAAGGCTTCTCAGCAATCACCAGATTCATCATCAAAATCCTCCTCATCGTCATCATTTTCGATGCCGTAGTGAGCCTTGATATCGTCCAGAATATCTCTGCACTCATCAAGAATATCAGCAGCTTCTTCGAGGTAATCCGATGCATCTGCACAGATCTCCTGAGCTTCATCGAGCTCAATCAACGCATCAGCCTTATATTCCTCAGCTGCCCTGATGTCCTTCCGGATCTTACAGATTGCTCTGATCAAACCTCCGCCGATAACTGCGGTTCCTGCAACGATTCCAAATACGATTTTCTTATTCATGTGTGATGTCCTCCTTAAATGGCTTCCTGAAGGTCCTTCTTAGGATCCTTCTTTGGTGATTTTGTTTTCTGTGACTTTGCTTTTTCTGCCTTGAGCTTCTCCTTTACGGAGGTCTTCTTGGCAGTTTTCTTTTTCGGAGCCTGCTCGGGTTTCTCAGCTTCAGGCTGCTCTACGGAAAGTTTGATAGGCCTGTCCGTCTGATAAGTACTGAAATCTACCGGAGGTTCGATCTTGATAAACCCTGCCGGCTGGTCGGCCTCCGGATTATCGAAAGGGAGCTCGTCACCGTGAGCCGCGATGAACTCTTCTACTTCCTTAACGCTGTCGCGTGCCTGCAGCTTCTCATCAATCTTTACGATGATGTCGGATGCAGTTTTGCGGATGGTATCAAGGGATGCCTTAAGCTCCGGTACTTCCTTATCCGCAGACCAGGTTGCAACATACGCGAAAGAATAATCCGAAGTATCGATGCCATAATGCTGGCAGACAACGTAAGCGACAGATTCAGCTTCCGTCTCTTTCTGATTCTTGGATTTCTTTTCGCCGGATGCATCCATAGCGTCCTTGGAATGAAGTGCCTGATGTGCAGCTTCATGGATTGCAGTCTTCACAGTCTGGGCTTCACTCATGCCTTCCTGAATAGCAATGCGGTTCTCTTCCAGGTGGAAGTATCCCTTTGCACCGGAAGGAATATCCTCAAAGGTGATAGGAACAGGAACCACTTCTTTGATTGCTTCAAAGAGTGCGTTGTAGCCCTCCACGGATCCGGTAAGTTCTGCAGTACCGATGGTGGGGATAGGTTCTCCCTCGGTCTGACTCACATCAAAAGTGCTGACAGGTTTGAAAGCATTTACCGTGATCTCAACAGTTTCCTTCACAGGCTCACCGTCCTTATCAACGATGGGCTTACCGGAAGCATCCGTCTTATCCTGCTCTTTCTGCATCTTGTAAGGTGCGGGAGCAAGTATTCTGATCCCTTTCTCGCCCTTCTTTACAAAACGTCCCATCTCCTTCCAGCCGGTGAACGACTGACACATGGTAGCGTCAGGTCTCTGCAGCATGATCAGGATCTGATTGTTCACGGAATATCTGGGAAGCTTCGCGCAGAAGTTCAAATAATCCTTGTATCCGGCAGTGGTAAAGATATCCTTTACACCTTGTTCCAGTTTGGTAGTCATTTCTTCCATCTCGGCCTTGCGAGCTTCCGCTGCAGCCTTAGGATCAAATGTGCTCTTATCGTATTCAGCCATGTTACTTGTCCTCCTTCTCAGATTTCTTATTTGCTTCCTTTGCTTTCGCCTTCATCTGGGAAAGCTTGTCTTTAACGGAAAGAGCAGGCTTTTCAGCCTGCCCTTTCACTGCATTTACGTATCCTTCAAAACGTGATCTTCGTGCCATTATTCATCATCCTCCTCATCATCTTCCGGATCCTCTTCATCAAAATCGATAACCTTAGAATCTTCTGTTTCAGCCTTTTCATCCTCGCTCATGATACCGTCCACTTCATCGGCAAGACCGTCAAGCAGATAATCATCCTCTTCCTCGTTGTAATCCGCGTCGGGATCGGGACCGTTATCTACCTGGGGCTTTTTGTTCTTAACCTTCGTGAAGTAGAAATATCCGCCAGCACCGCCAAGAGCTAAGATCAGCACGATAACTAACGCTCCGGAGCTCTTCTTTTTGGCGGGTTCCTCGGGTTCGGTTGCAGGCTCGGGTTCTTCTGTTGGAGCAGGTTCCTCAGTAACCACCGGTTCCTCTTTTGCTTCCTTCTGGGCAATATAATCGTTTACTGCATCTTCATCCATGAGCGCTAAGAGATCTGCCTCATCAACCATGTTCAGGAAGTGAACAGTCTCAGTGCCGTTATCATCACGGTCGATGATGATATAAAAGTAATTGCCGGACTTAGTGACAACGGTTATAAATTGTTTTCCTGCCTGGCTAGGTGCACCGTAATCATCCACGAGGGTCATGTTGCCATCGGGAGTAAGAGTTCCCCACTCCTCCTCAGGCTCCTCAGTGGGAGTCGGTGTTACCTCCGGTTCAGATACATTTTCCTCAGTCTCCTCATCGCCACAGCAAAGGGTGTAATCGATCTTACAAAGCTCGCAGTCAGGATCAATGCAATCCTCTGTGCATTTGTGTTCGCAAGTGCATTCGTATCCACCTGCAAATGCCGTGATGGGTGTTGCCCCAAATAAAAAGGCTGCAACCAAAGTCACAGCCGCGATCACTCTTCCATGGATCTTGTTTTTAATTCTCTTCATCTTCGAAATCCTCCGTTTCGTCTTCGTTTTCAGTTTCGTCAGTGTAGGCACTTTTTACCCCATCTGATCTGTAGCCATCTGCCGTTCCTGCCCCGCCAAGCTTTCCGCTGGTAGCAAGCTTCAGGAATTCAGCCAGCTGTTCGGGCTTCAGCTTCAGTGCCCCGACATCAGCCAGGATCTGTTCATTCTCTGCCTTTTCAAGCTTTTCCTGTGCCTGGCGAAGCTTCGCCTTATCATCTTCGATTTTCTGCTCCCAACGCTTTACTTCAGCGCGGAGCTTATCAAGTTTTTCGTACATAAGTCCTCCTTATTGAATTCTGCCGTAGCAGTAAAAATGCTGTCTCCAATAGTTACTGTCATAGCTTGCGTACTGGATCGGATTGCCACAATGGATCATGATCTTATTTGCCGGATCAACTACGATCCCCACATGGCTCGCACCGGATGTGTCATAAGTTCCCTGGAAGAAGATCAGGTCTCCGGGCTTTACGTCACTCGCATTTACCCTGGCTGTTGCATTCTTCCATCCGTTTGCGGTGAGTCTTCCGTAGTTCCATCCATTCCCGCAATTATTGATCACGTAGCTTACAAAGCCAGAGCAATCAAAACTGGTTGACGGACTGCTCCCTCCCCACACATACGGATATCCGAGATATCTTTCCGCTTCATTCAGCATATTTGCAAACTGCTGATCCGTGAGATATTCCGCCGGAACATCATAGTCCTGATATTCTGCCGATACGCCCGGATTTGCATAAGGGTTATCGCCAAAGATATCCGGCTTATTTCCTCGCATTTCAAGAAGTATCGCATAGCGCCTCAGCTGTTCATCACTTAATCCGAGAGCATTTACAGCAGCCTGAATACCATTGTTGGCAAGAGTTGTGTTCAGAATGTAATACTCGTACTCAACCTCCACCTCGTAGGATTCATATTCCTGGTACGGAACCGATACTGTATAGGTATACTCTTCAAGATGACCGTTTACCATGCGATAGCCGGTTCTTTCCTCATCGCGGTAGTATGTCACCCAGTGCCACCTGGTCTCCGTTCTCGTCCTGGTCTCAACCACTCGCTGAACAGTCAACGTGTACTGATAATCGAAAATGGTCTGCAGCATCGCCTGGGCTTCGCTCTCGGTATAATCCTCATATAAAACCGTAAGCAGCGCTGCCAGTTCAAAAGGATTATGAGAGATCTCACTGAGCGAATAGTTGTATTCATCGTATCCGGGATAATCCGTTTCGATGTTATCGATCTTCCGCTGTAGATCCGTTTCCAAGCCCTGGTAATCTGCTTCAACCGCGAGGATATCCGCATCCTGTGCTGTAAAGCTTGTAGCTATGATCGAGTTACTTCCACCACCTGCCATCATAGAACAGGAACTGAGCATACTTGAAAGTAGTATGACGACGAGCAGAACAACCCCGGCGATTAAAAATCCAAGAGGATGCTCCTCTATGAATTCAGCAACCGCTTCAGCAAGCCTGCCGGCCATATCCTCCGCTTTATCGACGAATCTTTTCATGAATCCGCCTGATGCATTCGCGGTCTCCCTTGCGCGTTCCTTAAAGGCCTGCTTCTGAATCTCCTTTTTCATGAGATTCTTTTGTGCTTGGTGTTTTGCAGCATCCCCTTCGGCAACTGTCGCATTTTTTGCACCGTTTCCTCCTTGGATCTCGCCATGCTTCGAACGATGAAGCTTCACGCTGTAACCATTGGCATCTGCTGATTTTCCACCTTTCTTTTTGATACTGTATATTCCATTCTCAACCACCTGGCTTCCTGCATTTATTGCATCACCGCCGGCATTCTGATCTTCATTGGCTTCATTCAGCTGATGTCTGATCTCGCCGGAGACTACAGCGTTCTTTCTCGCAGCCTTTCTACCCTGCTTATGGATTTTCGCTGTCTTTCTGATCTCCAGCTTTGTTTCGGAAGTATCTGCTTTTCCGGTACGAAGCTTTTTACGCATGGCCTCTGCGCGGGAAGTCTCGTTCTTGAGCTTCCCGGCATGCGACCTATTCTTTGTCTGGTTTTCAGGTTCTACGCGCCGTTTGGCGCTCTTATCCCTGGTGTAAATCCCTTCATTCATTTATCCATGTCCTTTCACGCTTTTACTTCTTCCTTCGCCTCAGTGATCTCGGAAAGCTTCGTGGTCATGATGCGGTAGAGCTCGATATCCGTAGGGAATCTGTCTACAAAAGGAAGTATTACATTGCCATAAAAAATAAGTCCTTCACCTGCTCCGCTGTGAGTAACATACGAAAGCTGATGAGGACTGATATTGAGCTGCTTTGCAAGGATCTGTCTGTCGCCGACCGCCTGGTTTAACATGTAGATGAAGTCTGAGTTCTCAAAGATATTCTCGACTTCCTTCGATGCCAGAAGGTCTTTAACGTTCTGCGTGATACCGGTAGGAATACCGCCCCACTTTCTGAAGCGCTTCCAGATCTCAACCGTATAGGCCGCTGTCTGATCTTCACGAAGAAGAAGGTGCATCTCATCCATGTAGTAGCGTGTGCTCTTTCCCTGGGCACGGTTCTCAGTGACTCTGCCCCACACCTGATCCTGCACTACAAGCATTCCGATCTTTTTAAGTTGCTTACCGAGTTCCTTGATGTCGTAACATACAAGGCGATTTGTGATGTCCACGTTGGTCCTGTGGTTAAACACATTCAGTGAACCAGATACATAAATTTCAAGCGCAGTCGCCACATGTTTGGCTTCGGGCTCATCCTGCTTAAGTAATGCATTGTAAAGATCTTCGAGAAGAGGCATCTTTTCCGGTCTCGGATCTTCAAAATACTTCTGATAGATCTGATGGATACAACGGTCGATGACCGTCTTCTCAACCGGCTGCAGGCCCTCCTTGCCACCCACAATAAGCTCGCACAAAGACAAAATGAAATCTGCCTTCAAAGCGATGGGGTTATCATCATCCGAGTAGTTCATGTTGATATCCATCGGATTGATGTACTGCGTGCTGGTAGGTGCGATCTTAATGACCTGACCGCCGAACCTTTCAACCAGCGGTGAATACTCTGCCTCAGGATCCGATATGATCACATCATCGTCCGTAACCAGGAATGCGTTTGCGATCTCCCTCTTTGCAGCAAAAGATTTACCGGAACCGGGAGTACCGAGGATCAATCCGTTAGGGTTTTTCAGCATCTTTCTGTCCACCATGATAAGGTTGTTGGAAAGAGCGTTAAGCCCGTAATACAAAGCCTCGTCCCCTGACTGGAATAATTCCTGAGTGGTAAAGGGAACAAAGATCGCCGTACTCGAAGTCGTCATTCCGCGCTGGATCTCGATAAGGTTATTTGCCAAAGGAAGTGAGCTCATAAGCCCCTGCTCCTGCTGGAAGTCAAGTCTTACCAGATTACAGTTGTGCTTCTGTGCGATGGACTTTGCCTGGAACACATTGTTTTCAAGCTCCTGCTCCGTGCGCCCGGTATTCATGATGAGAAATGTAAGCAAAAACATTCTCTCGTTCTGGCTCTGCAACTCTTTAAGGAGTGCTTTTGCGTCCTTACCGAAAGTCGCAAGATCCGAAGGGATGATATCCATATCGTATCCGGCACGTACTGCCTTCTTCTGCTCCTCAATCTTACTGCGGTCAAGTTCCGTGATCGTATGCTTTACAGTCTTGATGGCTTCGTTCTGATCCACCGACTGAATATGCATTGTCACGATCTGGCTGGACTCCATGTTGAGGAAATCTGCCAGCATCCTGTCGGAAATGTCCGACGCATCGATGGATAAAAAGCTCATTGCCCCGTAAAGACTTCCCATCGTAAATCTCTTTCCAGTAGGAAACGAAAAGCTGCTAGGTGCGATAAAATCTTTTACGGAAAGACCGGACCCGAGAAGATACTTCCAATCGAAATTGAACTTCTCCCTGTCTCCCATATGGAACTGCTGATGCATGAGCGCCAGTCTTTCTTTACCGTTAAGTACTCTCGCTTGAACTCCAAGTCTCTTGAAGTTATTCAAGATGTCCGTCTCGATATGGATGATCCTGGGCTTTGCCGCCTTGATGGAATCCGCATGAATTCCGAAGGTCAAAAACTTTGTCTTCGTGAGACCGTTGTTTCCTGCTTCCATCTGATGAAAGAGCATGGAACTGTATTCGTCCCTTACACCGTTGAACTCATCCTTTCTGTGCGGGATCGCGATGCCGGTACGGAAGTCATCCACATCTGTTGCCATGTTCATAAAGCTCAGTTCGAAGTGTACTGAGCTGTCAAAAAAGTTAAGGAATGCACACCATTCCTCGAAAATCTCTGTCTTATCCTCCTGCAATGCAAGCTGATAGTTGATATCCTGGAACTGGATCGTCTTCGTGTAATAATCACTTCCGATCCTGCAGATACCGTCCTGAAACATTCTGTCAAAAGGGATCGACTGCTGTGCCGTTCTGGGAATGCCGTCATCCCCACTCGCCTGCTCGATGATGCGTCTTACCTCTTTTTTTTCAGCTGCGGTCAGATTTGCGGGAAGCTTTAATTCTCTTTTCTCTTTTTTCCTGAAAATACTGATCAAAGTCAGGTTCCTCCTTCCTATGCTTGTTTCTCTCCGGCTCCATAGCCAGGTTGTACATGATAATGTTTATGATCTCGTCGTTTGCCTGCGCATATCTTTCAAGCGCTGCATAATTATTGTTTGTCTTGTAAGGTCTTTCCTTCGGCCTTACAAAGGTTGCCTCGATCAAATGCCTTAAGATAACCTCAAGGTGCTGTCCGTTCTTTTCGTACATCGCCAGGAAAAAGAAGGGCATCATGATGACCATCATTCCTATGGCTGCCGTACTTGTAGAAGCAATCTGCTTTATCAAAAAGAATGACGGCACCCCGATGAGTGCCGCCACGCTAAAGCAGATCAGCTGTCTTTTTGTCAGATTGAACATCACCTTGCTCTTTACCTTCGTAAGATCACGAGGCACCGAGATATATGATGCTGCCATATTGTTAGTTCCTTTCTTTTAGTGCGCGTGGAGAATACTCTTTGCGATTGCTCCTGTCTTAAAGAGCGTGAATGCTAGAAGTATCGTGTAGCCCATGACTCCCCAAAGGGATCCGATAATATCGGAAGAGAATGCTACCGTCTGGATAAGCACTGCATAGATTCCTACACACACCATGATTAAAAATCCCTGGAAGCCCAGTGCAAACAGTGACCTTAAATAATTCTGCCCGATCATGCTCTGCTCTCTGTTGCCAAAAGTTGCAAAAGGGATAGGTGCAAGAGAAACCATCAGGTAAATCTCAATCATTCGTGCATATACGATGACAAAGATCAGTGCCGACAGAATATACATTAGAAACTGCACAATCAGCGATTGCAGATAGATGGATAATAGTGGCCCGATATCCATGGCTTCCAATGCACTCTGCATCGTTGCAAGGGTGCTGGCATCAACTGCTGTGCTTCCGCTGATCAGTCCTCCCGCCTGGGAAACCACATGCTGCGCCACATCAAATACCGCCATGGTGATGTTCATCGTGTTGGTTATCAAGGTTACTGCTACAAAAGTTTTGAAGATCCACTTCCAGAAGATCCAAGTTTCAAAGTTTGCCAAATTGTTATGGCCGACGACCAGCTGGATCAGCTCGTAACAGGCGATAAAAGTAAGTATCAGTCCGGCGATCGGCATGATCACGTTCTCCGAAAGAGTACGGATCATGTTATATACCGCCGGTGAAAAGTTGGCAGGAGTCTGTCCTACCTCTGTGGCAATCTGCCCCACCTGATTGTTTACCGAATCGAAGGTGTTTGTCAGATTTTCCATAATGCCTGAAACAAGCAGACCTCGGAACCAGTCCTCTATTGACTGAAGTATGCTGTCCACTTGTTACCTCCTGTTCTGCCTAACAGGAGCCGAGGATTCTACCCCGGCTCCGCTTCATCCTCCGCTCCGATCAGAAAAGTCCGGAAAGAAGAGGCACAAGAGTGATACCGATGAGTGCAACACCGCCACCGGCCATGAGCTGCTTCATGCCCTGGGACTTCGCGCCGGGGTTATCGTTACCGTAACCTTCCATGAGGTTGATAGCTCCCCAAATGCCAAGACCTGCACCAAGTGCAACTACGAGTGTCTGAAGTACGCCTACTGCGCTCTGAAAAAATGCCATAATGTTAATCCTCCATAAAATGTTTTTTGTTTGTGTTTGTTGGTTTACGTGTTCTTTGCAAAAGCCCGTCGACTGACTTTTGCGATACGGCCGTATATCTGCCCGCCTCCGGAGATTTGGGCATAAGAAAAGGCCCTGTCCTCTCAGCCTTTATCGCTGATCAGAAGAGCCTTATTCTTCGGTGATTTCGATGACTTCGTATTTGTCATCAGGTTTCAATATTAAGTTGTGATTCAGGAACTTTTCAATGTCGAAGAGGTTCCTTTTATCCGCATCTGCTGTGAGCGGATAATTTGGATGCTGCGTTAAGTCATACTTACTCGATAGAAAAGGTCTTACGCCTCTGACCTGGACAATACATTTACCTCCGTCCATGACCGCCAGTTCATCAATACTCATAAGATCATGACCTAACTTTTGGTAGTTCATGTTGTAGCTCTGACTCGTTCCTCTGGTCTCCCCCGTGTTATACATATCGATTGTCTCTTTACCAAGAGTCGTGTTGAGGTCCTTAAGAGTCGTCTGTTCAGAGCCGCCCAGAAAGATCTGGGAGTCGCAGTTACCGATGATGGTATCTGCATTGTCTTTGTAAATCGCTTTTAACTGCGATTTTGCCTGCAACACAAGTGCTGCAGACATCTCACGGCTACGGATGGTAGCCATAAGCTTCTCAAGATTTGGGATCTGTCCGATGTTGGCCGCCTCATCGATCAGGCACCTCACATGTACCGGAAGTCTCCCACCGTACACATCATCCGCTTTTTCGCATAACAGATTGAATAATTGTGTGTACACCATACTGATCAGGAAATTGAAGGTCGCATCCGTATCAGACATGATAAGGAATAGCGCTGTCTTCTTATCTCCCAGGGTATCAAGTTCAAGTTCATCGTATGCTGTGATCTCACGGAGCTCCTTTATATCAAAGGGAGCAAGCCTTGCACCGCAGCTCACAAGTATGGACTTGGCTGTCTTGCCGGCACTTAATTTGTACTTGGCATATTGCCTTACCGCAAAGTGATCCGGGTCCCTTTCTGCCAGCTCGTCAAACATGAGATCTACGGGATTTTTGAACTCTTCATCATCTTCCCTGACTTCCATCGCATTGATCATTTCAAGCAGGGTTGAGAAGTTCTGCTCTTCCTCCGGTGCTTCATAATGGATGTAACCAATGAGCGCGGAATATAACAGTTTCTCTGCTTTCTCCCAGAACTCATCCCCGCCTTTTCCCTCACCCTTGGTGTTAGCGATCAGCGTGGTTACGAGCTTCAGGATATCCTTCTCGTCATGTACATATGCGAATGGATTGTAATGCATGCTCTTTTTGAAATTGATGGTATTGAAGATCTTGATCCTGTATCCATTCTTCAAAAGAGCGTTTCCGACCTCAGGTAACACTGTACCTTTGGGATCGGTAAGTACGTATGAACTGTGGAGCTGCAACAGGTTCGGTTTTATGAAAAAGCGCGTCTTACCTGAACCTGAGCCGCCGACAACCAGCGTGTTCTTGTTCCTGGCATACTTCGGATTCGCCGGACGATTATTCATCGTCAGCCTCTCTGTCTGTGACAGGATCACATTGTTTGCAAACACAGGATCCATATATGGTTCTATGTCCGCATGCGTCCCCCATCTGGCAGAGCCGTATTCCTGATTATGCCGGAACTTCTTTGCATTCTTGCTTTTGATATAAACCGCCAGTCGTAAGATCCCGCCAATTGCAAGTCCCACTATAAGATCTATGGGATGAAAACTCGGCATTGGATTTGAAAATGCTGTACCAAAACATCCGTCCAGGACAACACTCTGCACCTTCTCCGACGCATTTGTGCCACTCGCGATACGGAAGGCTTCGCCTACATTGGTTGCCACCAGCCCGATCACGATATAAGGAATATTCAGGATGATGAGCTTTTTTAGATTCTTCTTTTGTTTCATCGTTCCATTTCCTTCCGTTTTTCCTTATCTTTTCGAGGCATGGAAGCCACTTTCTCTTTGAACTTTTTCAGCTTCTGCAGGATGCTCGGGCGTTCCTTCTCAGCCGCCTTTTTACGCTTGGTCTGTTTTGCAGCATATTCCTTCAGGATCTGTGTGATCGCATCCGCATCTCTGGCCTTAAAGAAGACCGTGTACTTTGGCGGATCGACTTCCTTATCCTTAACGATTGCAAAATCCACGCCGTACTTATTGGCGATCTTTTTGAAATCTCTGATACCGGAATCACCGATCTCCATGCTGGATACACCCTGGCCCTGACCAACAAGCTCCTTCACGCTCTGCTTGCCATGAGGAGTGATATCTTTGGCCATGCGGTTTACATCCTTCTTTCTGTCATGATTCCGCTTCCACGCAACCAGCCCTCTGATGAGCATCCGCACGGTTACTTTCGTTGTCGTAATAGCCAGGCGCACCGTTTTATCAGATACTTCCTCGTTCAAGTCCTCACTTCCTTTCCATTATTGTTTCACTATCATTTCACTATTCACCGCACTCCAAAACGCCCTCCAGCGTTGTAGGAATGACTTTGGAATGCTTGGCAACAGAAATGTCAGCCCTGACATCATCATTGATCTTTCTGCCACAGACAACGAGAAATCTCGCACGTTTTAAAAGATCCTCCGACATCTCCCTGCGTTTCTTTTCAGCATCAGGATCGTCCTCACTGATGATTCCGGAGAAAGCGAGCACCGGGCATAAAGGAAGATACCCTGCCTTCACCAGCTCGCCACAGTATTTCCGCGCCAGATCTTCTGCATCTACGCGGTTTTTCGGCCATGCAGCCGTTACATATGCTCTGGGTATCGTTCTGCTCATGTCGCACCTCCTAATCAAGCTCCAGGGCGGAAAACTCCTGCCCGTCGCCAATGATAGTGATCAGTCTGCTTTCAAACTCTTTTGCAGCTTCCTGGAAATCATCACCTGAAAGCAGTGATAACTTTTCATTTGCATACTTTAAGATGATTGCAGATCCAATAAAGCATTTGCCGGTTCCGAAATTGATGATCTTATCACCGTTGAACATAGCGATATAATTTGAATTTCCGAGATATTCTCCATGTCCTACTGCGCTCAGTTTTTCCAGGATGGAATTTGCCTCATTAGCATCTGCCGTTCTGGACTCACCATTGGTTCCGATGATAAGTGCTCCCTCGTTCTTTCTCATGAGCTTGATCTCTGTAATCTCAGCCCCGTCATTTACAGGATCCAGGGCAATCTTAACTTCTATTTTCTTCACTTCTTTTTTCCTCCGTGTTAGATTCTGCCTTCGGCCATATCGTTGTTGACCCAAGCTTGGTAATAGCTCTGCATGGTAAGCGGAGCGTTATAAAGGGTTGCAAGCAGATATTGCTTGATATTTCTGACCTTTGCAGGATTGTTCTTCAGGCAATCCATGACATACTCTATGTGCATGGAATTAAGTTTCATGAACTGAGACTTCACTACACTGACAGGCTTGTCATCTCCTGCAATACGGATAACCTTTCTTTTGGAACAGATCACATCCAGCATCATGTCCAGGATCGAATCCAGAGTCTCCCTGTCATAGGGATACCGCTCATAGAGAATCGCCATATCAAGCTGTGATAAAAGGTATTCACGATAGTCGCTTCTCTCATCCTTATCCACATCCCTTCCGGATAGGATAGGATTGGTATCACTTATCTCAGTATTATTTATCTCAGTATTATTAGAGTATGAGTCGCATACTTCTGCAGGTATGTCCTGCATACTTCCGTGGGTATGTGTTTCATACTTCTGTAGGTTTGCATCCCATACCCGGCCAAAGTTATGCACATAAAGCTTTGTTGGTTTTCCAAGTCCCTGTTTCTTCTGCTCTACAAGACCGAAATTAACAAGTTCCTTCAGGACCTTGCAGGATTTCTGATGACAGCGACCGAGAGCCTGTTCAATGCTTTCTATAGTCATATAGACATAGACATGTCCTTCTTCATCGATCCATCTGTTTTTCTTGGAAAGTTGGATCCGATCCAAAAGGATTCCATACAAAAGCTTTGCATCCGAAGAAAGTCCCCGGAATCTTTTATCCGTACAAAGAACCTTTGGTGTTCTGTAGAATACATAGTTTTCCGACTCCTCCGGATAAAAGTAGTCGAACTGCATGGCATCACACTCCCTCAGTAGCTGCTTTTCTGGCTGCCCTGTGCTCGCTCATGATCTTTGCGTAGCAGGGAAAGCAAAATGCTCTGTCCTTTCCGTAGGGGCACTCATGCTTACAGTTGCAAGGATGCGCGTTCGGGATCTTCTTTCCGATAACCGAAGAATAGCTGGGACCATATCCGGCAATGACCGGCGTATAACATTTATCTGACATATCTGTTCCTTTCCGGCACGAGAAAAGCGTCAAGCCGGGGAACTTCCCACAGCCTGACGCTTCCAGCCTCAAACGTTTGATTTGTGTTTACTTAGAGTGCTTCGCCACCCTTGGTTTTCGCGCCCTTGTCAATGGGCTCCTTCTTAGGAGCTTTGGCGACCTCCTCTTTCTTGGCTTTCAGTTCACCAAGAACGGATTTCTCACCTTTCTCCTCAGCGTGTTCCTCCTCCTTTTCAGCCTGGCGTGCTACGAACTTTTCTCCAAGCTCGAAGATCTTCGCCTGACTGTCATAGTGGTAAACGCTGTCGGTGAGCTTATCCGCAGGAGCGACCTGAGTTGCATTGACCTCTCTTACCATAGCCTCAAGATCCTTAAGTCCCATCTCTCCGTTATCAGGAACGATGAGGACCTCGTGGATGCTCGAAGGTAAGATGTAGAAGTCTCCGCCTGCTCTCTCGGCTGCCTGGTCCATGAAGTTCTGATAAGCAAGAACTCCGGCACCGTGTACCTTGTCGGGTACCGTTGCAACGAAGATCTTTTCATCCTCAGGAGCCACAGGGTAAAGTCCCATCATCTCAGCCTGCTCAACACCCATCATCTCGGCCATGACTTCGCTCATACCCTTGATCTCAACAGGCTTGATCTGAGGTGCATTCTCCATCGCATCAGCGTGAAGCTGTTCAGGAGTAACGCCCATGTTTTCAAGCAGCTGGTTTGTAACCAGGATGGATGCTCTGCCCTCGTCATCGGAACTTAAGACGAAGCGGTAAACAACCGCCATATCTTCCATATTCTGATGAGGTACGGTTTCAAGCATCTCCTTATTGGCTTCTGCAGAAACAACTTCCATCGCAAGCTTTTCCTTCATCTGAGAATAATCAGATAAGGAATCGATATCGAAGTCCGGTCTCTGAGAAATGCCATTGGTTACAACATCCACAGCCTTGTCTACGACTTCATCGTAGGTCTTGCCGCTCTCGATCGCATCGTAGAACTTATCAATCGGAATGTTCACTCCGATGTTGCTGCCCTCAGGTGTAACCGTTACAGCCTCATAGCTCTCGTTGAGCTTGTTTACGTTGTGGACGGAGACGTTTACCTCGGCGCCCTGTTCGTAAAGTTTATCCTTTAAGTCCTCTACGAACTTCTCTTTGAATGTTTCATAATCCATAGTGTGTTTTATCCTTTCGCTTTTTTGTGTCGGCTCCGGATCGTCACCCTCGGCCTTGGTTGATGGCATGAAAAAAGCGCCAGGCTCACAACCTCTTTCGAAGTCATGATCTGACGCTCATCATTGCCGGTATTCTTTTGCAAAAGAAAATGGACTCGGCGGCTCGGGTGTTTTTGTTTTCCCGTTCGCTTTGTCCATTGTAAATATAACACACCTATTTTTGAAAAAAAATACTGTAAAGGTACTTCTTTCGTACTGAAAAGGTACTATTTTGGTACTATTTTTCAGTTTTGACGCATTTTTCAAGAAGGGATTGAATGATTTCCTTCAGTTCTATCCACTCTTTTGGTTCAACTTCAACTTCTGATGTTCCAGCTCCTATGATACTCAAATCGATTTTGCGCGTATCTTTTTTTACTGATATCTTATTAGCACTGTAGTAAGAGCTAAGTAGATTCACTAACCTAATAGTTTTATACTCTTCGCTTTCTATTATTTCATCATTCTCAATTTTGAGAAACATCCAGGTGATACCATCGGTAAAGATGACATATCCTCGCCCAAAAGCTTTTATTTCAGCCTCAAGCTGTTGTTTATTTTCAGGTATCTGATTCTTTAAATCTACATAATATATTCCATTCTTCCAAAGAATTGGCTTCTTGGTTTCAACCATTAAGTATGGTGTCTTCGGATTTCCAAAGCTATATTCCTTGGGAACAAAAATATAATCTGGGACAGCATATCCTCCGTCTTCTTTTGGGGCGCATATTGTTTTCATTCGCTTCTTTATTTCTGTTTCATTATCTGTTTTAGGCCCAGACGCTCGGTCATCATAAACAGGAACGATCTTTGTCTCTTCAATACAACATGATCTTAAAAAAGGAATAATAACTTCGCCTAGATAGTTTTCATGATTACAATCATTAATAATCTCAAATAACCTATTCATGAAATAATCAAAAGAAATGCATTCTTCATTATCCGCTATAATATAACTGTCCATGTTAATCATCCTCTCCCCACATTCTTCGCTCTTCCTGGCGGCGTTCTTCTTCCTCTTCTTCCTCACGACGATACTCACTGTCATCCCAGTTGTAAACGTATTCGCCTCGATCAATACTGAAGCCGTCTCTTTCTATATATTCATACTCACCGGAATCATAATTGAAAACGTATTTTGCCATGGCTTATTCCTCCTCCAAAACGAATGTCAGCATATCATATGCCGCCTGCTTCTTCGCATCTTTCTTAGACGAAGATCTTCCATTGGTTACGGTGTCTTTTTCTTTTATAGAGCATTTGCAATCCCAGATTGGATTTCCGTCTTCATCATGAGTTTCTTTGAAGTCATATTGGGGGATGGAAAAATATCCTCTCCTCGCAAGGATTTCCAACTGTCCGATTGAATCATTAAAACTAGGATTCTCGATTTCATCCCTAATAGAAAATAGCATATCATTCTCTTGCAGATATTCGTATGCCAATCTTGAAGCATCCATCCTAGCCAGATTCTTAGATCTACCATATCCGACGAAATGATGATCAATCCCAGGGATCTGAACTTCACAAGCAAAGTGTGTATCCTGCTCTGCATTTCCATATATGCACATATGATGTCTTGGCATATACCATGTACCTTGCTGGGAAGTAGGATAGAAACAATGAAGTGGAATATCCCCTGAATTAGCCGATGACCAAGCTTGTATTTCTGCCACATAGTTTATGTCTTCATCAAACATAATCTCGCCGGGATTCAACATAACATTCATGCTATCCTGCAATGCTTCGAGGTCCCAATTTGAATCCAAAGCTATCGCACCAAGGATTGCTTCAAACAGATCCTCTTTAACCGATGGTGAGTCCTGAATATTTTTCTCGACATCTCCTTTGCCCATTATCAGGTAGTAGGCTATTCCTAAGTTATCAATTGCTTCTGCAAGAGTGTTCTTTTGAACCAATTGCTTCTTGATCTCAGTTAATTCGCCCTCATCCAGATCAGAAATATAGGTTCCGGTTTCCTCTATCTTGCCCCACTTTTCCCAGTTTTGAACCTTCTTTGAATAATGGCCGAATTCCTCTGAAAGTTGCTTCACAACAACAAGATCCAGTGCCTTGTCACCGATAAATTCCAGGACTTCATTATCCTGTCCACCATTTTCCATTGAATAGGAGCGACGAGTAAATGCTTGAACAAGCAGCTCCTGGTTTTTGAAAGTGTATCCAATTTGATCTTGGATAAATTTGATTTCTTTCTCGTCCATAAAAAAAGACCTCCTAGTATTTATACTAAAAGGCATAAAGATAGTCTGGCAGAAAATCCACGTATCCCGGGTACGCCGAATAAGCCAGACATGATAGATTAAATTTGATTCTTTGTTCTTGAGAGTTTACCAATGCTCACTTTCATAAGCAAAGATAAACATGCATAAACAATGTCTCATATTTAACTTATTATGCCTCTTGCAAGTAAAGATTAGCACATGGCAAATAAAAACACAAGATATTATAAAAGCATTTAAGGGTTCGAGTCCTGCTCAAACCCTTAATACATGCGGATTTCAGAGCGCGCCAATTTTTTCAATCAGCACATCACACCAATCCTGTACTGTGATGACAGCAAACAAGAGAACCATAATAGCCGCAAAGATCAGTGACATAAGAAAGACATCCGACCATCTCTTACATACAAGATAATATATAATACCTGCTCCTACAATCATGGTAAGAAGGCCCACGATAGATTCAGTGAGCTTTAGCGATGTTGCCAATAGCCACTTGATAAAGAACAAAACAAAGACTACCGGAAGCAGCATGATCTTAAACAGTTTTCTCAGTATAAACATATCAACCAATCCTCCCTTCTCGGAGTTCATTCATTACCTTATAAGCAATCAACCGCAATACATATTCCGGCATCGCTCTGCGGCCAAGTTCCCATTCCTGCATGGTGCGATATGGCACTCCCAACCACGCACAAAAATCAGTCCTAGTCATTCCAGACTTCTCCCTGATCATCTTAAAGCAATAAGCAATGCGGCGCTTCTCTGCATCCTTATCACTCTTGTCGTACTTTTCAACTTCAATCTCGATTCCTTCGAGGTTATATATTTCCTTCTTCATAGGCACCTCCTCGATGTAGTCAATGCGTATACTTCTGTCTATATTATATTGTAGTCATTGACTACATGTCAAGGTAAAGAAATAGCTACCCACCATTTATTTGCGGATAGCCATTTATTCTAATACATACGGTTTGTAAAATTTTCAAGAATAGAATCCATTTTCATCTGGTTCCCCAAAACAACTATGACACGTATATCGCTCAGTTACCTCTTGCACACTCGTTGGAGTCAATTTTATTTCTCTTGTGATAAACGGAAATATCCTGCAATGACTTATCATTAGTAATCCCATCTTCGGATTCTCCTTGATCACTTTATTAATCAGATTACTAATGTTCCTGGCATTAACAAAATCGAGGTTATTCAACGGCTCATCAATTATCAAAAAATCTGCTTTTGATCTCGTCGCTATAACCGAAAGAACCGATAACAGCCTCTGCTCTCCTCCGCTGAATTTAGCAGGTTTCGACCTTGCATCAAATACTCTGCTGTTATCCTCTCTTCTCGGGATCCATTCATCTATTAGCTCATTCACTTCTGCAAAGCTAAGTGTTCCGCCGGCGTGTGGTTCTCCGCTTTCACTAATAATATCTCTAACTTGAATATTGCCCATCTCGGCATAATCATCTCTCTGTTGAACATATGCTATGCTGGAACGATATTTCTGAAGGTCTGAACCATTTAGCTCAAGAATATCACCAAATCCTCGAACCTTGATCTTACCCGCTATCTTTTTACCTTCCGTTTCTAATCTGAGAATGCTTTTTAGAAGAGTACTCTTTCCTATGCCGTTTGCGCCGGATAGTAAAACGGCTTCCCCTTCGGAGACCTGAAAAGATATCCCATCCATTAAGGATCTTTCACCAATATGTATTGATAAATCATTGATGCTAAGTATGCTGTCCATGCTCATTGCCTCCATAGTTTTCCTTTAATGAACGCCTCTCCTATCATTAGCGTAATACACTCAACTACAACAACGGAGAGCAAAAGCACCACCGCCACGATATTTGTACCAACTATAGCAAAAACAACTATCGACAAAAGGAGAGAGAAAAAGATTGATACAAGTCCAATCCCCAGAACAAGTGATTGCAGCGCTTTATTCAATCCCTTTTGATAGAACCCCAGAGTAACCAGTCTCTTAAAATTGTATGCGACAGTTCTCCTCAGAATCGCCACTAATATCAGCATCAACACCGCAGAAAGGACGAGCATAAGTAAGTAATACGGCGCCATATCAGAGCACACCTGTTTAATTTCATCCTCCCTATAAACTATATTACCTAAGCTTCCAGAAGCTTCATCTGATAATGTATTTATGTCCTCACTCGAAAAAAGTAACGTATTATGCGTAACGTTCTCAACGTAGTTTGGATCATATCCCATTATGATAATTCCATCTGAAAACGTCGGTTGGTTCTGCACACGCACACGCGTAACATCCGGGAGAATCTGACTTACTATATATTCATGAACTTGCCCATCTACTATGTGCTTGGAAAAAACATGATTTCCTATTTCTAGCCTGTATTCTTTAGCAATACCTGCAGAAACCGCAACCTCGTTCACATTCAGTTTATCTGCATTCCAAAAAACTGCTTCCCTATAATCCGACTCATCTAACTGCATGACTACTTCAGCATTAATACCGGTCCTGGAATCACCGGAAACGGTAAATCCAATCCCTGCATTATACTGATAATATGAATCCGGTTTATCCAGTCCCACTGCAGTTGCAGAATATAAATAGTCTGACCGAAGCAATGAATTTAGTTGCAACAAATTAGACTTAATGGATATTGCCACAAAAAGAGTTATCAAAAGTGAAACAAGCGAAAAAGACGCTATCAGAAATAGCGCTCTTTTTCGACTCATATGGAGATTGACATTTATTTCATTCAAGTCTAAATCACCCAATCCTCACTAAAGACTACAGATCATCGCTTTCCTTTTTCTTCTGTTCTTCCTTCACCTTCTTCGTGATAACAGCAACTACAGAATAGTTCATTATAAGACTAATAATCTCAGCTGCAATTACTGCAACCGGAATTAACACAAGCCAAAAGTCATACGATGATTTAGGTATGTATGAATTTGAAAGATAGGTCTTTAAAACAATACCAACAACATATATCACAACAAAGGAAATAATCTCAAATACAAAGGCTGTATTATAATACGGCTTCACGTTCTGTCCTTTTGGAATGCAATGCTTCTGAAAATATACTCTTTCACATCCCCTCTTTGACATGCCGACATTGAATGCAATGATTAACACCAAAGAAAGAACCGCACCTATCAATACCATCAACGGACTAATTTTTTTATCAAGGTTGCTCTCCTTCACTCTAAAATCCGTAATCTCATTGGCAAATCCTGAAGACATTATCGCGTCATAATGGATTTGATACTGATCATCATCTTCAAACTGATCTCGGCTTTTTAACCTTCCGAGTGGTCTATACTCACTTGTTAGATAGGCTTTGCACGCACTGTAGTCGCTAGCCATAACGTACATACCAGAATATCCATTATTATTTGAATTCTGCTGAATAGCATTCTTCTGTTCATCGCTTATCTGAGCCAAGATTGCTCCGCCATCATATACACTATTTGTCTCATAAATGGCATAGATCCTGTACTCAACGTTATTTCCACCAAGAGAAAATGTTACCGTATCACCGATCTTGGAAGAAGTATCATGACAAAATTGCCAATCCACCAGAATCGGATTATCATACTCCGAAGTAGATTTCTCTATCAGCCTCCGGCTGTTATACATCGTAAAATCGACATCATCAAACTTATCGCTAAGCAATATGGTTGTTGTACGCGAGCTTCCATTTACATTTACTGATGTCTTTGTCAGATAAAATGGAAATACTTTATCAATTCCGTTTGTTCCCGGTAGTTCTTGTACCTGGTCAAATGACGGTTCCGGTGCAATGAAGTCAACATCAGAGTTCTTGTAGATACTTTGCGCATTATAAGAACTTGCCTGTTGATTTACGTACGGAAACATGAACAGCAGGCTTGAAACCAATCCAACAGCTACACACAGAACTAATGTAGGTAAAAGCCTGTGTCGTACCCAGTAACCTGACATAATTAATCCTCCGCAGATCCCGTAGATTCAACGAATTCCAAAGTACTCTGAATATCATAGGAAGAATCCACATTATCGTCATACACGAGTGTCATTGTAACCGAACCAACTGCATTCGGCACAAACTGGATTACACACTCCTGCTCCGCCGGCTCCTTCGATGCATTAGCCGTAAACTCATATGTAGTCACATTGTTTGCTGCATCAAAATTAGGAGTAATTACCTGGCCATCCATATACTTCGCATCTACGTTCTGTACGTTAGGAATGGAAAGAACTACTTTAACCTGAGACGTTTTCTTTGAATCAGAAGTAACCTTGAATTTCACCTTCATATATACAGTTTCGCCAACTGCATATTCTTTAGTTCCATCGCCATATGTATGACCTTTGTCAGAACTGTAAAAGAAACCGGAGTTCGCCGTATATGTGGGGCCACTAAATAAGCCACAGCCGGCGAGAGATGTCACCGCAAGAGCGATGAGAAGTACTGATGCCACTGTCCGTTTGATTTTGTTCATGATTGAATCTCCTTTGTGTTGTTTATTTAATTAGCAATGAAATATACGTTGCTAAACCCGTGCTCCTTAAAGAATAATATCCTGAATGCCTACAATAACTTCTCCATCATGAGAAAAGACTACTGCCAGTCCATGTTCTGGATCATACCTATATTTGCACATGATTGCTACCCTTGGATTACTTATATCCCTTTTCACAAGTAGGTAATCCGGTTTAATATAGCTGAAAATATTATCTTTCTTTTGGTTCTTATCATCTTCAAGAACCTGTTCTTTGCAAAAAGCCTCAACATTTTCTTTGGATGCTTCAATCCAATCTTCATGAGAGGCAAATTCCTCTACAGCTAACATCTGCTCCTTTGTGATCTTCTCGCCCTTATAACAATCGTATTCGATAGGCAACGTAAACTCTCTATCCCATATGTTAATAGTCAATGTTCTAATCAAATTCAGTCACCCCTTCCGCACCGACCATAGCGTTATACTCTCCAACTCCGCCAAGATGTCCAAATCCTGCATTTACTTCAGTTGGAACCAATTGCATCGATTCCATATTGTTCATTTCGTGCCAAGTAAGGCCGTTGCTCGTCCTGTACTCTTTAACAGCTTCAGCAGTCCAAGTTTGGTTATTATGCTTAATCTTTGTCCAATACTCTGCAAGCACCTCATCTGCCTGGTTAAAGTTTCTTGTCCTGTTGTCCGTCATGCGCGGTATTCTCACTTGTGCCTCTTGGAACGGCGAAAAATCCGGAACACAGTTTTGGTAATTGACTTTTGTTCCTGCTTCAACAGTCACATATCTATCTTCTGAAATCCTAATAGTTTTTGACTTATCATAAACGTATTCCGATTCGCCTCTTTCACCGGTCCAATGTCCAAACTCATCATCTTTAGGTGTTTGAACCAAACGAGAATTGTACTGACTATAAGGAGTATTATATTTCTGGTAGAAATCGTACCCTTCAGCGCCTCCATATACTGTACCGATAATGGATCCCCACATATATCCGTCGGCGCCATAGTTAATGGCTTGCTCGGCAGATGAAACTCCCAGCCGTGCCCAATCTATATTATCCCAATCAATATCCGTTCCATCAGTCGAGGTAAAGGTTTTTACCGCATTATAACCGGCATAGGCCGTTCCTGCTGTAGCAGCTACTACAGATATTCCAGCTATTACTAATTTAATACCCGCAGCTGCTGTTATTGTCGTACTACCACCGGAAGGAATCTCCCCAACCAATGAAATGATTGTCAGAATTAATCCAGCTGTAGCGGTTGCAAATCCAATTACTGCAGAAGTTCTACCGGATGCGTCAAGCTCATCCGTTGCACCAGTTAGTCCTCCATATAAGGAGCCGATTGCCGCACCTGTTTCAGCAAACTGAAGTGATTTATCAGCAGCTGCAACAACCATGCTTGCAACTGGATCCGGCAAGCCCGCTTTCTTCAATACAACGAGCGTAACTATTACACCGGTACCCACAGCTACCTTCGCTAATACGGCTTTAAGATTAATGTTATCGCCAAATAAACCCGCTGTTTGACTGTTTGCAGCAAATTCCCCAATGTTATCCTGGGGAACATAGATAGTTTTGCAGAGGAGCACTTCATTTATTGTTTCTTCTTCGAGTAACAATTCAGAAATCTTATCTTCTGCAATAACCATTTCTTCAAGATATATCTCACTTGTAATAAACTCAGTAAGCGTGTTTTCTGTAAGAATGGTTTCTTCTTCTATGTTTTCAGCTATAATCTGCGGATTCGGATCCGATAGCCCCGTATTCGTAGGTGCGTCTGATGCACATGCCGTTAGCGAAAATAATAACGAAACGGTCAGCAATATTGATATGATTCTTCTTATTGCAAAATGACTTCTCAATGCCCAATTTCCTCCAATACGACAAAACGCATGCTAATATTTCCTTCTATCTCTCCCATCTTGAAATCATAATAGCAAACGAAGAGTCCGATAAAAGTCTCTTTAACCTACTTTTCCTCTCTTTTTCTCCAATTTCGATATTCACCTGTAGTGACACGATTATCTATAGGTCGCTCGGCATCTGACGGAATAGCCCATACTCCGCCTATCTTACCGGCACCTTTGATTCTTCCCGTCACGCATAAAACCTGTACCCTTCTCGGCGTAATACCCCATTTCTTAGCTACCTCTTTAATGCTTAAATATCCCTCAATCATGCATATTTCCTTATTTATAACATTGCGTTCGGTTATATAGTAACTAATAAAGTATACAAAAATACATTCTTAACTATATACCGCAGAACGAACTTTGTCAAGAAAAATAAGCCTGTGCTCATCCGAAAAATGCCGATGAACACAGGCTTTTCCTCTTATTTCTCTGCTTCCGAATTCTTTTCCTTCCACTCTTCCAGAAGAGAAAACAACACTTTCTCCATCTGTGACTTAGTATAAAAGGTTGGGAAGTATTCCTGCAATTTCTTCTTCGTAATCGTAAGCTGCTGGAATCTGTTGCTCTCATCCTTGGGAGCATTCTCGTTCAGAATCCGCATGAGTTCCATCTTAGTAATTGTTTCATGCTCTTTCATGTAATCCCGCAAAGCATACAACTGGAACGCTTTGCAGATATCATTCTCCATCATGTACTCGTAAAGCATTTCCTGAACTTCTGAATCCAAATAGGAGATTTCAACAGCCGTCACAACAGCAAGTACCTTCTTGTCTACCAAATCCAATATACACGGAATGACTTCCGCAAGCCTCAGAAAACGATGCACCTGATTCCTGCTCTCTCCGACATCCTTGGCCAGCTGTTCGTCCGCCCACAACTTCTTCCCTAATTGGGAAGAAGTTAAATCGTTGCGTTTACCCTGGCGTTTCATCGCCTCATACTTCATTTTGTACGCATACGCTTTTTCACTTGGCAAAATCTCTTCTCTCTGCAGATTCGAATCGACCATTGCCAGGACAGCTTCATCATCATTGTAATTCTTCACGATAGCCGGAATCCTCGCAAGTCCGATCTCCTTAACCGCAAATAACCGTCGGTGACCGGAGATCATTTCATAATCTCCGTCTTCAAGCGGTCTGACTGTTACCGGAACCAGCACGCCATTTAACATGATGCTTTCCACAAGCTCGTGCATCTTCTCATCATCCAAAACCTTAAAGGGATGATCCTTGAATGGTCGGATCTTAGCGACTTCAATCTCTTCACACCCGGCTACCGAAGGAACACAGAGCAGTTCATCAATGGATGTCATTTTGATTTTTTGTCCAACTCTCTTAGCCACGATCCAACACCTCCTCCGTTAATGTCCGGTACGCATTAGCAGCCTTTCCTTTCGGATCATACTGATAAATGCTGGAACCTTCTGCACTGATCTCAGCCGCACGAACTGAAAGAGGGATGCAGGTTTGAAACACTCCAATCTGATTTGAGTAAGTGTCTATGACAAGCTGTGAAATGTCCCTGGCATAATTCGTCCTGGCATCTACCATCGTAAGTAATATCCCTTCGATACGGAGATTCTTATTAAGCCTCCTCTGGACACGACCAATGGTTTTGATGAGCTGCTCCAAACCTTTTACCGGAAGATATGCAGCCTGCACCGGGATCAGAACACTGTCCGCACAAGCCAGGGCGTTGATCGTGAGCATTCCCAGAGATGGCATGCAATCGATGATAATATACTTGTAGTCATATTCCGCTTTGAGATATTCCACAATACTCCTGAGCATGACTTCCCTACTCATAGCATTAACCAGATTAATCTCAAGAGCTGACAATTCGATATTCGCCGGAATAAGATCCACGCCCTCATCATGCTGAATGATGGTCTGTGTGAGAGACAGTTTCTTCTCTTCCATCACTTCTGACAACAGTGTCGACAGTGTATATTCAAGCCGGTCCGGCTCCCTGTAGCCCAGGCTAATCGTCATTGAGCCCTGAGGATCACCGTCGATCAATAAAACCTTGTTGCCCTCTGCAGCCAATCCAATTCCAAGATTTACAGCTGTAGTGGTCTTTCCGACTCCACCCTTTTGATTTGCTACTGCGATAACTTTACACATGATTTTCACCCTCCTATTCCGGATCATCGCTATACATCACTTCGATGTACTCATCCAGTTTCTCTGTGTTTACCAAAACAATCCTTTTGATGTGGTAGACTGCCTTGGCTTCCTTCGCCAATTCCATAAAAGAATGAATTCCCATAGAATAGAGAAGCGCACCCTCGTCATAGCGCACCCATTTCTTCTTTCCACCTGCAGCAAACTGCTTCGCCATGTTATCCAGCTTTTCCTGTTTCTCGGGATTAATTGATTTTCCTCTGCTATACATTTCAGATACCTCCGTTTTCTTCCATACACTGTTTTTCCAAATATTCTTCAATAGCATCTAAATCGATGACAACATTTTTCTTAATACGGATATTGGCTTTTGCCGCCTTTGCTAGAGTAACGAATGAGTAATAGTTCATTGAATAGATTCGTGCTCCCTCGGCATAAGAAACAAAAGTCCGCTTTTTACCTTCGAGAAAACGATCAAGATCCGGACCTCTTCGTAATGCTCGGAGTTTCTCCTTCTCTTTTTCAGCCGCAATCTCTTCTTTGGTTCTCTTTGGCATTTTGATCTCCTTTCCGTAAAAACCAATGGTTAGCAGTTACACCCAAGCACGAAAAAAGGCACCTACCCTAGTTTTCACTAAAGTAAGTGCCTGTTAAACCATTCAAAAGCTGTTCCTTTGTTTGGCTAATTGTTCTGTTTTCAGCTAATTTCGAGGTCTACACTGTGTTCCGTGGTAGTCCTCGATGCATTTTCTCACTCTGACATCCCGTTCCGCTCTCGTCCACTTTAGTCCTCAGAAATCGAAACTTTTTGCATCGTTCCGTCCTGATACGACTGTGACCGTTGCGCCACGACACGCAGCGTCTTAGTGCGTCTTAATCCGTCCTTACAGACTTTTTAACGTCGGGAAGAGTAGAACGTCTCTGATTGCCAAAGAGTTGGTGAGAAGCATGCAGAGACGGTCAATACCGTATCCGATACCACCTGTAGGAGGCATACCATACTCAATAGCGGTCATGAAGTCTTCATCGCAATGATCTGCTTCTTCATCGCCTGCAGCTGCATTCGCATCCTGCTGGGCAAAACGCTCACGCTGATCGATAGGATCGTTCAGTTCGGAATATGCATTGCACATTTCCCAACCGTTGATGTAGAGCTCAAAACGCTCAACCTTGGAGGGATCTGTGGGCTTCTTCTTGGTCAGAGGGCTGATCTCAATAGGGTGATCCATGATGAAGGTAGGCTGGATCATCTTGTCTTCGCAGAACTCGTCGAAGAAGAGATTTACGATATCACCCTTCTTATGACGCTCTTCGTACTGAACGCCCTTTTCATCAGCAATCTTCTTAGCTTCTTCATCGGTAGAAACTGCGTCGAAGTCGATGCCGGTTTCTTCCTTGATTGCTTCGATCATGGTAAGTCTACGGAAAGGCTTTCCGAGGTCGATCTCTACGCCGTTTTCTGCATCGCCGTACCAGACCTTGGTATCGCCGACAACCTTCTCTGCGAGAGTACGGAACATGGACTCAGTCAATTCCATCATTCCATTGTAATCGGTATATGCCTGATAGAGCTCCATCAGAGTGAACTCGGGGTTATGTCTGGTATCAACACCTTCGTTACGGAATACACGTCCGATCTCGAAGACACGCTCAAGACCACCAACGATCAGTCTCTTGAGGTAGAGCTCAAGGGAGATACGAAGCTTAACATCCTCATCGAGGGAATTGTAATGGGTCTCGAAGGGACGAGCATTTGCGCCACCTGCGTTATGTACAAGGATGGGAGTCTCAACCTCCATGAATCCTCTTGCATCGAGGAAGTTACGGATCTCCTTTAAGATCTTGGATCTCTTAACAAAGGTCTCCTTGGATTCCGGATTCATCATGAGATCGATATATCTCTGTCTGTAACGAGTGTCTACGTCCTGAAGGCCGTGGAACTTCTCGGGAAGAATCTGAAGAGACTTGGACAGAAGAACGAGTTCCTTAACGTGAACTGTTACTTCTCCGGTCTTGGTGGTGAAAGCAAAACCCTTCACACCGATGATGTCGCCGACATCCATCTTCTTGAAGTCAGCATATGCTTCTTCTCCAAGATCATTCTTGGATACATATACCTGCATATCACCCTTGAGGTCACGGATATTAGCAAAAGCCGCCTTGCCCATAACACGCTTGAACATCATACGTCCGGCGAGAGATACTCTCTTCTCTTCCGGAATCGTATCCCATTCGGGGATGATATTCTTACCATTTTCGTCCTGCTCCAGAACGACTTCAAGCTTATCAAACTGCTCACGTACGTCAGTGGTGTGATGGGTCTGATCATATTTGGTGATCTTGAAGGGATCCTTGCCGGCTGCCTGAAGGTCAGCAAGCTTCTGTCTTCTAAGCTTAAGAATCTGGTTCAGATCCTGCTCAGCGTTTGCATTCTTCTGATTCTGTTCTGCCATAATCTTCTCCTGATGGGTCGGCTCTTCATTTACGAAGAGGTCCATAAGTTACAAAAAAGGGCTTCGGAATTACCCGAAGCCCTCCTCAAGTTCAATTTGGATTAGCCCAGGTTCGGTGCTGTGAAATCGAGAATCTTGTACTCAATCTCGCCGACGGGTGCTTCGACCGTAACGGTATCGCCGGTCTTGTGCTTCATCAGAGCCTGTCCCAGAGGGGACTCGATGGAGATGGTGCCTTTCTCACTATCAGCTTCGATAGAGGGAACCAGCTTGTAGGTAATCTCTTCGTCGAATTCAACATCGAGGACCTTAACAGTAGATCCGAGGTTGATGGATGAAGTATCAATCTCATCAATATTTACAACTTCTGCGTGCTTGATGATCTCTTCGATCTCAGCCATACGAGCTGCAAGTTCTGCCTGCTCATCTTTCGCTGCATCGTACTCCGCATTCTCGGAAAGGTCTCCCTGTCCACGAGCTTCTTTGATCTTCTCGGAGTTTTCCTTCATTTTGACAGTTCTGATTTCTTTCAGCTCGTCCTGAAGCTTCTGCAGGTTCTCCGCAGTCATGACATTCGTAGTTGCCATCTTGGTCACCTTTCCTCGTACTGTACTGTAATTATATCTGTTCAAACGAGCCTCTACTCGCGATTAACTATTATAGTGGTATAGCGATAGCCTTGTCAAGATAATCCTTGGACTTATCAAGGTTCAAGATCGCGTGCCACATAGGTCTTAAGCAGTTCTCTAACCAATCCTTCAAGCTCCTCATAACTCTCGCAGTGGTTGACCTTCCCTCGGAAATGTGAAGCATGCTTGTAACCTCCGGTGTACCAGGCGGCATGTTTGCGCATCTCGTGGATTCCAACCGTCTCACCCTTGGTCTCGCAGATACTCTTCGCGTGGCGCAGCATCATCTCTGCCATCTCAGGAATGGGGGGCTTAGAGATATCTTCTCCTGTACGGGAGTATTCGATGATCTCTCGGAAGATCCAGGGATTTCCCCTGGCTGCTCTTGCAACCATAATACCGTCGCATCCGGTTTCTTCGATCATGCGCTCTGCATCCGCACCACAGGTGATATCTCCGTTGCCGATGACCGGAATCTTAACGCTTTCTTTTACTTCACGGATGACCGACCAGTCAGCCTTGCCACTATAGAACTGATCCCTGGTTCTGGCATGTACTGCAACCATAGCTGCACCGGATTCTTCTGCCACATGAGCCAGTTCCGCTGCCGTCCGTTCGCCGTCATGGAATCCGGCACGGATCTTCACGGTAATCGGCTTAGTGCTGACTTTTGCCATTGCTTCGATGATTCGACCTGCCAGAAGGGGGTCTTTCATGAGGGCAGAGCCTTCTCCATTATTTACTACCTTAGGCACCGGGCATCCCATATTGATGTCATAGAATTCGAAGGGGCGGTCATTTAACATGCTTACAGCCTGGGACATAGCTTCCGGATCAGATCCAAAGAGCTGAAGGGAGATAGGACTCTCCTCTGGTCTCGTTTCTAAGAGTTCTTCCGTATTTCGATTCCGGTAGATTACTGCCTTGGCACTTACCATCTCGGATACCAGAAGCCCTACGCCCATCTCCTTGCATAACAGACGAAATGGCAGGTCTGTTACGCCTGCCATCGGTCCGAGTGCGAGATTATTAGGGATACTTACATCCCCGATTTTCATTTCATGTATAAATCCGGACACTTTATTCCTCGTCGTCTTCTTCCTCAAATCTGCCTTCACGAACCGCCTGTTCAAGTTCATCCGGGTCCATGCCTAGAGCAAATACCTTATAGAACATCTCAAGACGCATAAAGAGGTCTTCTTTGTCTCTCTGAATCTGCTTGATCTTCAGTACAGATCCAATCTCGTCATACATAAGATCGCCAGGTTCTGCATCTGTAACCATCTTGATATTACCCTTTGCGTCAAACTGCAGCTCAAAGGTACCACCGATGTCCTCTGTAAAGAGTACACATAGAATCTTCAGTTCCTGCTTGATATCAGTCGGAAGGGAATCAAAATCCGGATTCAGATAAAATTTCTGGCTGTACTTGCTTGCTCCGCACAGTACAACATCGTCCTGGTAATTCATAGCCATCTTCTATCTCCTGTCTATCTGGATCACCAGAACCTTACTGGTGATACTTACTGGTCTGCTCCCAGTGTTGCGTACATAATTGCTTTAATCGTATGCATTCGATTCTCCGCCTCGTCAAATACGACCGAGCGCTGGCTTTCGAATACCTGATCTGTTACTTCAAGTTCGCTGAGGCCAAATTTCTCATATACTTTCTTGCCAATACCTGTCTCCAAGTCGTGGAATGCAGGCAGGCAGTGCATGAAGATCGCTGTGTCCTTGGCATAAGAGAAAGCCTTCTCGTTCACCTGATAAGGAGAAAGGGTATCTATACGTTCTTTCCAGACTTCATCGGGTTCTCCCATGGACACCCAGACATCTGTGTAGATGACATCTGCATCCTTACAGCCCTCGCTTACGTCTGCGGTAAGGGTGATGGATCCGCCGTTTTCTGCCGCAATGGCTCTACATTTCTCGACGAGGTCCTCCTTGGGGAAGTACTTAGGATCGGTGCAGGCTGCGTAGTGCATGCCGAGTTTCGCGCAGGTCACCATAAGGGAATTGCCCATATTGTAACGGGCGTCTCCCATATAGGTTAGCTTCTTGCCCTTGAGCTCGCCCAGATGTTCCTTGATGGTCAGCATATCTGCGATCATCTGTGTGGGATGGAATTCATTGGTAAGGCCGTTCCAGACAGGAACGCCGGAATACTTTGCGAGTTCTTCTACGATGTCCTGACCAAATCCACGATATTCAATTCCGTCATAGATGCGGCCCAGAACTCTTGCGGTGTCCTTGATGCTCTCCTTCTTGCCGATCTGTGATCCTGTGGGATCTAAGTAAGTTGTTCCCATACCCAGATCGTGAGCTGCTGTTTCGAAGCTGCAACGGGTTCTTGTCGAGGTCTTCTCGAAAATCAGGGCAACATTTCTGCCTTCTAGAACCTTCTGATTCTTATGGGCTTTCTTCTCTGCCTTAAGTTTAGCGGATAAGTCGATGAGATAAGTAATCTCTTCCGGGGTGTAATCGAGTAATTTCAGGAAATTCCTTCCTGTCAGATTTACTGCCATTCTTTGCCTCCAGTCTCTTGTGAAATTGTCTTCTTCTTTTTCCCTTGGAATTTGCATGTATTTCCCTACATAGGAGATTCACATTTGCACAAATATTACACCATTCCTCGAAATCTCTCAACCAAAAAGCGCTCCCTCTGGAAAGCGCCTTCGATTCGTCTATGATTCCGTAATTTTTCATATCTTATCGAATTCCATATCTCTCTGCAAAAAAAGGAGTGCCACCGCTTCGTGGTACTCCTTCATATAGCAAGGTATGTAGTTCGAATTCGAATCGATACTCTTTTATCCTTCTCTTAGAAGAATACGTGTCCGCCGATTACGAGACCATCTCTTCCGCTGGATACGGGACGGAACTGTGTACGTCCACCAACCATATCAACACCATTTAATGCATCCTGTGCTGCCTGCATGCAGGAAGCCTTAGGACCAGCTGCAACAACGTTAGCTACTGCTGCAGAACCTGCAGGATAGAACTGACCGGGTGCAAAGATGACACCAGAGATCGAGCCACCCCATCTGCCACTTCTTAGACGATTCATAATAACGGAGCCAACTGCAACCTGTCCTTCATAGGGCTGATTACCGGCTTCGAGCTGAATAATGGCTGCCATAAGAGTTAAGTCATCTGCAGATGCCATAACAGCTGCCTGCTGATTCTTTGCCTCCTGTGCTTCCTGAGCCTTACGCTCTTCTTCAGCCTTTGCAGCTGCTTCTTCCGCAGCAATGGCGTCAAGTTCTGCCTGACGATCTGCGGCTGTAATAGCGGTAGAATATTCCTGAGATACGGTTACATAATCAGCAGAGATATAACCTTCTTCTACTGCAACCCATCCATCTACTGCAGGTACTGCGGTATTGACTGTAAGAACATCTCCTGCACTTACGGTCTTCACGATGGCAGCATCTTCAGCTGCTGCTTCGCGAATACGAAGTCCATTCTCAGTCACGGTTGCAAGAGTCGGTGTCAGTTCATTGGCACGTGCCTCTGCTTCAGCACCGGTAATCACATACTGTGCACTTACATATCCGGATACTGCTCCGGAAGTAATCTGATACCATTCGTTCTCTGCAGAGATAATGTCTGCTACATCACTACTGCGAAGATAGCCAACAATGTTGCCATCCTCGGATGCACTGTCGCGAACATTCATCTCATCGCTGACAGTCGTCATCAGACGACTATCCCAGATAGAAGCAGGTGTTTCAGCTACTGCTGCCTGTACTTCTGTCTCTTCTTGAACCTGATTCGTGCTAAGTGTCATAGTCTGTGCAAGAAGAATGTTTACTCCACTCAGTGCTGTAACATTATCCTTCTGCGTAGACTCGATCACTGCTGTAACACCTGCTGATGCATTCACCGGAAGCGCGGTCATTGTTGTGATCATACATGCAGCGCCGAGCACTACTGCTGTCTTACGAATGGCTGTGTGTTTCTTCTTCATATCTAAAATCATGCATTCTCCGTACGCAAGATTGCAAAACAAATAATAAAATGTTTCGTTTGTTGCGCTTTGTTACAACTTTGTTACATTGGGATTCTAGCACTCACTTAAGAAAATGTCAAATTTGTGAGAATATCTTGACGAATTGATGAATTGAATATAATTTAGACACAATTAAGCCCGGATGCATCTTCCTCGATCTCCCAATCTATGGAAGATAAGGCTCATGAACCCGGGCTTGATCTATGTTTCTTCTATTGAAATATGCTTATTTCAGGAATGCTTCTACCTGTTTAGCGATGCCTTCACCATCCAGTTCATACTTGTGAACCAGTTCCTCTGCAGGACCAGATACACCAAACTGATCATAGACACCGATGCGTTTCATCTTGGTAGGTCTTACTTCTGCAAGTGCTTCAGCAACAGCTCCACCGAGACCACCGATGACAGAATGCTCTTCAACGGTTACGACACGATTGGTCTTCTCTGCAGACTTTACAATAATGTCTACATCGAGAGGCTTAATGGTACAGATGTCGATTACTTCTGCATGGATTCCCTTCTGCGCCAGCAGTTCTGCTGCAACAAGAGATTCCGCAACTTCAAGGCCAGTTGCAACGATGGTAACATCTGTACCTTCACGAAGAAGAGTACCCTTACCGATTTCGAAGTGATAATCCGGCTTGTCATTAATGACAGGCACTGCAAGTCTTCCGAAACGAAGGTATACAGGACCATCAAGCTCATAGGCTGCCTTTACCGCTGCTCTTGCTTCCACATCATCTGCAGGATTTAAGATGGTCATGCCGGGGATAGTACGCATAAGAGCGATATCTTCAAGACACTGATGGGTTGCACCGTCTTCACCAACGGAGATACCTGCATGTGTTGCACCGATCTTAACATTCAGATGGGGATATCCAACAGAGTTGCGAACCTGCTCAAATGCTCTGCCTGCAGCAAACATAGCGAAACTGGAGCAGAAAGGAACCATTCCGGTGGATGCAAAACCTGCTGCGATACCGATCATGTTGGATTCTGCAATACCGCAGTCGATATGACGCTCAGGGAATTCCTTCTGGAATATTGCAGTCTTGGTAGATGCTGCAAGATCTGCGTCAAGGACTACTACATTGTCATGCTCTCTTCCGAGTTCGAGAAGAGCATTGCCATAACTTTCTCTGGTTGCGATCTTCTTTACTTCTGACATAACTGATCCTCCGCATCCTGTAATTCTTTCATTGCCTGCTTGTACTCATCAGCATTCGGTGCCTTACCATGCCAGCCTGCCTGATTTTCCATAAAGCTTATGCCCTTTCCCTTGACCGTCTTCATGATGATTGCGGTGGGCTTGCCCTTCATTTCCCTCGCTTCTGTGAAAGCAGAACGAATCTGATCGAAATTATGGCCATCAATCTCGATTACATAGAAGTTGAACGCTTCAAACTTCTCACGGATAGGATAAGGAGAGTTAACATCCTCGATCTTACCATCGATCTGGAGACCATTGTTATCTATGATAACACAGAGGTTATCCAGCTTACGGAAACCAGCGAACATAGCTGCTTCCCAAACCTGTCCTTCTTCGATCTCACCATCACCGAGAAGGGTATATACGCGATAGCTCTTATTCTGAACCTTTGCAGACATAGCCATTCCGGCTGCTACAGAGATTCCCTGTCCCAGGGATCCGCTGGATGCATCGATACCAGGTGTTTCCTGAACACAAGGATGTCCCTGGAGATAAGAACCTACATGACGAAGTGTCTTCAGATCTTCCACGGGGAAGAATCCACGGTTTGCAAGTGCAGAGTAGAGACCAGGTGCACAGTGACCCTTAGAGAGAACAAAACGATCTCTGTCTTCTTTCTTCGGATCCTTGGGATCAATGTTCAGCTCCTCATTGTAGAGATAAGTGAAGAGATCTGCTGCAGAGAGAGATCCGCCCGGATGTCCGGATGCTGCATGGTAGACGCCTTCGATAATCCCCTTACGGACCTGAAGCGCTGTCTTTTCCAATTCAAGATTCGTCATGATGTTTCCTTTCTTAGACTATCTATTGTTACATGTATGTGAAAAGACCGAAGTCTTAATTACATCTCAGATAATTCATCGATTCCAACCAGGACAATATTACGAATTGCAGATGCAACCGTCAATGCATTGTCATTGAATCCAGCCTTCGAGAAGATGACATAGAAGCTGGTTCCCTTCTGACCGGTGTGCTTGGTAAGTTCGATCAGCTCCTTAAGAAGCGAGATCTCTATCGGCTCATTACCATAATAGCAGCGGCAGAAAACAGTTGCACTCTCGCCTTCCATGACGCCGAGTCCCACCAGATCAAAGCCATTCGTGGTCTTCTTCTCATCATCATTTTCCCACCAGTTACCGATCTCATCGAGCTTGCAGGGCAGTTCGCCGGCTGCAGATTTCATTTCGAGATATTCATGACAGATATCGGAGAATACATCCTGCATATACTCATTCAGATGAGGCTCTACAATATCATCCCAGATCTTCTCGGCATCGCCTTCCATGGTAAGATCATATCTGGGAAGAAGAAAGCGGTACCAGAAGCTGTCCGCATGATTTACGATCGAGTATCTGGTCTTTCTGCGGTTGGTCTTCTCCGTAACCGGAGTTTCCTTGGTCACAAGCCCCAGTGCCATCAGGGTGTTCATATATGGAACAACGACATCCTTCGGCTTTCCGACTTCCCAGGAGATCTGATTTACTCTCTGATATCCCTTGGCCAGTGCACGAAGCATGCGATTATAATAGGAATATTCTCTTAAGTCCTGGGCCATGGCATTTCCAGCCAGGTAGGACTGACCTGTTTCATTTAAGAAGATTGCTTCGAGCGCTTCCCGGGGATTCATTCCTGCTGTCATGGACAGTAGTGCAGGAATCCCACCGGTCATACCGTAGAGCAGGAACTGCTCCTCGATGGACTGTTCAGGATAGAAGCTTCTTGCCTGTGAGAAATGTAGAGCATCTACCATAATATCGCAGCGCTTCACATCCTTCCAGGGGCTCTTTGCTCCCAGAAGCAGCTTCTCTGCCTGCAGACAGGAATCAAGAATCAGGATAACCTTAATCCCTGCGGGTCCTAACTTCCCAACAAGAGCATCTCTTAATGCCGTATTGAAATCATTCTCTGCCTGAGCAAAAGCACCATACTGGTCAATAACAATCGTTGCCTTCTCTTCATCTGCCCATGCCAGAATTGCATCGAACAGTTCCTCTGGCTTTTCGATGTCTAAGGACTCTTCCATTCTGCCCTGAAGAACCGTCGCCATCATGCGGATTTCCATATCTCCGGTCGTCGGATATCCGGTAAACCAGAGATATTTCTCACTTGCTACTACCTCAGAGACGAGCGCGTTCTTCCCCATTCCCTTACGGCCATAAACAACCGCCACGTTCTCTTCTTCTGAGCGGAGAAATTCTTCTAATTTCTTGATTTCTTCGTCTCTACCAAGCATACTCTACTCCCCGATAATCATTTCGCATATCTATTTACCCGTCCCACTTTGCGGGGTTCTCCTATATAATATGTGTTCTGTCGAACGGTTCCTATTGTAATACGATTCAACCAAACGTGCAAGAAGAAAAGCAGGATTCCGAATCGGAATCCTGCTTCTTATGTAAGCCCATATAGTATTCTATGCCAAACTTTGGCAGGTTCTACATTTGCCCGAGGGGCAAGGAATGATTACTCACTCTTCTTATCATCAAGAGTCTCAAAAGCTGCGAGTTCAGGATG